>CETH01103480.1_pt1 | contig 11051 bp, 10 predicted proteins | sample 361461 | NCBI WGS metagenome assembly CETH01 (sample SAMEA2622695, study PRJEB7988) | marine metagenome | isolation source: saline water (ENVO:00002010), including
CTCCAACAGGAGGTTTTGGAATGAATACAGGTGTATCAGATGCTATTGATATTGCTTGGAAGATTCAAGCTATGGTAGAAGGTTGGGGAGGAAATAAATTAATCGAGAGTTATTTTGAGGAAAGACATCCAATAGGTATAAGGAATACAACAGAAGCTGCAGATTGTTTTGATCAATTAAATTCTGTAATGGTACATGGGGATATTTTAGATGAGGAATCAGATCGTGCAGATCAAGTAAGAGAGGAGCTATCATTGAACCTAAAGGAGCAAGATAAATTAATAGCGTCATCTGGAACGTTATTAGGTTATAGGTATAATAATTCATCCATAATTATTCCTGATGGAACCGAAGAAACTATAGATAATCCTAGAAAATATATACCTACTGCAAGACCTGGACATAGAGCTCCTCATATTTGGTTAGAGGAGGGAGTATCAATTTATGATAAATTTGGTAAAAATTTTACTTTATTGGTTATTTCAAATGATATAACTGAAACTAAAAATTTAATACGTGTAGCAAAAAATATTGGTTTACCTATGAAACTATTAAAAATCAATGATAAAGATGTATTAAATTTATATAAAAATAAATATGTAATTATTAGGCCAGATTTAATGGTTGCTTGGAGGTCTGATAGTATTCCTAAAAAGCCTAATATTATTTTAAATAAGATTATTGGTATTGAATAATAAAATATTTTAAGTATAAATATTTTAAGCTTGAAATATATTTCTAATTAAACTAATTTTTCATATTATATGTAATAACTTAATTTGAATGGTGCTGAATGAAAATAGCTTGTATAGGTGGGGGACCAGGTGGTTTATACTTCGCAATTTCTATGAAATTAAAAAATTCTGAGATAGATATTGATGTTATTGAGAGAAATAAAGCCAATGATACATTTGGATGGGGTGTAGTATTATCTGATGAAACACTTGATAATCTAGAAAAAAATGATCCAATTAGTGCAAAAGAAATACGGTCTAATTTTGCTTATTGGGATGATATTGCTCTTTTTTATAAAGATAAGAAGTTAAAATCTTCAGGTCATGGTTTTTGTGGAATAGGAAGAAAAACGTTATTAATTATTTTGCAAAAAAGAGCTAGAGAATTAGGTGTTAATTTAAAATTTGAGTCGGAGGTAAATGACGCATCAGAATATACTAAAGATTATGATGTAGTTGTGGCTTCAGACGGATTGAATTCAAAAACTAGATTAAAATTTAAAGATATTTTTAAAGCTGATATAGATGAGAGAAAATGTCCTTTTATATGGCTTGGGACTAATCAAAAATTTGATGATGCTTTTACTTTTATTTTTGAAAAAACTAAATATGGCTGGATATGGGCGCATGCATATCAATTTGATTCTAATACAGCAACTTTTATAGTTGAATGCAGCCAAAAAACTTTTGACGCATTTGGTTTCGCTAATTTATCTCAGCAAGAAAGTATTGATATCTGCGAAGATATATTTTCTGAATATTTAGGAGGTAATAGTTTAATGACGAATGCTAATCATATTAGAGGATCAGCATGGATAAAATTTCCAAGAGTTTTATGTGAAAACTGGAGTTATAAAAATATTGTATTATTAGGAGACGCAGCTGCAACTGCTCATTTTTCTATAGGATCAGGAACTAAATTAGCTTTGGAAAGTGCAATTTCTCTAGCAAACAATTTATATGAAGAGAGAAGCTTTAATACGGCATTTAAAAAATATGAAGAAGCCAGAAAATTAGAGGTCTTGCGTTTACAATCTGCCGCTAGGAATTCTGTAGAGTGGTTTGAGGATGTTGAAAGGTATTTAGATTTAGATCCTATACAATTAAAATATTCTTTATTAACTAGATCTCAAAGAATAAGTCATGAAAATTTGAGAGCGCGCGACGCAGAATGGTTAAATGAGGCTGAAAAATGGTTTCAAAGTCAAAACTCGAGTAAAAGTAATACGATTATTAGAGCACCTATGTTCGCATCTTTAAAGATAAGAGAAATGGAGTTAAAAAATAGAGTGGTGGTTTCTCCTATGGCACAGTATAAAGCTATAGATGGTTGTCCGAATGAGTGGCACTTAGTTCATTATGGAGAAAGAGCAAAAGGTGGGGCAGGATTAGTCTACACTGAAATGACGTGCGTGTCTCCAGAAGCCAGAATAACTCCAGGATGTCCAGGTTTATACTCGGATAAACAAGAAAAATTTTGGAAAAAAATAGTAGATTTTATTCATTTAGAAACAGACGCTAAAATATGTTGTCAATTAGGCCATTCTGGTCGAAAAGGTTCTACTCAATTGGGATGGCAAAAAATGGATGCCCCCTTAGACGAGAATAATTGGCCATTAATTTCTGCTTCAGCAATTCCTTGGAGTAAAAATAATGCAACTCCGGAGGAGATGACCGAAGTTCAAATGCAAAAAGTAATAACTCAATTTGTTAATTCCGTAAAAATGGCTAATAGAGCGGGGTTTGATATGATAGAATTACATGCCGCTCATGGTTATCTAATATCTTCATTTATTTCACCAAAATCTAATATTAGAAAAGATAAATATGGTGGATCATTAGAAAATAGAATGCGTTATCCTTTAGAATTGGCAAAAGCTATTAGATTAAACTGGCCCAAAGAAAAACCTATGTCTGTAAGAATATCAGCAAATGATTGGTTGGGCGAAGAAGGTATTACGCCTGAAGATTCTGTTGAGATTGCTAAAATGTTTAAAAATATAGACATAGATATTATTGATGTTTCTGCAGGCCAAACTTCAGAGGATGCAAAACCAGTTTATGGTAGAATGTTTCAAACCCCTTTTTCTGATAGAATCAGAAATGAGGTTGGTATTAAAACTATGGCAGTTGGAAACATTTATGAAGCTGATCACGTAAATTCAATTCTTATGGCGGGAAGAGCGGATTTAGTTTGCTTAGCTCGGCCACATTTATCTGATCCATATTGGACACTTCGTGCTGGAGCTAAAATTGGAGATAGAAATGAAATTTGGCCTAAACCATATCTTGCTGGAAGAGACCAAATATGGCGATTGGCTGATCGTGATGCTGAACAAGAGAAGGATAAGTAGTATATGAACCAATATAGAAAACACGCGATAGTTACTGGAGGAGGATCAGGAGTAGGAGAAGCAATAGCATTAAAGCTAGCAGATGAGTCTAACTTAGTAACAATTATAGGAAGACGCGAAAATCCTCTAAAAAATGTTTCTAATAAACATAAAAATATTAATTGGAAAGTTTGCGATGTATCAAAATCACAAGAAGTAGAAAGTTGTTATAATGATATAAGGTCTGAATATGGAAATATAAATATTGTAATAGCTAATGCGGGAATTGCAGATAGCAAACCTTTTCATAAAATGTCGGTATCAGATTTAACATCCTTAATGGACGTAAATTTAATAGGAGTTTTTAATACATTTCAGCATGCCTTAAAGGATATGAAGGCAGATAATTGGGGTCGCATGATTTCAATAGCATCTACAGCAGGTTTAAAAGGATATTCTTATGTTTCAGCATATACAGCATCAAAACATGCTGTAGTTGGTTTAACAAAGTCTCTAGCTATAGAATTAGCAGACAAGGGGATTACAGTAAATTCTGTTTGTCCTTCTTATATTGATACTCCTATGACGGATAGAACAATAAAAAATATTACTGAATTAACAAATATTTCTAAAGAAGAAGCTATCGGGGAGTTAGTTAAATTAAACCCCCAAAAAAGATTAATAAAACCTATAGAGGTTGCTAAAGTTGTCTCTTGGCTTTGTAATGAAAATTCGTCTTCTATTAACGGACAAAATATTCCAATTGCTGGAGGTGAAATATGACAAAATTAGATAGAAAGGCTATATCTGGAATTTCTAAAAATAGAGTTAGGACTTGGTTAAAAATATTAAAGACCTCTAATTTAATAGAAAAACAAATAAAAGAGAAACTTCGCGATGATCATAATACTACATTACCAAGGTTTGATGTTATGTCTGCCCTTTATAGATCTAATAGTGGTTTAAAAATGAATGAAATATCAGGAGCACTAAAGGTATCAAACGGAAATATTACAGGAATAATAGATAGGTTAGTAAAGGAAGGAAATGTTCTTAGAATAGCTATAGAGGGAGATAGAAGAGCAAATTTGGTTAGTTTAACTAATAAAGGAAAAAAACAATTTGAAGAATATGCAATTGCTCACGAGTCATGGATAAATGTTATGTTAAAAAATATATCGGAGCAAGATTCTCAAGTATTAATTGATTTATTAGATTCAATATCTCAAATAAATAGGAGTTAAATATGACTATGATTAACTATAAAGCAAAACATTTTAATTATAACGCTGATAATGGAATAGCTATAATTAGTTTAAAAGGAGCTGAACAAAAAAATCCTTTAACCTTTAATAGTTATGCTGAATTAAGAGATGTTTTTAGAGATATGGTTTACTGTGATAATATTCATGCAGTAATACTTGGATCAAATGAAGGAAATTTTTGTTCAGGAGGAAGTGTGAATGATATCATTGGTCCATTAGTAAAAATGTCAATGAAGGAGCTTTTAAATTTTACTCGAATGACAGGTGACGTGATTAAAGCAATGATCAATTGTAAGAAGCCAATTATTGCATCTATAGATGGTATCTGTGTTGGAGCTGGAGCTATATTAGCAATGGCTTCTGATATTAGGATAGCTTCAACTAATGCTAAGACTGCCTTTTTATTTAACAGAGTAGGGTTAGCAGGTTGTGATATGGGAGCCTGTTCTATTTTACCTAGATTAATCGGACAAGGCAGAGCAGCAGAATTACTATATACTGGAAGAGTTATGAGTCCAGAAGAAGGAGATAAATGGGGTTTTTATAATAAGATAGTCTCTCCTTCAGAATTATTAAGTTCTAGTATGGAATTAGCAAGTAATATAGTTAATGGTCCTACTTTTGGTAATATGATGACTAAGACTATGTTAGCTCAAGAGTGGTCTATGTCTATTGAACAAATTATAGAGGCAGAAGCGCAAGCACAGGCTATTTGTATGCAGACAGGAGATTTCAAGAGAGCTTATGAAGCTTTTATTGTAAAAGAAAAACCAAAGTTTGAAGGTAATTAAAAGGAATTAAAATGATAGGCCCAAGTGCACATTCTGATACTTTCTCTCGTGATAATTTACCAAAAGAAACTCTTCAGCCAGACTTTTTATTAGATAAATTTAATTATCCATGTTTTGTAAATATAGCAGAGGAATTAACTGATGTTATGGTAAAAAAAGGTTTTGGAGATAATATAGCTTTAATTGGTAATGGTAGAAGAAGAACTTATAAAGAATTAACAGATTGGACAAATAGGTTAGCTAATACTTTAATCGATGATTATGGAGTTAAGCCCGGCAATCGAATTTTAATTCGTTCAGCTAATAATCCTGCTATGGTTGCCTGTTGGTTGGCTGCCACTAAAGTAGGAGCTGTAGTTGTAAATACGATGCCTATGCTTAGATCTCTCGAATTAAAGAAAATAATTAATAAAGCTGAAATTACCCATGCATTATGTGATAGTAGGTTGTTATCTGAGTTAGAGCCTTGTATGGTAACAAATAAATTCCTTAAATATTTAATACCATTTGATGGTTCAGCTAATCATGCAAGTGATTTAGATGAAGCAGCTTTAGAAAAGTCTGTCAAATATGATGCAATTAAAACAGGGCGGGATGATGTTGCTTTATTAGGTTTCACTTCTGGTACTACAGGTGATCCGAAAGCTACAATGCACTTTCATCGTGATTTACTAATTATTGCAGATGGTTATGCTAAGGAAGTTTTAGAAGTTACTGAAAAAGATATATTTGTGGGATCTCCACCTTTGGCTTTTACTTTTGGCTTAGGCGGATTAGCAATATTTCCTTTACGTTTTGGTGCCACAGCAACATTACTTGAAGATGCTTCACCCCCAAATATGATTGAAATTATTCAAAAATATAAAGCAACAGTGTGTTTTACGGCTCCTACAGCATATAATGTTATGTTGAAGGCTATGGATGAAGGTGTTGATTTATCATCGCTTCGCGCAGCAGTTTCGGCAGGGGAAACTCTTCCTGCACCAATATATAAAAACTGGCTTAAAAAAACTGGTAAGCCTATGTTAGACGGAATAGGAGCAACAGAATTATTACATATCTTTATTTCTAATAGGTTTGATGATCATAGGGAAAGCTGCACAGGCAAGCCAGTCTTAGGTTATCAAGTAAAAATTGTAGATGATGATATGAATGAAGTAAAACAAGGGCAAGTGGGCCGTTTAGCTGTTAAAGGCCCTACAGGTTGTAGGTATTTATCAGATGATAGGCAATCAGAATATGTGATTGATGGATGGAACATTACAGGAGATAGTTTTTATAAAGATAAAGAAGGATATTTCCATTTTGCTGCAAGAAATGATGATATGATAATTTCTTCAGGATATAATATTGCTGGTCCGGAAGTAGAAGAAACTTTGTTATCTCACCCTGCTGTATTTGAATGTGCAGTAGTAGCTTTTCCAGATAAAGATAGGGGATCAATAGTTCAAGCTCATATAGTTTTAAATGAGCAATTTATAAATAATGATCTCATAACTAAAGAACTTCAAGATCATGTTAAGAATACTATTGCTCCTTACAAATATCCAAGGTCTATAATTTATCAGAAATCCTTGCCAAAGACAAAAACTGGAAAAATACAAAGGTTTTTATTAAGAGAGAATTTTAATTGATAATTGGAAACTATTAATGAAAAATAAAATTATTCAACCAAAAAATTGGAAGCCTGCTAAAGGTTATGCAAATGGCATTTTAGACTCAAATGGTTATTTATTTATAGGTGGTCAAATAGGTTGGGACTCTCAACAAGTATTTAATTCAAATACTTTCGTTGGTCAAATGGAGCAAGCTTTAATAAATATTGTTCAAATTCTTGAAGAAGCGGGTGGAGATATTCAAAATATTGTTCGTTTTACATGGTATATAAAAGATAAAAAAGAGTACCTAAAAAATCAAAAAGAAATTGGAAAAGTCTATCAAAAGATTATGGGTCATTATTATCCTGCAATGTCCATGTTAGTGGTTCATGATTTGATTGAAGATGCAGCATTATTAGAAATAGAAGCTACGGCTATAATTTCTAAAAAGAATAAATGATATTTTTTATTACAAAGATAGTTTAATAAGGGACCATGCTGATAAAATAAAAAGTAATATATTTACTCTAATTTTTGTTTCTTTTTATTAGTGTGCGAAGATGAATTCTTGGTTCTTTAATAGGGTAATCAACATTTACAGAATGTATTAGGCATCTGTTATCCCATATTATTATATCACCAATATTCCATTTATGATCATAACGATATTTATTTTGTGTCACATGATTATCTATTTCATCAAGTATTTCATCACTTTTTTTTCTATCGTATCCAACTATTCTATCAGTTCTATTAGCATTAAAGTATATAGATTTAATATTGGTTTCATCATGGTTTAGAATAAGAGGATGAACAACATCAGGAGTCTCTTTAATTTCATAAGCTGTTCTTTCGACTGGCCTAGCGGGAGCCCTCTGAGTGTCATAGCAATGGACTGCACTTAAGCTATTTAAGAATTCTTTTTTATTTTTTGGTAAATCATCATATGCTTTATTTGTGTTACAAAATCTAGTATGTCCACCATAAGATGGAATTTCATGGGCATGTAATATCGTTGCTTTAGGAGGATCTTTTTTAAATGAGTGATCAGTATGCCAGCCATTTCTTCTATTTAGTTTAGGGTTTTTGGGTTTATCACTTAAATTAACATAAGTACTATTTAAAATTGAAATTTCGGGTACTTCCAAATCCCAATGATTCCTTGTTACTTCTGTAAATGGAGTTCCAAAAATGATTGCTAATTTATATAACTCTTTAGAAGAAAGTTTACTACTTCTAATACAGAGTAAATGGTATTTTAAAAAACAATTATATAAAAATTCTTTTTCATTATTATTAAGATTTTTAGAAAAATTTCCCCCTGTAATTTCTCCGCCTAGTGCATCGCTAAGTGGTGTAACATTTAAATTCATAATGTATATCCCCAAAATCATACTAAATCATTGATTTTAATAATAACTATATATTTATTTTAAAATAAAGTATTTTTAGAACTTTTAATATTAATTAAAATAAAGGTTAATTTAGAATAATTTTTTGTGACAGAATACAGGATAAGGCTTTATCAACGATTGACTTTATTTTAAATTTATTCATTTCATTTAACTCTAAATTTTGAGCCATTGAAAGTGTAGCAGATATATATTCATAAATAACATCAGATTTAAATGATTTAGTTATTTTTCCATTATTTTGCATCTTCTTGATATAAATTATAAATTCATTTTTTCTATGTTGTTCAAAATCATTAATTTCATTAACTGTTTTTTCACTGAGAAGATATTTGACTATTTTAGCCTTTTCATAAAAACATCCTTTTGACCCTTTAGGTATATTAATAGAAGAAGCATGCCTAATACCTCTAAAATATTTTTTATTTTGAGGGATACCAATAGTAGAGTAAAAATGACATATAAGCGTTCTGATATCATTTGATTTTATATATTGTTTTGTAACATTATTTTTTAATGCATTAGTATATTTTTTTAATGCTTCACATTTTAATCCATCTTCATCTTTAAATTCTTTATATATACCAGGCCTAGAAATTTTAGCTATATTTGCAATTGAAGATAATGTTACATTGTTAAAGCCCTTTAGCCAATATTCTTCAAAAGCTATATTAATTAATTTTTTCCTATCTAAAGTTTTAGGACGACCAACAGGATTTTTCATTCTTAAACCTCTATATAAAATTTATATTCTGTATTACACAGAATTTTTAATAAGTCAATTTGTACTTACTTATTTTGTAAATAATGGAGTTAAGGCTATATCTAGATTTTTTTTTATTATTTCTTTATTAATGCCGTTTAATCTATAAATTTGAAGCATATTAAATAAAGAGAGTATGTATTCTGCAGTCAAATTTGGGTCCAAATCTTTTTGAAATTTTCCTTCTGATTGTGCGTTTAAAACATATTTTATAAAACATTTTTTTCTAAAATTTGTATATTTCTTTACCAAATTTTTAGTTTTTGGTCCTAACTTGGTAAAATCTAATCTTGTTCTTTCCATTAAACATCCTATAGAATTTTTTGGTCTTTTAATGTTTAAATAGAGTGGATTATTTGTTAATTTTTTACTTCCACCCTTTATTATAGCTTCTAAATGATTGAAAAGATGATCTGGATAATTTTTATAGTCATCATAATTCTTATGTGCAGGATCTGCACTTAATTTTATATATTTTTTTATAACTTCTGTTTTTAAACCATCTTCATCTTCAAACTCTTTATATATGCCGGGTCTAGATACATTTGCTAGTTTAGCTATATTTGTTAGAGGGACATTAAAAATACCTTTTTCCCAATATTCATTAAAGGCTATATCTATTATTTTTTGTCTTATAAGAGTTTTGGGTCTTCCAACTTTATTTTTCATTATTAACTTCTTTATATTATTATGTTTTTTACTTTACATATTTACACTTTAATTGTAAATTAAATACAGTGTGTATTTTATATAGATCCTCCTAAACTAAGTTAGATTATATTGAGGGCTAATTTATAGCCCTCAATATAATTTATAGTATTATCTTCCATTCTCATGCGGAGCTAAGGCCGCATATACAGCTTTATGCATATATGTGTTTATATTATGTTTTGCTCCAAGCTTATCTATAGCTCCGTTTAATGCAGATGCTTCTAATTTTTCACCCTTTTCTAAGGCGGGTAATGTAGAAGCTTTCATACTATCTGGTAAAGAATCCAATTGTTTCATAGTGATTTCAACTTGATTATCAGGTAGAAATATATTTTCAGCCATAGCTACTGCAACTACTTCTTCAGCTAAATTTTTCATTAGTATTCTTGTAACTGGATTGGCTCGGCAATCTCCTAAAGGAAGTCTGGTTAAGCAATTAGCTCCAGCTAAAGTGCAAATCATTACTATTTTTTGCCACATATCTGTATCTATATTTTCAGGAATTGCGTTATTTATTCCTGCTTCATTACATGCAGATTGAAATTCTAAAATTCTATCAGTTTTTTCATTATTAAATTCACCAAATTTTAACATTTGCATGGTTGAATTATGTCTGATTATTCCAGGTTCTTCTATTAATGCACTAATTGCTGCTACACCACCAATAACATTGTTTTCTCCAAGTATATCTCTCATAATTTCTATATGACCAATACCATTTAAAAAGGGGATCACAGCAGTTTTTGATCCAACTAAAGGCTTAATAAGTTTTGCTGATTGTTCTGTGTCAAAAGCTTTAACACAAAAAAGTATAATGTCAGCTATTTTAAAATCAGCAGGGTTATCACTAACTTGTGCAGGATGAATAAGCATATCTCCAGTTTCACTAATAATTTTTAGCCCTTTACTTTTTATAGCTTCTAAGTGTTTTCCCCTTGCAATAAAGCAAACATTATGACCAGCATTTGCAAGTTTGGCTCCAAAATAACCACCAACTCCCCCGGAACCCATAACGACTATATTCATATGTATCCTCTCCTTTTAAATTCTTTAGTATAAAAACTATAACTGATATTTTCTTTTTTAGTTAAGATAATATAGCAAATAAGTATTGCAGAACTAGCATACTTATTTTTATAAGATTAATTCAAAATATTCACTAATAATATTAAATTGTATTATAAATTTATTATACTCATATATTCTTAATAAGCTTATAATTTATCTTAGGAGTAGTAATCTATGTTATTTTTTGGTTATCTTTTATCGATATTAATGGGTGTAGTTTTAGGAACTATGGGAGCTGGTGGTTCTATATTAATTATGCCTATATTAGTTTATTTTATAGGAGTGAACCCAAGTTTAGCAACTACTTATTCATTAATTATAGTAGGGTTTACTGCTTTAGTAGGATGTATTAGTTATTTGAAAAATAATAAAATTA
>CETH01012349.1_pt1 | contig 11050 bp, 13 predicted proteins | sample 361461 | NCBI WGS metagenome assembly CETH01 (sample SAMEA2622695, study PRJEB7988) | marine metagenome | isolation source: saline water (ENVO:00002010), including
ATCATATACTTTTTTTAATTCAGGAGAAAAAAGTCAAAATAAAGGTAAAATAAATAAAAATTCTAGTGCAAAAAATTAATAACTTAATATAATAAAAAAAAATAGGGAGTTAAATAATGTCATCTAAAGCTAATCATCCATATCATCTAGTTGATCCCAGTCCTTGGCCATTAGTAGGAGCTATATCAGCACTAGTTTTAGCTGTAGGTGCTATTATGTATATGCATGAAATAGATAACGGCATTGTTATGGCTATAGGTTTAATTATGAGTCTTGGTACCATGGCTGTTTGGTGGAGAGATGTAATTAGAGAAGGTGAACATGAAGGACACCACACAACTACAGTACAACTTGGACTAAGATATGGTATGGTTTTATTTATAGCATCTGAAGTAATGTTTTTTGTAGCCTGGTTTTGGGCTTTCTTTGATGCTAGTCTTTATGCTGATGAAGCTATCCAGATCGCTAGAGTAGAGCATACAGGTGGTACATGGCCGCCTCAAGGAGTAGAAGTTTTTAACCCTTGGCATTTACCTCTTATTAATACTGTAATTTTGTTAACTTCAGGAACAACTGTGACCTGGGCTCATCACGCATTAAAAGAAAATAAGAGAGGTGGTTTAATCTGGGGTTTAGTTCTTACAGTTCTTCTAGGAGTATGTTTCACTGCAGTACAGGCTTACGAATATGGACATGCAGCTTTTGGTTTTACAGATGGAATTTATTCCTCAACTTTCTTTATGGCGACTGGCTTTCATGGTGCTCATGTTTTAATAGGCTCTATATTTTTGATTGTTTGTTTAGGAAGAGCACTAGTGGGTCACTTTAAAGCTGATCACCACTTTGGGTTTGAAGCTGCTGCATGGTATTGGCACTTTGTCGATGTTGTATGGTTATTCTTATTCTTCGCTATTTACTGGTGGGGTGGATTAGGTGGTACAGTCCACTAAAGAACCGTATAAAGAACAAATATCTCATAATATTTCTTTATTTAAGAAAATTATTTATGGATTATGCCCTAGTTGCGCATCTATTAGTATTTTTAAATATTATATAAAGTTATTAGGTGTATGCCCTAATTGTGGATATGTTATTAATCTTGATAAAATAGGGGACGGAGCTGCTTGGTTTACTATGCTTATAACTAGCATAATAGTAGCTGTTGGAGTTTATATATTGGAAACTATTTTTCAACCAGATTTGTGGGTACATATAACTATTTGGTTTCCTGTAATATTTATACTTTCATTCCTAATAATTAGGCCGTTTAAAATATTATTATTATGTATTTCTAACAAAAGTAATAGATAGAAAATGAGCAATAAAAAACTATTTTCTTCTTTAGTATATAGCTCAATAGCGATAATAATTTTAGTTTCTTTAGGAACTTGGCAATTAGAGAGATTAAGATGGAAAACAGATATATTAACCTCTATGAAAACAAGTTTATCACTCCCTCCAATAGATATATCCAATGAAATAATCAAAAATATAAATAATTATGGTTATAGACAGATACAACTAACAGGAAGTTATTTATATACTAATCCTCTAACAATATACTCTAAGGTACTAAATAAAAAAGTAGGAAAACATTTAGTCATTCCTTTTAAAACTCAATATGGAACAATTTTAGTTAATAGAGGTTTTATTCCAAAAGATTATAAAATACCAGTTTCTAGTGAAACTGAAATAATTAAAATAAATGGGATGGTGAAATTTCAGCAAAGCATTAATTATTTTACTCCGCAAAATAATATTTTTAAAAATGAATGGTATTATATTAATATTGATGAAGTAAGTGAATATATATCGTTACCATTATTAAATTTTTATATAGTTGAGGAAAATAATATTGAGGAAGAATATCCGGTTGGTAGTCAATATAATATAAATATTCCTAATGATCATTTACAGTATGCAATTACTTGGTTTTCTCTGGCTTTGGCTCTATGTATATTTATAAATATATTTTGGAGAAAAAATGTTAAATAACATTTCTAAGAATAAAATAATTACATTATTAAAGATATTCTCTGGTTTGTTAATAGTTGTAATATTTGCTCAAATATCTTTGGGGTCTGCTGTAAGGCTAACAGGTTCTGGCTTATCTTGTCCAGATTGGCCACTATGTTATGGTTTATGGTTTCCTGATCAGGAAAAATTATCTAATATCTCAGATGTAAATTATGAATTCTATCAAATAATGCTAGAATGGATTCATAGATTTAATGCAGCTATATTTATTGCTCCTTTAGCTCTTATTGTTTTTATAGTAGGGCTTAAGGTGAAAAATTTACATATAAATAAAATAACTCTTTATGCAATATTAGTATTGTTAGCGTTACAAGGATTAATGGGAGGGTTTACAGTATTTGATAAAAATTCACCTTGGTCTGTTGCTGTTCATTTAGGTTTCGCATTGATATTATTACTTTTTGTAATAAGAGTATTTATGCAATCCTTAAATTTAAATTTAGATATTACTATCCCCAATATCAAACGTAAATTATCTACTTTGATAATATCTATTATTTTCATAATGTTTACTATGTTAATGGGGGCCATAGTCTCAAAAAGTGGATCCTCTTTAGCCTGTGATATATGGCCATTATGTTCTAATGATGGCTTAAGTATTTTTCAACATAATAAATTTATACACATTACTCACAGGATATTAGCTGTTATTTCTGCAGTATGCATTTATTTTGTCTTTAATCATTATAGAGATACTAAGCAATATAAACTAATTTATGGAATACGTAATATATTAGTTACAGTTATAACTTTACAAATATTAATAGGTGCTACTGTAATATTTACAGAATTAAATATGTTTATTGCAATGTTCCATCAATCTCTAGCAGTTATATTATTTATGATGCTTTCTTTTTTATTTTGGTTTACCTTACAAATTAATTATAAAAAATAATAATTAAAGATTTTTTAACTAAAATTTTTGGATAAGTTAATGAATTATATTTCTACCAGAAATAAAAATAACACTTCTGTTAACAGTTTTAGCAAAATTACTATGGAAGGCCTTGCACCTGATGGAGGGTTATATATACCTGATAATTTCCCTTTTTTAACTTTAAAAGAAATATATAAAATGGCAAATTTAAATTATGCAGAATTATTTACTGAAATTATTTACCAATTTTGCGGAAGCTGCATAAATAGGTCTGAAATATTTCAAATTGCCACAGATTCATATAAAAATTTTGGAAGTGAGGATTTAGCTCCACTAACAAAATATAATGACAATATAAAAATATTAGAACTTTATCATGGGCCTACATTAGCCTTTAAAGATTTTGCATTACAGTTTTTAAGTAGAATTTTTAATTTATTTTTAGAGAGAAGTAATAAAAATATAACTATAATAGGAGCGACTTCCGGAGATACTGGTTCTGCTGCAATTGAAGCTTTTAAAAATAACTCAAGCGCTAATATAATTATATTACACCCTAAAGGCAAAGTTAGTGAATTTCAAAGAAGGCAAATGACAACTATTGAGGCAGATAATGTTTTCAATATTGCTTTAGATGGAAATTTTGATGACTGCCAAGCGATAGTAAAAAAGCTACTAGTTGATAAAGAATTTAATGAAAAACAAAATCTGGCATCTATTAATTCTATTAATTGGGTAAGAGTTTTAGCTCAAGTTGTTTATTATTTTTATTCTGCCCTAAAAGTTCTAAAATATAATAAGCTAGAAAGGGTTAACTTCTCTGTTCCAACTGGAAATTTTGGAGATGCATATGCAGGATATATTGCAAAGAAAATGGGATTACCAATTAATAAAATTATTATTGCAACAAATAGTAATGATATTTTGTCAAAATTTTTTCAGACAGGTATTTATAAAGTTTCAAAAGTAGTTCCTACCTTAAGTCCATCAATGGATATACAAGTGGCAAGTAATTTTGAAAGACTTTTATTTGAATGTCTTGACTCTAACCCAACATTAGTAAAAGAATATATGGCTAAACTTAATACTCATGGTTCTTTTGAAATAAGTAAAGAAATGTTATATGAATTAAATAAGACTTTTTTAGGAGTTTCAGTGAATGATGATAAAACAATAGAACGTATTAGAAATTGTTACAGTGAAAAAAATATAATCATTGATCCACATACATCTGTCGGTCTGGAAGCAGCGTGCAGTGCAAAACTAGAAGAATTAAACATTGTTTTATCTACAGCGCATCCTGTAAAATTTTCTTCTGCTGTAAATAAGGCTATAAATAATACACTAAGTTTACCTAATAAATACAAAAATATTTTTACATTAGAAGAGAAATTTAAATCTTTTCCTAATGATATTAATGTGATTAAAAATTTTATATCTATTAACTCAAGTTTATAATTATTTAAAATTAAATTGAATATTAAATATGAGCAAATATAAATTTAAAGTTATAAAACCTAAATCATTCAAGGGTAAAAGACTAAAAAAAATAGCTTATGCTTTTAGAGGATATTTCCCTCATAATTATATTGAGAGTGATAGAATTATTATACGACACCCTCGAAGAAGAGATTGGAAATCTTGGGTAAATTTAAGAAAGCAATCATATAATTTTTTACATAAATGGGAGCCTTATTGGGACATAGAGAACTGTAATAGAGGTAATTATATGAAGCAATTAAGGTTACAAAGATCAAAAGCTGCATATGACCAGGCATACTCTTTTCTATGTTTTAATAAAAATAATAAGGAATTATTGGGTGGAATAAACATTTCTAATATTCAAAGAAGTGTGCTGCAAACTTGCAATATTGGTTATTGGTTAGGAGAACCTCATATAAAAAAAGGGTATATGGAAGAGTCTATGCGTAGCATTATACCGTATATATTTAGGAACTTAAAAATTAATAGAATTCAAGCATTTACTTTAGATAATAATTTTAATTCTAGAAATCTTTTAGAAAAATTGAACTTTAAAAATGAAGGAGTATTAAGAAAAGCAATGAAAATAAATAATGTATGGGAAGATCATATATTATATGCTCTTTTAAATAGTGATGATAAATAATTTTTTTTCTTTTCTTAAATTTAACATTATGAAAATAATATTTTATCCGATATTGTATCTATTGTTCTCTTTATGCGTAAATTTTTCTTATGCCCAAGATTATAATGTATTTACCGAGGATATGGTTGAAGTTAAGTTAATTTCATCTGTTACAAAAGTAAAGAAAGAAAATTTTTATATAGGTTTAGACTTTAATTTAAAACCAGGATGGAAGATATATTGGAGGCAACCGGGAGACTCAGGTTTACCTCCAAATCTAGATTATAAAAATTCTACTAATTTAAAATCACTAGAATTTAAATGGCCTATTCCGATAAAGGAATATGAAGCTGCAAATTTATTAACTAATATTTATAAAGGTAATGTAACCATTCCAATTGAAATTGCTGTAGAAGAATATAACAAACCGTTAAACTTGCAATCAATACTTAACTTCCAAGTCTGTAAAGATATTTGCATACCATTTACAACAAACCTATTTTTAAAATTAGATTCTGGAGAATCAAATTATACTAAATATTTTTATAAAATAGAAAAAGCATTATCAAAAGTACCATTAAATTATAAAAAATTAGGTATTAAAAATATTTCTATTGCTAAGGATTCAACAAAATCACTATTATTATCTTTAGAAAGTGCATTAGATTTTCCAGAAGGTATAATTGAAATATTTCTAGAAAATAAAGATGAATATATAAAAATAAATAAAATCACAATACATGAAAATCTAAATAGAAAAATTAGTACTAAATTATTATTAGAAAAGGATATAAAAGATATAAATAATTTGGATGTTATATTTGTTAAAGGTAATTTAGCTATATCCAGTAAAAATATAAGAATTGAAAGTACTAAATCAAATAACATCTATATATTTTTATTCTTTGCATTTATTGGTGGATTGATTCTAAACTTTATGCCATGTGTACTCCCAGTTTTATTATTGAAAATAAATAGAATACTCACTGTAGATAATAATAAGACGTCTAATATTAGGTATAGTTTTCTATTGACAGCTCTAGGAATTATTTTTTCCTTCATCTTTTTGGCTTTTATAACTATATTCATAAAACATATTACTGGACAGGTAGGGTGGGGAATACAATTTCAACAGCCAATATTTTTATTATTTTTGATATTAATATTAGTTATATTTTCATTAAGTTTATTTGATAAAATACAAATTAATCTTCCTAGTAAGTTAAATAATAATATTAATAAATATTTAGGAAATCAAAATAATGGAGTTGCTTTTTTTGAAGGAGCTTTAGCTACACTATTAGCTACTCCATGTTCTGCTCCTTTTTTAGGTACAGCTGTAAGTTTTGCATTGTCCTCAAATTTATATATTACGTTACTAATTTTCCTATTTCTAGGAATAGGAATGTCATTACCATATTTATTATTTATCTTATTTCCCTCTTTAGTAAAATTTCTTCCAAAACCTGGTAAATGGATGATATATCTTAGATATATACTTGGAACAGGCTTAATTTTGACTGCTATTTGGTTAAGTTACATTTGTGTTTCTATAATTGACCTAGCTATTTTTATATATTTCATATCGGCAATAATATTATTCATACTTATTATTAATAGATTATATTTAAAAAAATATTATCTGATTTTTATTATATCATTATTAATAGGTAATATCTTTATTTCATATGATAATTCCTATTTAAAGTATAAATATAATAAAATTCATGAAAAAGAATGGATTAAATTTAGTAATAAGAAATTATTAAATTTAATTAAGCAAGAAAAGACAGTGTTTGTAGATATAACAGCCGATTGGTGTATTACATGTAAAGCAAATAAAATATTAGTTTTAAATAATAGTGAATTTAAACAATTAATTTTAGATAATGAAATTATTTTAATGAGAGGTGATTGGACGCAGCCAAATAAAGAAATAAGTGATTTTTTGCATAGGTCTAATAGATATGGAATTCCATTTAACGGTATTTATAATACTAATTTGATTAATGGATATTTATATTCTGAGATATTAACTCTAGAAGAAATAAGACAAAGCCTGCCCAAATTGCATAGTAGTAATGCAAAATAATTGCAAAAAATTTATGGATAAATCAATTTATATTTAGTAAAAATATATATTAATTAATTTGGAGGCTGTAATGACCATATCTAATGGAGATAAAATACCATCTGCTATATTAAAAAACTTAACCCCGGATGGAGTTGTTGATATTAATGTGGAGGAATATTTTGCAGATAAAAAAATAGTAGTTTTTTCTGTGCCTGGTGCTTTTACTCCTACTTGCTCTGCAAAGCATTTACCTGGATTTGTTGAATATTCAAATGATATAATTAGTAAAGGCATCGATGAAATAATTTGTATTTCTGTAAATGATCCTTTTGTAATGAATGCTTGGGAAAAAGACCAAAATTCTAAAGGAAAGGTAACGTTACTTGCAGATGGTAATGGTGAATTAACAGAAGCCTTAGGATTATCATTTGATGGTACAGGTTTTGGTTTAGGAAAAAGGGGTAAAAGATTTGCTATGATAGTTTTAAATGGCCTTATAACACATCTAGCAGTTGAAGAAGCAGGCTCTTTTAGTGTATCTAGTGCAGAAAGTATTTTAAAGGTGCTAGAGAATAATTAAATAGTTTCAATTGCTTGAGTAGCTAATTCATCAGCAATATCATTTTCAATATTCCCAGAATGTCCTTTAACCCAAATCCAATTAATTCTATGTTTTTGAGATAAAGTATCTAACTCAATCCACAGATCTTTATTTTTCACTTCCTTTTTTTGGCTATTTCTCCAGTTATTTTTTTTCCATCCATGTATCCATTTAGTAATTCCATCTTTTACATATTTACTATCAGTAAAGAGATTTATACTTGATTGTATTTCAACAAATTTTAGAGCATTAATTACTGCTAACATTTCCATTCTATTATTAGTAGTATTTTTTTCAGAACCAGAAAGCTTTTTTTCTGAATTATTGAACTTAATAAGTACCCCCCATCCTCCAGGCCCTGGATTACCAGAGCAAGCTCCGTCAGTCCATATATTTATAATGGTAGTTTTATTCATAATCTATCTTCATTCTAAAGTTAGTCTCATTATTAAAGTATAATAATTTTTTTATATACTCGTTAGGATTTTTTATTAATATTTTATTTTTATCATAATTATTATTTATACTTAATAAGCGCGTAAACATAAAACGCATACAATAAATTTTACAAATTATTATTAAAGCATCTATTTCGCTTATTTGAATATTTCTAATACTATTGTAACCCTTTAATAAGGTATTTATTTTTTCATAATTTAATACAAATTTATTTTTTGCATCAGTAATAAAACACCAAGATATAATCACTATAGCTAAATCTGAAATTAAATAATTATAATCTGAAAAATAAAAATCAAGAAATCCTGAAATTGTATTTTTATTTTTAAATAAAACATTATCTGGAAAAAGATCACCATGAATTATAGCTTTTGGTAAATTTAATTTAGTTAAATTACTATATTCATAAAGTGTTTTATTAAATATCTTAATTAAGTTCGGGTTTTTTTTTAAAAAGTAAGAGTTGTATTTTTTAATTACATTATTGAAAAAAATTATATTAAACCGCATTTTTATTTTATGATCAAAATTCTTAGTAATTAAATGTAAATTTGCTAATTCCATACCAACGCTTTTAATGTTAACTACTTTACTATTATATGATTTTCCTTCTATAAAATTAAATATACAGCTAGGTTTATTATCTATAAAATTTATAAAATCATCATTTCTATCTAATATCGGAGAAGGGCAATTAAAATGATTATTTTTGCAAAAAAATAATAATTTTAAAAAAAAATTAATATTTTTTTTTACATATTTATCTTCAAAAATAGTTAGTATATATTTTTTATTTTTAGTATTTATAATATAATTACTATTTTGAATGCCATCATAAATAGGAGTTATATTTATGAAATTTAAAATATTATAATTAAATATTATTTTGTCTATATTAGTTTGTTTTAAATTAGTTAGATGTGCCATAAACATATAATACTAGATATAATAATTTTAATAAATTAATTTAAATTAAGGTTTATAGAATGTTTTCATATATTATGCGTACTAAATTAATATTTTCTTTCATTTTAGTTGTATCTTGTAGCTCTTATGTAAGTGATCTTGATGATTTACAAAATGAAATTCTAGTTGAAACTTCCCCAATAACTTGTCCTGATGTTAAGTTTATAGAAAATCTAGATAGAGTTACTATATATCGTGAAAATAGAGCTTTATATAATATTAAATTTAATGAAGTAAAGTGGAAATGTTACTTTAATAGCTCAGAAAGAAATACAGATAATATTGATCTTTTTTTAAGTTTTCAAGTTAATTATATTGATGAGGTTAATGAATTCCAGACTGAAAATTTTAGCTTTCTTGTAGCCCTGCTTAACGAAAATAATGAAATTATTTCTAAAGAGAAATTTAATCGTTCCTTCTTGAGTAAGTCAAAAAGTGAAATAATTCAAAATAAAGAAGGTTTAATAAATATTAAAGTAAGAAATAGCAGAGATGGAATATACAATCATAAGTTACTAATAGGTTTCTATAAGAATATAAAAGATTAAATTTATTCTTTTAGAGCTTTAGGTATGTTTTTTATAAAGTTTTGATATATTTTTTCTGATTTGGCATCCTTTAATTCGTTCCTAGCTATATCCTCAACAGTTTTTATGGTGATACTAGTAATTTTGTTTTTAATTAACGAGGCAGCTTCAGTATGCATATATTGTATTTCTCTTTCTGCAGAAATATTTTTTCTTTTTATTTCTTCTTTAATTTTATTTGCATAATCAACCGCACGTTTTTCAGCTAAATCTTTTTGCTTATTTATTATATCATTAGCCTCATTTTTATGAAGAATTAGAGATTGCTGGCTCTCTTTTAATAATTGCTTAGCTTCGCTTAAAGTATCTTCGGCATTGCTAATTTTTTCTTTAATAATATTAGACCTGTTGTCTAAGGCAGTATTAGCGGCATGAGTAGCTTTTTTACCTATTAATAATATAAAAAGTATGAATGCAATTAGTACCCAGAATTTTTCATCTAAAGTAATACCTAGAAAATGTTTATAGTTAGACCCATCCGCACTTAGTGCTGGTGTCGATAAAAATAACAAAAATATTGTTATACAGTTAAAATTTCTATCTATAAATTTATTCATTTTTATAGCTTTCTGAATATTTATTTATAATTTTTTTTAAATTAGCATTATCAGGTTTTACATAATACATCTTTTCTATTATTGATTCTGCAGCTTCGCTAGAGATCTTTTCAATACTTTTATTAAACTGTTGTATTTCTTTCTCAAGCTTAATTTTTTCTTCTTCAATTTTTTTATTAATATTATTTTGACATTCTTCTAACTTTATTTCTGATTCTTGATTACTTTTTTGATTTATTTCATTCACTATAATCTGAATTTTATTATTAGTATCTTCTATAGCAATTTGATGCTCTTTATTAGTTTTTTCAATTTCATTTTTTATTTCTTCTGCTTTTTCTAGATCATTTACAATTTTTAGATCTCGGCTAGAAATAATTTCTGTTATTCTTGGTAAGGCAACATACTTCATTGAAAAATATAATACAGTAAATATAATTAATAACCATACAAGTTGTGGCATAAAATCGGGTATGACCATTTGAGGCATACCCGTTCCCTCAGCTGCAATAGAAGGGTAAGTAAAAAATAATACACTACTAATTAATAATGTAAAAATTTTTATATATCTTTGATAGAACATATTATTCTTAACCTTCTAATTATAAAATTGGTGTTTTCGTCTTAACTGAACATAATTAAGAAAGCCATAACTAAGGCATAAAGAGCTACAGCTTCTGTTAAAGCAAATCCTAGTAAAACATTACCAAATACTTTAGAGGCTGCTCCAGGGTTCCTCATAGATCCAGCAACATATTGTCCAAATATATTACCTATACCTACTC
>CETH01146753.1_pt1 | contig 11049 bp, 10 predicted proteins | sample 361461 | NCBI WGS metagenome assembly CETH01 (sample SAMEA2622695, study PRJEB7988) | marine metagenome | isolation source: saline water (ENVO:00002010), including
CACCATTAAACACGAAGTCTGTGGATATGTGGATTAACCGACAACTGTTTTCAGCGCACCAATTCGATATAATCCCGACACTATCAGCGTTGACCCTCTCCGCTAACTCACGATTATCCTCTGCTTTGTCGACCGCCGTATAGGCACCACAGTTTAAAATTATGGATGGCGAGAAAGACGTTAATTTCGTAGGTATTGCTTGTTGATCCGAAAGATCAAAATCATCAATGTCGACTTCATGCAGATTAAACTTGTGCACTAGTGGAGAGCTTTTAAATAGCAGTGAAAACGTCAAACCCAGCTGTCCTTTGCAGCCTGTCAATAGTAGATTCTTTCTAGTCACTGTACACCGGTATCTGCGAGAGGCACCGAGCGATACGATCTTTTTCAGATAAGATCGGTTCTCTATTTTGAAGAGGCCATTCTATCCCCACAGCTGGATCATTCCAAAGCAAGCTATGATCATCGTCGGGGTGATAGTATTCAGTGCACTTATAAAACAATTCTGCTGAATTACTTAAAACCAAAAATCCATGCGCGAATCCTGGAGGTATCCACAACTGTTTTTTGTTTTCGGCTGACAGCGTTTCGCCAATCCACTTGCCGAAAGTGCTAGAGTTTTTTCGAATATCCACGGCAACATCAAAAACAGTGCCACTTATTACACGCACTAATTTTCCTTGGGGAAATTCTAGCTGATAGTGAAGTCCGCGAAGGGTTCCGATTCGAGATTGACTCTGGTTATCTTGAACAAAATTCAATTCTACGCCATGCTTAGTGAGATACGATGAACGGAATGTCTCCATGAAATAGCCGCGCTCATCCGCATACACCTCTGGCTCAAGCACGAGCACTTCCGAAATTTTTGTAGGAGAAATTTTCATTACGTTACCACCCTCATATTTATCGGGCATCAAGCAGAGCTGATAAATACTGCCCGTATCCACTCTTATCTAAATCTTGGGCTAAATTGGCAAGTTCTAAAGCGGTGATAAAGTTTTGTCTAAATGCTATTTCTTCTGGGCAACCAATCTTCAGGCCCTGTCTTTCTTCGAGCACTCGAATAAAGTTAGCCGCATCAAGGAGAGATTGTATAGTTCCTGTATCTAGCCACGCTGTACCCCTGTCGAAAAGTTCAACTTGTAGCGCATTATTCAACATGTACTTTTTATTCAAATCGGTTATTTCAAGCTCCCCTCGCTCAGATGGCTGAATCGATTTAGCAATCTGAATAACGTCACTGTCATACATATAAATCCCTGTCACCGCATAATTCGATTTGGGTTTTCTTGGTTTCTCTTCTAGATCGATAGCCCTATTTTCCCTATCTAAAGCCACCACACCATATCTTTCCGGATCATTGACATAGTGGGCAAAAATGCAAGCGCCTTCGCTGATAGATGCATTTCTCAATGTCTCCTCTATTCGATTACCGTAAAAAATATTATCTCCGAGTATCAGGCAAACGCGGCTGTCCTGGATAAATTCTTCTCCAATAATGAATGCCTGGGCTAGACCCTCTGGTTTTTCCTGCTGAGCGTAAGAGATTTGAAGCCCCCACTGCCTTCCGTCACTCAGGAGATCTTTGTAGGCTTTCTCATCTGATGGGGTAGTTATGACAAGAATCTCTCTAATGCCGGCCTGCATAAGAGTCGAGAGTGGGTAATAGATCATAGGTTTATCATAAACTGGCATTAGCTGTTTACTGACCGAGATAGTCATTGGGTGCAATCTACTTCCAGTACCCCCAGCCAGAATTATCCCTTTCGTCATGCTATTTACTCCTCAATCAACGCAAAAGATATTTTTATTTTTAGTTGCCAATCTTACCCACTATCTTTGGCAACTCACTGTAAAAAGTCGACTGCGGTTCAAAGAAAAGTTCATCACAAATTTGATTACTCTCGAACAAATTGTCGCTGACTAGCCTTCTATAAGTTCTGAGATTTATATTCCCAAGGATAGGTAGGTCTAATCTAAAAATTCGTAATATCCGCCCCAGTAAATCAGCCGCCGAGAACATAGAATATAATAGCACACGAGGCATCTCCAGCCTGCTCATTTTCTTTCCCAAGGCTCCATAAATTTCCCTTTCAATCGCACTGATTGAGTACTGCTGACCATCTGTAACAAGGTAAGTTCTTCCGTTGGCTCGCTCTGACTTGAGTGAGAGATAAATCGCAAGACTCAGGTCATTAACACCTAACATCGAGACCCTATTTTCGAGAGTTGGTAACTTGGGGACTAGCCCTCTGGAAATTAATCGAATTAGAAGAGCGATATTACCCCTCATTCCTGCCCCATACACATTAGCCGGTCTTAGAACTACACCCAAGATGTTCCCCTTGATATGCTCATCCATGATTAATTTCTCAGCCATCAACTTTGTTGCCCCATAGGCTGTAGATGAATGCGGGTCACCCATTGACTCGACTGCCAGAGAACTACTAACCAGGACAAACTTTTTTACCTTGCTGGCAATCGCAGCATTGATCAGCAACTTTGTTCCGTTCACGTTGATCTTATGTAAGTAATCTTTTTTTGCCTCGTTAACATGTGCGATACCTGCCAAGTGAACAACGTAATCAACCCCCTCACATGCCTTTCTTAAACTACCTGCGTCCGTCAAATTTCCGTAATACTTCTTAAGCTTTGAATGGCAGTCATTTTCAAAAGAAGTTTCTGACCGGAGCAATACCCGTACCGAAAACCCAGCATCTAACAAATGAGCCTGAGCGTGTCGTCCAATAAAGCCGCTGGCTCCAGTTATTAGGACTTCCGGTTCGATTAAATTTTCCATAATAATATTCTTATTTATAGACAATCAAAGTGTTGAACATTTAAGTCAAATCGGTTTTTGTATTAAATCGAAAGCTATAACGCATCTTTCAACATCCGAATTAAAAGGGATAGTTCTATGAAATAGCGATGAAGGGAATAGAATAATATCTCCCTTCTTAGGTTGATAAATTCTTCTTAGTCTAGTGTTCCTAATGCTAGATAAACACTGGGCCTTTTGCGCTACCATAGCCGCCATCCATGTTTATGGAAGAATCTTACCCCAGATTTTGCAAAGTACCATATGTGAAAAAACCCTTTCTTAGAAGCCTCTCCGCCAGTATGAGTGATTTCAACATCCGGACAATAAACGAGGCTACCGTGATTATTAATATTAAGGGATAAATCGAAATCTTCGAAATAAAGAAAATAGTTCTCATCAAAACCGCCAATATTCTGCAGAATTTTTGTATCAGCGAGCATAAAACATCCACTGATCAAAGGAATACCCTCTGTAATTCCTGCCTCAGACAAATCGCGCATCTCATAATAATCCAGCCGACTTTTGAATATTTTTTGAAATAATTTCGGTACAAAACCCCGAACTATCAAGGTCAAAATGGTGGGGAACCTTTTGCAAAGGTGCTGTTTTCCCCCACAATCGTCCCTGGCGAGGGGGCTTAGCATTACCACAGACCGATTATTGACAAAAACTTTTACGCCCTCAACAAGCGCATCTTCTTTAATGGTTACATCTGGGTTCAATATTAAGTGCAAATCACTATCGATAGTTCTTATAGCCATATTCTGGGCAGCCCCATACCCAACATTGCCATGTCCTCCAACAAACCGAAATTCAATATTATCCTTCTTCATCAAGTCTTGCTGATTTTGAAGAAATATAAGCGAAAGAGTCGACTTGCGTGAGTTATCAATTAGGTAGACTGCAACAGAGGTCGATTCCTGACTCGCCCTTAATTTGTGGATAGCGATTCGAAGTGAGGCCAGGAGTTTCTCAATTTGCACGTGAGGTGTTTCATAGCACACTATGCCACATGAAATTGAATTTATATGCCGGCTCTTTGAGCTCGTCGTCGCCAAATTGATTCGCCTGTAATGAGTGCCAGATTTTAGTTATCGCTTGTAGCTCATCCCAAACACAAATTGACCGGTTATGATGAGGATTATTGGTCAGCCTCCACTAGTCGATCACCAAACGGTGTTGACACTATCCGCATTCCCGGCGGGACGTCCTCGGGACTTATCCTCGTCGGCTGGAAAGTACCTTCAGGTTCTGGGTTCGTCTCCACTCCAGAGGCACGCCTGAGGATAGCCTCAAACGGATTTAGCCCCTCCTCGCCGCTTGAGGAATCTAAATTTTGATCATCCGATGAACTTATTGCGACGGGACTAACTTCAATAGGGTTTAGGTTAGCAAGATCCAAAACAGCAATATTAGATGATTCACAGCTAACTCCCTGCTCAATGAACTCGGTACAATTTAGATTATTGGGATACCGAACCCTAACAAAACCTGCGCCTATTCCAACGATCTCATAATTAGGATGACCCGGCACTGGGACTGATGAATCTTGTGATTTAGATATGGAGATGATTTCCCCGGAGCGATCCTCGACCACGGCCAGATAATTTCCACCAATTCTAGTTGTGCCAACGAGAGTGAATTCTGGCCCTGTGATTAAATTACCATCGCTATCTCGTCTTGTGGAAGTGCCCGCTGATTGGTTGATAGTATTCGTAGCTGCGTCTGTTTCTTCAAACAATGTTAGTAGTTGAGCGGACGTATCGGCGCTTACTAGGCAGGATACTACCGATAAATATAAGCGAAACACTTTATCAAACATATTTTCTTTTCCATAAATAAGCGACTATCTTTCATTAAGGCTGAAAAAGTCTAGATACGACATCAAAAAATCACATATCCTATTAGTCGTATGGGGCCGCAATTTAGTTTTTACCTTCAATAAAACTGGTGTCACCGCTACTGTCAACTAGGTTTATGGTCGGGAAAATGCTTGATTGCGGCTTCTCTCAAGGCTTCCTCAGAAATATTGTTCTTAAATCCTATTGCAAACAGATCATAATGAGTCTGTCGTCTTAGGCCAGCAACCGATGCAAAACCGCTCCCTTTTAAAGTACCAGTCAAAGCATTAAGGGTAAACCCACATTTGTGAGCCATATAATAGTTACCTCTCTGTATGGCGGCTCTGTGTCCATAGAGAATGTCCAATGGTGTTATTGGACCTGCTGGGCTAGTGTAGGCCGGCTGCAGAAGCTTATCTTCCGAAACGAGTTTACATACTGATTGTAAGTCAGGGCATGTAATGACCACAAAGCCCTCAGGCGTCAACACTCTAACGAATTCTTTTAGCGCGATCCCAACTTCATGCGGATAAACGTGTTCGATATTATGACTTGAGTAAATAGCATCAACCGACGCAGATTCGACATTTTTCATGTCAAGAATGGTCCCTATTAGATCTGGGTTTACATTCTCGTCAATATCAAATCTGATCTCCTCCCATTCGCCTGAATTAAATCCCTTTGTGGTCTGTTCCTTTCGTTTCTGACCGCAGCCTACATGCAAGAATTTTGGCACTGAAGTTTACCTTTATCTGGATCGTTCATAAGTTATCAAAATTTATTGTGTCGGAATCTTTGTCGAAGGTTAGTTCAAGCTCATCTTCTGAAAGGTCAAGTGATAATTCCGATCCCTCTGCCCGAGCGGAAACGAGTTTAGTATTTTGGAGCATTATTAAAGTACTTAGGTTGCTCATTGATAGCAGCTGCCCATAAACCAACCCGAGCGCATTGACTTTTTTCAGTGCAAGCCAATCAGTATCGTCAAGTTTATTAAGTGCTGCCTCATCGATTTGCAATAATCCTGTAAGCGTTGATTCCTTCCCTTGAATATTTATCCTTGGTTCCCAGGGGGTAAGGAGTTCCTTTTCTTTCAACAGGTCCAAGATCGTCTGTGTTGCCTGTCCGGCCAAGTGCAGCCTCTTCAAATTTTCCGTTATCTGGTTCAATAACTCTGAAGGCTCAGAATCGGTAAAGAGCTGTTGGCCGTTAGGATTCAATCGAGGACTATTCTCGTCTATGCAAACGGTAATTCGGTCATCAGATACCGGTAAGAGGCTGAAAGGATGCTGTTGTATTGCAAGAGGAACGTGTTTACCTAACCATCTGCCATCTTTATTAATTAGAGCGCACCCAACATCAGTGTTAACCGAACACAGGAGTCGAATCGAAATAACATCATCTTCTATAGCTAGGAAAAGAGGAAAGTCCACAGCTAGCTTAGAAACTTCGTGAACATAAACTGGGAAGTTAGTGTGGTCAGAAAATATCCGAAGGTCGAGCTCACCTAACCCTAGATTACTGTGCTTAGAATATGAAAGGGGAACCATTGCCATAACGAAACCATAAACTCTTAACTAAAATATTTTACCTTGTTCCCTGAGCATTATAATCAAGTTTACCCGGGGTTTGGTGCTCACTGATCATCCAAAAGGCCATTTATCCATTTAATTTGCTGAGGTAGACAGACTGTCTTTAGGTCGTAGTTTTCAACTGCATGTTTTCTCGCCCGGTCAGCTAGCTCTATTCTGAGCGTTTTGTCTGAGAGAAGTTTACCAATTTTGTCAGCCAACGTGTTGTGATCAAAAAAATCAAACAGCATTCCATTTCGACCATCCTCAATGACCTCAAGAACGGGAGGCGTGGAGCTTGCGATAACGGCACAACCGATACTCATCGCCTCTATGAGGCTCCAGCTCAGTACAAAGGGGTAAGTTAGGTAGACATGGACCGTGGATATTTGAAGCAAGCTGACAAAGTGCGAGTAGGGAATGAATCCAACAAAATGAACCCGCGCCCACTCAGAGTCGGAGAAATTAGGCCTTGCCTCCTTTAAAAAATACTCCTTCCAGCTCGATTCGCTAGGGGCTGATGCGCCATAACCAGTCTTATCATCACCCACCACTACCACACGAGCCGAAGGGAAGCGCCGCAATACCTGCGGCAACGCCCTCAGAAAGATGTGTGTCCCCCGAAGCGGTTCAAGGTTTCGTGCAACATAAGTAATCACATCGTCTTTCGGCGTTAGAGTGAGTGAGCCGTTAAGAGTAATATGGGCCTTCTCGTTTGGAACCAGTGCAGATGTATCAATTCCATCATGACAGACTTTGATCCTCTCCCGGAAACTCATCGGAAAGGTATCGGCCTGCCACTGAGTCGGTGAAAGCGCCGCGTCGGCCTGTTCGATATGGAACAGGTTGTTTATATTCTTCATATGGAGTCTGCACGGATCGCTGTGGCTCGCATCTGGAAACTCTGGGTCGAATCCTACATCTAGCCCGCGGGGTGCGTAAAAAAACTCACAATAAATCGCGAGCTTAGCCTCCGGCCAGACTTCTTTTAGAAAAAGACTCTCGCCCCATCCGTGATGGGCAATAATTACTTCGGGGGAATAACCTTGCTCTTTGATTTCTTTAGCGGCCTCGTAACATGCCTCGCCGCGGATAATCTTTGACTCAAAATCGATCAGCCAAGGATGGATATTTTTACTACTTACACGCTTAGTGCTGTAGTTTAAAACAGATACGCCCTGCCACGTATTTCCATCAAATTTCCTCAGGGTCAATGCACAGACTTCATGTCCTGCCTCTACAAGCGCAGGCGCGAGAGATTTAAATTGCCCTGGAAAGTTTTGGTGAATAAAAAGCACGCGCATCTGAAGCTTTCCCTAGACCTAACTGGAGGCGAATCAGTCTTACTCTTCCTCAGGCTCCCCAAGTACCTCTTTGAGCGCGGCCGCATAAGTATTTCTAGCCGTTTGCATCGCTGCTAGGAGGGCTGTGAGGCGCGCAATTTCAGCGTCAGCGAAATTTAAGCTTCCCAGTTGGGCCTTAGCTTCGTCAGAAAGGTCGTCAGTATCGTATTCCTTCTCATCAATTGTAACTGTCGGCATTTAGATATAGCTCCTATTGGTTTTGGTTTGGTCATTTTAACAAAAAAAAACCCCCCAAAAGGGGGGTTTTCTTTTCCTTCTGTTTCAACAAGTATCTACGTGAAGACAATGTCTGCAGCAGCTATTGTGGTGGCAGAAGTTGCCAACAGCTGGAGCTCGCCTACATCAATGTCGTTACCAGTATCGGCACCCAGATAGTAGTAAACCGCTACCGCTCCATCTTGCGCAGCAAATACGAGTATACGCTCGTCACCGCTAGCCTCATTGGAGATAGTACCTGCGGCGGCCTGAAGATCACCAATCACTAGGAGATCCGCAGCAGTCGGGGTATTCGCACCGGCTGCAATATACTGTACAACGTCGTTACCAGTACCAACACCGTTCAGGTCAATACCACCGCCGTGCGCTACAGCGTTAACCGCACTAGCCGCTGTACCAGTCATGTTAGCTGTAACAAAGTTGGCTAAAAAGACCAGATCGTCCTCGGTAGTTGTGAAGCCAGTGATCACGTCACCCTGTGCTGCCGCAAGGGTACCGGCCGTTCCAGCATCTGTAGTTGCATTGTAGATAACCCTATCAAGCTCAACGGCACTATCAGTAATAACGATAGCGTCAGCGCCGGCACCACCGGTAATGTGGTCAGTACCAGCACCCCCGTTGATACTATCGTTGCCCGCGCCACCTACGATCGTGTCCGCAGCGGCACCACCCAATATAGTGTCGTTACCACCGTTACCAGTCAGCGTTTCGGCGCCTCCAGCACCAGAGATCGTATCTGCCGCACCGGTACCAGTGAAGTTATCAATACCCGCACCACCAGTCATAGTGGTTCCGATAGTTGTGCTGTTGCTTAGGACAACCGCGATGGTACCCGCGACGACAGCAGACGTGTCCACCGTACCGACGCTTAGTGCAGCACCTGTTGTAAGGTCACTTCCAGTATTGTAGGAACCCTTAAAGGTGATGTTGCCTATCGTACTACCAGTAGCACCCCAGGTACCGAAGTTGGCATCAGTGCCATTATCAAGACCAGTAACAGTGATGTTGCCGATACTCGTTGCACCGGTAGCTCCCGTGCTAAACGTCACAGTGTCATCGATATCTAGAGTCACGTCGCCGATGGCTCCAACAACACCGGACATGTCGTTGAAGGTAAGCGAACCACCACCGTTCTTAGTCACGATGGTCATCTTGGTGAGGTCCTTCGCAACTAGATTACCGATAGTATCCGCCTGAGTACCAGCACCTCGATTAACATCAAAGTCTGTGATCGTACCGGTATTTTGCACGGTAATGTTACCGAGCGTGTTTGCTGCGGTAGCATTCGCACCTGTCCAGTTAATATCGAATGATGTAGATGTCAACGGCGTACCCGCTGAAGCATCTATAGCAGCGATAGTCGAGTTACCGGTACCCGTGTTATTTAACACCACGCTAGTCAGGGCATTTGAAGCCGTAGTTGCGCCCACATCCAATGTCGACCCAACGGTACCTGCTTGACTAATTGTAAGAGTCTGTGCGCTGTTAGCCGCCAAGGTACCGACGGTCTGATTGATCGTGCCAGTACCCCCGTAGCTAAGTGTGAACGCAGTAGCTGCAGTGGCAGACACGTTACCCAATGTGAGAGCCTTACCACTCGCTCCAGCCTCAGCGGAAACTGTTAGTGACGTCGCGCTGTTAGCAGTCAGGTTTCCTGTGTTAACCGCGAAACCAGCGTCACCATCCAATGTAAGCGCACCACCCTGATTGTTAATAGTGGTTGTGTTATTAGTTACCGCCTCTGTGGCTCCATCAAAGTCCAGAGTCAGATCGTTAGTCGAACCAACTGCGTACCCGATGAGGACAGTATTAAGATCCATATTCTGGTTAACGACTGTAGCGGTAGCAGGCAAGTTGGTGACAACACCCGATCCACCAGTAGTACCCGCTCCATTTAAGGTAACAGTCGTAACATCAGAAATATTAGCCGCGTTAACCGCGCCGCCATTTAACGTCAAGGTCAGCTTCTCTACGCCGCTCAACGCCGCCGGTGTGATAGAACCGGCAACAGTAGCAGTGAGAGTATCAGTACCAGCCGAGTCGCTAATGGTATCGTCGGTGCTCCAGCCTGTACCCATAACAAAGGTGTCGTCACCGGCACCACCTATAACCGTATCCTTACCAGAAGTCGGTGTCAGTGTATCGTTACCATCGCCACCAGTAATGCTGTCCGCACCGGTACCACCAGTTAGCGTATCGTTACTAGTACCACCTGTCAGCGTGGCCGCACCACTCATCGCAGAAGCAACAACGTTGGCAATACCACCGCTAGAAGCATCCACAGTCAGTGTTCCGGCTGTTGCATTAATTGCGCTGATGTTAAGTCGACCAGCTCCTGTATGGGTGACGTTAGCAGAGCTCGCCACAGTAGCACCGATTGTTAGCGTACTGATGGTCGATGCCGTAGTTGAATTTGTCGTTGTTAACGTTACATCATCCGCAGCGGTAATGGCTGTATGAGTACCACCCGCTCCGATAGTACCAGTAACGTCATCAGCACTTATGAGAGTCGACTGCACAGTACCAGCACCTGAAGTATTCAATGCGATGGTACCAAACGTGTTAGTAAGACTACCAAGAGTTGCCGTAGAGCCAAACGTCGCTGTACCGGTAACCGTAGCAGCTAGGTCAGCCGCAGTTGCATCGGTAGCAGTTCCGTCCGTAGTATCCATAGTAACGGCGCCTATCGCTGACGTAGAGGCATTGCTCGCGTTAACCGTAATCGTAGCTAGGTTTTCGGCAGTACCCGTATTACCGATCGCGTTAGTGGCCGTAATGTTACCGCCATCACCGTTTAATATCAGACTTGTCAATGAGTCAGCGTCCGCGACACCACCAACGACCAGGTTTCTACCTGCAGTTGAGGTCGAAAGGTCAATTGTTGCAACCTTATCTGTGTTGGAGACAGTGCCAACCGTCAGGTTTGCGCCCGTGCCAGCGTCGATATCAAGTCGTGTTGTATCCACGTTATCCAGCGCAGTAGCCGCAACATCACCCGCTGTTGCGTGTGTGTTAGTAATGGTCACACTAGCCGCGTCCGTAGTTGTGCTACCGGTCTGCAATGTAGAACCAACGTCATAAGTCAAAGACGCGCCGGCTGCCGTATCAATAATCAAGTTATCAACGTCGACATCAGAGTTCTTGATAGTTACACCACTAACAAGGCCAGTTACGTCCACTCGCGAAGTATTAGCCCCCGACGCTGTGTTTATCGTCGACAAGCCAGTAATCGCAGCCGC
>CETH01443643.1_pt1 | contig 11049 bp, 9 predicted proteins | sample 361461 | NCBI WGS metagenome assembly CETH01 (sample SAMEA2622695, study PRJEB7988) | marine metagenome | isolation source: saline water (ENVO:00002010), including
TTGCGTTAACTGCTAATATTATTCTTTGTATTGGCATACCCATATGTTTTGCCCAAACGCATCCCAATGCATTGCCAAGATTTCCAGTAGGAATAATAAAATTTGATGGCTTATCGTAATTTCGCCAATTCCAGATACTAGCAGCAGCATGATAGGCTGCCTGAGGTAAAAGCCTACCTATATTAATGCTATTCGCAGCAGAAAGAGTGTGTTTTGTATTTAAATCCTTATCGTTAAAAGCAGACTTAACTAAAAACTGGCAGTCATCAAAAGTACCATCCACTTCAAAGGATTTAATATTTTTATCCCAGCAAGTTAATTGATGTTTTTGTCTTGGTGATACTTGCTCCTTAGGAAAAAAAATCATTGCTCTAATATTTTTTCTATTGTAAAAAGCAGCTGCAACAGCTCCTCCTGTATCTCCAGAAGTTGCAACTAGGATAGTCGTTACTTTGGTATCATCAGTTTTTCTAGCAAGATATCTATCCATAGTAGAGGCAAGAAATCTGGCACCAACATCTTTGAATGCAGCTGTTGGACCATGATAAAGCTCTAACAAAGATATATTTATTGAGTGTTTCAAGGGGTTGCTAATAATTGGGAAATTTAATGATTCATTACATATGTCTTCTAGGTCAACTTCTAAAATACTATCCTTAAAAAAAGGATAAAGGATCTGGTTTGCAATTTCTGCTACTGATGTACCACCTATATCATTGGGATTAAACTTAGGTAAGAATTCAGGTATATACAAACACCCATCAGGAGCTAATCCATTATGTATGGCTCCAACTAGATCAGTCTCATGTTTGCCAGAGGTGCTATAAAATTTCATTAATATCTATCTTGCACTTAGCATGCTACATAAATTGAGAAGATCTGAAAAAACTCCAGCAGCTGTAACTTCTGGTCCAGCTCCAGGTCCTCTTACTATAAGTGGGTTATCACAATATCTTTTAGTTACAAACTGAACAATATTATCAGTTAGGTGTATATTGCTAAATGCATGATCTTTGGAAAATGCCTTTAAGCTAACTTCTGCTGTTCCTTTTTTAATATCTATATTTAAAATATATCTTAAAACTTGATTCTTGCTTTCGCAATCATTTAAAATTTCTTTCATTGGCTCATCAAAATCAGACAAGCCAGATAAAAATTTATCAACACTTGCTCTTTTTAATGATTCAGGTACCAAGCTTTGTACTGATACTTGATCCAAATTAAGATTAAGGCCAACTTCTCTAGCTAAGATAACCGCTTTTCGTGCGACATCAATACCTGACAGATCATCACGAGGATCAGGTTCCGTATATCCTTTATTCTTTGCGTCTACAACAATTTTTGAAAATGGTTTGGATCCATCATAGACATTAAATAAATAAGCTAAAGTTCCAGAAAAAATTCCACTTATTGAATAGATTTCATCCCCAGTTGCCACCAAATGTTTAACAGTTTGTATAACAGGAAGCCCTGCTCCAACTGTTGCTTCGTACAAATAGTGAGAGCTATTCTCTTTAACAGAGTTTTTAAGAGAATTATAGTATTCAATTTTTTCGCTATTAGCTCTCTTATTTGGAGTAATGATATGAATTCCCTTATCAAGCCAGTCTTTATAGCAATTAGCAACAGATTTTTCAGCAGTGCAATCAATAATTACAGCATGAGGAAGATGATCTGCCTTCAGATGGTTAGCAAATGCATCTAGATTAGTTTTTAATTTGCTATTACTAATCTCTTCATTCCAGCTTTCCAAATCAATAAGTCTATCATTTATGATCATACTCTTTGAGTTTGCAATGCCTCTAATACGAAGATCTAAATTAAAATTAACTTTAAGCTTATCTAGCTCGCCGCTAATTTGGTTCACTAACGCCCTTCCAACAGATCCAGGACCTATTATCCCAATAGAAACAGTCTTTGCAGAAAGATAAAAATTTCCGTGAACAGCTCTAAGAGCTTTTGACATATCTTTACTATCTATAACAGCTGAAATATTCCTTTCTGATGCACCTTGTGCTATCGCCTTAACATTAATAGAAGAATTACCTAATGTGCTAAAAAACCTGCCTGCGACTCCTGCAAATCCGGCCATGCCATCGCCAACTATCGCTATAATTCCACATGAATCTTGAATCTCTACTTTTTGTATTTGCCCTTCTTTTAGCTCTAAAGAAAATGCATTAGAAACTATTTGCTTTACATCATTACAATATTTCTGCTCTACAGCAAAACAAATCGAATGTTCTGAGCTACCCTGAGAAATTAATATTACAGAGATACCGGCTTCTCTTAATGCACCGAAAAGCCTATCTGCTGTACCTGAAACACCAATCATTCCAGTGCCCTCAAGGTTAACAAGGCTCACACCATCGATACCAGTAACGCCTTTAATTAACATCTTTGCAGTATTAATCTTAGACAAAATTTTTGTACCAGGATGGCTTGGGTTAAAAGTATTTTTAATAAATATTGGTATATCTTTTTCAACAGCTGGTGATAGAGTTTGAGGGTGAATCACCTCAGCTCCAAAGTATGCTAATTCCATAGCCTCACTATATGATATTTCATTAATAACATTCGCTTCAGGAACTTTTCTTGGGTCGCCTGTTAAAACACCGTCAACATCAGTCCATATATTTATATCTTCAGCATCTAATAAATTACCAAAAATAGAGGCAGAATAGTCGCTACCATTTCTGCCAAGAGTTGTATGATCTCCGTTCTTGTCTCTCGCTATATATCCAGTAATAACTGCTAGATCAATATCATCATTTTTGAAAACTTTATTTATATTTTTCATTGAGGTTTCCCAATCTACTATCGCCCCCATTTCTCCTTGATCAACTACTAAGATATCTCTTGAATCTACACAAAGTATATTTTTTCTACTTGAAGATTCCTCAAGAAATTTAGAGAGAAGCCTAGAAGACCAAAGCTCTCCATAGCCAGATATAATTCCCTGAACTCTATCTGTTGAAGAATTAACAATTGAGGTAGCTTTTAAAATCTTTCTGATAGATTCCAAATCATTATTAAAAATATCTAAAATATATTTTAAATCTTTTTTTGACAATAGATCGGAAGCAATATCATTATATTGCTTAGAAATCTTATCGAGTGATTTTTTAATATCTTGATTTTTAGCAGCTTCATTAGTAATTGACAAGAGTGCGTCAGTGGTACCTTTTATTGCTGAAACCACAATAGCAATTTTTTTTGGGTTGTCATTAATAATATTAGCAACCTTTTTAAAACACTCTGAATCAGCTAAGCTTGATCCACCAAATTTATAAACAGTCCAGTTCACTAGCGTCTCATTATAATAATTTGCTAAGAAATATTAGATATCTCTTTCCTCATTAAGTCTATAGTTGATTTATAGTCATCATTGCTGAATATCGCCGAACCAGCAACAAATGTATTTGCTCCTGCTTGTGCAATCTTACCTATATTATCAGTTTTAATTCCACCATCGACTTCTAATCTTATATTTTTACCGCTTTTATCAATAATTTTCTTCAGAGATTGAATTTTCTCCAGAGAAGATTCAATAAAAGTTTGTCCCCCAAAACCAGGATTGACAGACATAACGAGTATTAAATCCAAGGAATCAATAACTGGCTCTATTAGTGATACAGGAGATCCAGGATTTAAAGCAAGGCCACTTTTACAACCTGAATCTTTAATTATTTGAATAGATCTATGAATGTGGTCACTTGCTTCTGGGTGAAAACTAATGTAGCTAGCTCCAGCTTTAGCAAAATCGACAATTATCCTATCTACTGGCTTAACCATTAAGTGAACATCTATTGGAGCTTTGATGCCATAATTTCTAAGGGACTGGCACACCATAGGGCCAATAGTTAAGTTTGGTACATAGTGGTTATCCATAACATCAAAATGTATTAAGTCAGCACCAGCTGATAATACTTTTGACGCCTCTTCACCAAGACGAGCAAAATCAGCAGAAAGTATAGAAGGTGCTATCCATGAATCATTCATAATTAATACTCCTCTTTTAATTTACATTTTACCTAAATTTAAAACTAGCACTAACTATTAGCGCAACTCCAATCAGCCCTGTGCTAACAAGCAGAGCTTTCTGAAACCCTACCACAGAATTTATTTCTGAAGCCATTATTGCTCCAACTAAAGAGGCGCCAATTAACCTTCCTATGCTTAAAAAAAGAGCAAGGATACCCTGGTTAGATCCTCTATTATCCTTAGATGAGTTTGAAATTAATAAAACTCTTAAAGCTGTCATAATTCCTGCAATGCTTAATCCTATGATTATCCCGGTAATATAGAAGATATGGTAACTTAAGCTACTATAACTAAATAACAAAAAAGAAAAAATTAATAGTGCTAAGCTTGTCTGAATTATAAATATTGGTGAGAAATTATCTGACAGAATTCCGCTGACCAATGATCCAATAATTAATGCAATAACTAAAGGCAAAAGCATTAAGCTAGCAGTTGTGTCCAATACATTAAATTGATTGACCGCTACTGATGGTAGAAATACCATTCCTGCCTCAACTAATCCAGTAACAAGCGCAATAGACCAAATTATTATTAGCTGTTTAGATTCTAATATCTCTATACTAATAATTGGATCTTCGACCGAACTTTCTCTAAATATAAACAAGACAAAGCTGATTAAAAAAATTATAAACAGCAATATTGTTCTATTGCTCATTAAACTACTTGATAGGCTCGCTGAATCTATTTGGCTAATGGTGTAGGCAAAAGAAGCAAGCATTGAAAAAAGTAAAAAAGCGCCTAAAAAATCAACTGTTAAAGGTCTGGCAGCTTGATCATGTGGTAAAAATTTTAAAGACTGCAGGCATACATAAATAACGATAGGAATATTTATCAGGAATAGCCAATTCCATCCAAAGCTTAGTAACAAGGCACCAAGAATCGGTCCCAGAAGGAATGCTAGGCCGAACACTGCGCCTATTAAGCCGAGAGCCTTTCCTCTATGCTTTTCAGGGAATGAATCTGCAATAATTGCACTTGAAACAGGCAAAATACCTCCAGCACTAAAACCTTGCAATGATCTACCAAGCAACAGCATGTAAAAACTACCTGAAGCAGCGACAATTAATGATGAAAAACCAAAAAATGCAACACAATAGACAAAGGTCTTTCGCCTTCCATATCTATCTGATAATTTGGAGATTATTGGCGCTCCTAATAACTGGAATAATATATAAATACCAAAAACCCAACTTAATGCATTATCGTCAACTAAAAAACTCTGCTGAATCGCTGGTAGCGCCGGACCTATGATTGCAATATCTAATGCTGCCATTAAGACTGCTAGAAATAAGATAGTAGTTATACTTAGTAGATTTTTGTTCAACATATTAAACAATTTAGAGTATTTAATTAAAAAAACTAAATTTCTTTCAATTATCGCATTTTTTATAAAAATAATATGTTTTAATATGCAATATTCGTTAATAATAAAAAGAGGTTGCCGATGTCTTCTTCAATTGGTAGAAATCAAATATGCCCATGTGGTAGCAACAAAAAGTACAAAAAATGCTGCGCTCTAAGAAAAAATCAAATGTCCCTTAGTATGAAGTTGTCAGTTATAGCTATCTCAATAGTTTTGCTAGGAGGCCTAGTTATTTTTCTAAGCTCGCTTGATGATATTGAAACATCTTTTGAATCAGCAGCACCTGGTAGGGTATGGTCAGAAGAGCATGGTCATTGGCATTAATACCATTTAAATCAGTTAAATAAGCTTATTGCTTCATGTAAATTATCTGTTAGTTCATTAATTATATCTGCCACAATCGATATCTGATGATCTACTAAATCAAAATCATTCTCTTCTATAGCTTCCCTTATGCCAGGTAAGGTCTTAACACCATAACCTGTATAAAAACCTGGAGCATAGATATGATGCTTATACCAAGGCCTATTTGGCAAACCATGATCTCTAGTCATAACTCGCTCACTTTGATATAAAAGCTTATTAAGCTTAACCACATTCTCATTGCTTATTTGCTTTTCTTGGTAGGCATTTTCATATTCATATATAGCTGTAGATAATGATTCTAAACTATTATTTAATATAGAAAAGTTAAAATAAGGTACCAAGGTTCTTTGATTGGGTGGTAAAATAGATTTACCAGGATCTAGGGCTAGCCTATAAACATCATCAGCTAATAACGAATTTATATTTTTTCTTTGTTCGCGTATATTATCAGAAAAATGTTGGATTTGTTCTAAGTATAAATTAACCGTATCAATGAAATTAGAAAATTTAAATGGCAATATTCTAGCTTCAGATAATCTCAAAGTTGTTCTTCCAGCGACTTTAGCTAGTACCTCTCTATAGACTAAATCAGGGTCTCTCCAAGTAGTATAATGGTTATATGTATCATATAGGGTATGGTAGCTGCCACCATCTCCTTCTCCAGAAAAATTTAAATGGGCTGAAGCAACACCAAGATGTTGTAAAAAGGGTGAGTAATCTGAGCCAGAGCCTAAAGCATTGATTCTTAGGTCATCGCCTCTAGAAACTCTATCTTTATCTGAATCGCTACCATTAACGAGAATGTTTGCAGCCTTTCTATCGAATAACGAAACATTTAGATTTGGGTCATCAACATCTTTTATAATCTCATTAAAAAAGCTCTCTAAAGTATGGCTGCCTCCAATATTTAAAAACCCTTTAGAGCCACCATCTGTATTAATATATGAAACTAGATTAGCTTTTAAAGTTTCTGCATTATGCTCAACCCACTCTGTTGACCCAATAAGACCTTCTTCTTCTGCATCCCAAGCCCCATAAACAATTGTTCTACTAGGTGAATAGCCACTTTTGACTAGCTCGCTAATTGCTTTAGCCTCAGCTAACATTGCAACTAAACCAGATATAGGATCTGCAGCTCCAAAATTCCATGCATCAAAGTGATTGCCTCTCATTACCCATTCATCCGGATAAACTGAGCCTTCTAGCCTTGCTATCACATTATAGATAGGAATCATGTCCCAATTGAATTCAAGCCTCATCCTGACTACTGCAGGCCCAGGACCAAGATGGTATGTAATTGGTAGTGATCCTTGCCACTCATTTGGTGCAACTTCATTATCAATACTTCTTAATAGTGGTAAAGCGTCTGAATAGGAAATTGGCATGACTGGTATCTTTGTAAATGTCTCAACATCATCGATATCAAGTCTTTCGGCATCTTTGATAGCGCCAATTCCAGGAGTCAAAACATCGCCAGGATATAAGGGCATATCCATAACTGAGCCTCTCTGAACTCCTGTTTCGTTCAGCCAAGCTCCTTCAGGGTAAACATCGCCAACTGTGTATCCATAATCCTCAGGATCAGAATATATAATTGCTCCAATAGCGCCCTTTTCTGCAGCAAGTTTTGGCTTAATCCCTCTCCAGGATCGGCCATATTTTGCAATTACTACTTTACCCTCAACATCAATCCCATATCTTTCCAATAACTCATAGTCTTCTGGAATGCCATAATTAACAAAAACTAGCTCTCCTTCTACTTCTCCATCAATAGAAAAAGCGTTATAAGGCTGAATTAAGCCTGTTGTGTCAAAGGTGCTAGGATCTCCTTCAACCGGCATCTCTGTTAATGAGGCAGTATATTTATTAGGGCCTATTAACTCTAACTCAATACTTTTTGGCGAAGGAAAAAGTATATGAAACTCATCTAAAGATACATCGTAACCCCATGATTCTAATAGCTCTGCAATATAAAAACGATTATGTCTATTCCACTCGGATCCTATATGGTGCGGTCTTGAGCTCATTTCTTTCATCCAAATATGCATATCTTCTCTATCTATCAAGTCATCAAATTTGGCTTCTAGTGTCTCTAATGATTCAATCTCATCATTAGAAAGACCAAGATAATCATAAGCTTGGACGGTTATAGAAAAAAAGAAAAATGATAAAATAGGTAGATATAACTTCATATGGCACCCAGTCTGGTTATTTAAACTAAAAAATTTAGAGAGCGAATAGTAATCACAATAGCAAGGATTGATAAAAATGTCATAAACAAGCTTGTAATATAAATATATAAATTATTTATAAATGACTTAACCTTATTTATAAAACCACCCTTATTTAAACTAAGAATTTCTACTTTATTATATATATAAATAATAGCCAATATCCAAAAAGACCACAATGAAAGCGAGATGCTAATGAGGCCATAAAAACCATCGATACTCGATGAATAAAAGATTAGAAAGAATAAGGAAGAAAAGCTTACGATTAAAAAAAGCCACAACCATGACCTTCTTGGCAAAAGAAGCTTGCTAAGAGATATATAGAAGTTAACTAAAGACCTCAATAAGTTAGAAAATGAAATTATTCTCATGACTTAATTGAGATCTTTAGTAATATTTTTTGACCTTAGTCTATTGCAAAGCAATAAAACAAGCCATCACCGCCCGTGCTTCTCAAAGCTTCTTGGCTACAGCCACCATTTCTTGTTGGGTGGCCAGAATTCCAAGAGGTTGTTCCTCCGCCATATCTATCAAAATGACCAACAAAGGCTGTACCTTCACCACTATTTGTCCAATCACTACAAGTTCTATCGCCTTGAGACGAGAAGTTGAAAGTTGTTCCATCCGGTGGTGTTCCCGTAAGAATATCATGTCTGTTTGGGCCTAAGCCAGCACGAGCTTCAAGTCTGCCGCTAATAATATCTCCAGATTCACTTAAACCTGTTTCTCGATGAATATTCGGATTTATATGAAGCTGTGTTAGATTTTCAGCAATTAAAACACCTTTAGCATTATACCAAGGTCCCTGCCCAATACGGTCTCTAGCTTCTACTGGCGGATTCTGACCAGCTAAGTATGCACCCCAAGTCTTATCAGATCCGACTGCTTCAGCTAATTCTTGACAATGAGAATCTGCGCCCTCTAATCCACCTAAATTAGCACCATCTCCTGGCCCAACGCTAGTGATAAAAAAACTCATATCTTGAGAAAAAGCAAGGCTTGAGTAGATAAGTGAATAAAAAGCAAGAAAAAAGATCTTATTAATCATATTATTCTCCTTAAGTTTATATTGTAAAGCATTAATTTTAATACTTATATTGAGCCTAAAATACGAGCGGCCCAATCTTCTGCCGTAGGAAGCCTTAAAAATTTTGGTCCCCCAGACTTTTCATTATGATGAGGGTGTCCTGCATCTGACCACATCTGCCTTTCTGAGTTAATAGCAGCATTATAAAGCCTATAAGCTCCTTCCGGATCCATTATCCTATCAGTAGCACCATATCCAATCAACATAGGGCACTCAATATTTTTTGCAGTGTCTTCTTGAGTATATTCCTTAATCTTTTTACTCGCATCACTCAAGCTATTAGCTCCAATAATCCAACGAACTCTATCTCTAATTGGTGGATAAAAGTCAAATAAATCTCTGTAAAGGTCATAAGAACCAGCACCCATCCAAACAGCCTTAATTCTTGACTCGCCAGCAGCTGCCCTAGGAGCAGAATACCCACCCATACTTTGACCTCTAAGGCCTATTCTGTTGGGATCTACATCAGAGCGAGTCTCTAAATAATCCACTAAATCAGAGACATATCTTTCTGTATCTGGCTTCATATACAACTCTTTTAACCTCTTAGCTGCACCTTGACCTGGAAGATCTATTACTAATGATGCCATTCCTCTAGATACATACCCGCTCATAGCCATGATAGTGCTTTCAGCCATTGAGTCGGCCCCTAAATAAGTAATAAATGTTGGGTAACGTGTCCCTTCTGGGCCATTAGGTTTTCTAAAGTAGCCATCCAAATTATTCCCATCAACATTAATATTAACCCTTTCAAAAGGAGGTGTTTGCATCTCCCATGCCTTATCAAACATTTTTTTCATCTTTATATACCCGGGTAACATAGTGGCATCAGTATCTTCTTGATAAACAATAGCAGCTCGATAAAATCTAAATGCTCTTAGATAAAAATGATGGGCAGATACATTTAAATTTTGCTCATCATACCCAGTAGCAATTCCTTCATTAATCTCTCCAACTCTTGTCCACTCTTGATACCAAGACAAAGGATCAAAAGGCCTAATTCTTCTTGCTACTTCTAGTTCATGAGGGTCACTTGTATTTACAGATTGGTTAAGACGAATTTCCATTTGACCACCGCCTTCTATATGATCCCCTGTAAATAAACGCTCTGCATCTCTTCCTCCGATATCACCAACATATGCATTGCCAGGACCCAAATTTTGAGCATTAATGTTAGAAATATTTAACAGTGGAAGCGTGGTCGATAAAGCACCAAATTTCATAATATTTCTTCTACTAAATTGTTTCGCTTTAGACATTTTTTTCTCCAAAAAGTTATCTTATAGAATTAATCTCTTCTCTAATATCTTTAACTAGTTCTGTAGTTATGATTGCTCTTTCACCTAAATACATTAATTTAGAATAAGTTAAAACTTTAGCAATTTCATCATCAGAAAGAAAATCAAATCGTGCCATTTGGACTTGAGGTCCAAAACCACCAGTCAAAATATAAGCAATTAAAGATTCTTGCGGACCTGCTAGCCATGGACTATTAAATAAACCAGGTGTCATTCCTGGTACCCCGCGTCCATCACTCATATGACAGGCAAGACACTCTCTCTCATAAATCGGAAGCCCTTCAGCAACTATGTCTTCATTAGTTATTAATTTCTGGACTGAAAAACATCCATATATAGATAAAAAAAAACAAAAAATGATAGGTTTATTTTTTAAATACACTATGGAGATAAATCTATATTTCTTAGATCTCTTCTTTCATCGCCTGTAATGGTTGGGTTTATGGTAGTCATAACCGGAGAAGCATCTATATATGTATGATAACTTTCTGACATAAGCCAAACATCATCAACTGAAGAAAATATTCTACTAGCCCAATAAGCCTTATCACCGTGTGTTGGTTGAAGCATTATATTAAAAACTGCACTATCTCCAATATCCCACCACCTTGACCATAAAACAGGTACTGTAAATCCTGTGCCTCTTGTATCTAAAGCAGC
>CETH01180012.1_pt1 | contig 11046 bp, 8 predicted proteins | sample 361461 | NCBI WGS metagenome assembly CETH01 (sample SAMEA2622695, study PRJEB7988) | marine metagenome | isolation source: saline water (ENVO:00002010), including
GTGTCATTATTGGACGAGCGTTGCCTGATGTCAGAGATGGATTAAAACCAGTACACAGAAGGGTACTTTATGCAATGAAAGTACTTGGTAATGATCATACAAAAGCTTATAAAAAATCAGCAAGAATTGTGGGTGATGTAATTGGTAAATACCATCCTCATGGTGATAGTGCAGTATATGAAACCATTGTAAGAATGGCACAGGATTTTTCACTTCGATACACCCTTGTTGATGGCCAAGGGAACTTTGGTTCAATCGATGGCGATCGAGCTGCTGCTATGCGATATACAGAAGTTAGAATGGAGAAAATTACTCAGGAACTCCTTTCCGATATTGATAAAGATACAGTTGAGTTCATTCCTAATTATGATGAGTCTGAATGGGAGCCATCTGTCCTTCCAACGAGGTTACCTAATCTTTTAATCAATGGTTCTGCTGGTATTGCGGTTGGAATGGCTACCAATATACCTCCACACAATCTTAAAGAGATCATAGACGGTTGTTTATTTATCTTAGATAACGATCAAGCTACAATCGATGACCTTATAAATCTTATACCCGCACCTGACTTCCCAACAGCTGCCACTATCCATGGTATCGATGGGATTAAGCAAGCCTATGAAACAGGAAGAGGGAAGGTTTATGTAAGGGCAAAAACCTCAATCGAAGAAAATGGAGACCGTGAATCAATCATTATTTCAGAGCTTCCATATCAAGTAAATAAAGCACGTTTAATTGAGAAAATTGCGGAGCTGGTCAGAGATAAGAAAATTGAAGGTATTTCTGAAATACGAGATGAATCTGATAAAGACGGGTTAAGAGTTGCTATAGATCTCAAGAGAGGAACAGTTTCAGATGTTCTTTTGAATAACTTATATAAACAAACGGTGTTAGAGAGCACATTCTCAATCAATATGGTTGCTTTATCAAATGGTCAACCACAATTGATGAATCTTAAAAGCATGCTCGATGCTTTCCTCGGTCATAGACGTGATGTAGTCACAAAGAGAACAATCTATCAACTCAATCGGTCTATCAACAGAGCTCATATACTCGAAGGTCAAACAATTGCACTGACAAATATTGACGAAATGATTGCCATCATTAAAAAATCTAAGACACCAGCGCATGCTCAGAAAGCATTGGTGTCAAAATTATGGAAGATTGGTAAAGTAAAAGAGATGCTTAAGAAAGCGGGGAATGTTTCTACAGTGCCCAAGCATCTTATAAATATAGAAACTTTCGGTATTGAGAAACGTGGCTACCGATTGTCTTCAGAGCAAGCTAAAGCCATCCTTGATTTAAAACTTAATCGATTAACAGGCCTCGAGCAAGAAAGTATTTTTAATGAATATTCTGATCTCCTTGAAGATATCAAAAGATTCACTCTGATTCTCTCTAATCCTGATGAGTTGAAATCTGTTATAAGGTTAGAACTTATTGAAACACAGGAAACATATGGCGACGAAAGAAGGACAGAGATAGTTGAATTTTACTCAGACCTAACTGATGAAGATCTAATACCAGAGGAAGATCTCATTGTAACCTTATCTAAAGAGGGTTATGCAAAAACACAACCGCTAGACAGCTATCAAGCACAGAATCGTGGAGGGACAGGTAAGCGGGCTGCATCTCTAAAAGATGAAGACTTTGTTTCGAAATTATTTGTAGCAAATACTCATGACACATTGTTATGTTTTTCTAGCTATGGGAAAGTTTATTGGATTAAAGTTTATCGACTTCCAAGAGGCGGAAGAAATGCGAAAGGGCGTCCAATCGTGAATCTCTTACCGCTTGAAAAAGATGAAAGAATACAGGCTGTTCTTCCAGTCAAAGAATTTAACGATGATCAATTTGTCTTTATGGCGACTGAATCAGGTAGCGTCAAGAAAACAAAATTATCTGCATACTCTAGACCTATGAAATCGGGTATAAAAGCAATAAAGCTCAGAGAAGGTGATCGTGTAGTTAATGCAGAAATTACAGATGGATCAAAAGAGATTATGCTTTTTTCAAATTCAGGAAAATCTATTCGCTTCAAGGAAACCGATTCAAGGCCAATGGGACGTGTCTCTCAAGGTGTGAGAGGAATGCGTATTGAAAAAGATCAGAGAATAATCTCACTAGTTGTTCTCGAAGAGGGAAATATTCTTGTCGCAACTGAAAATGGGTTTGGCAAACAAACTTTAAAAGATGAATTCTCAATCCAGAAAAGAGGTGGTAAGGGCGTTATTGCAATCCAAACATCTAAACGTAATGGAAATCTTATAGGAGCAAATCAAGTGAGTACCGGTGATGAAGTAATGTTCATAAGCACTAGTGGAAATCTCATACGAACACGAACCGATGATATATCGGTCATTGGAAGAAATACTCAAGGGGTAAGGCTCATTAGACTATCCGAAGATGACAACTTATTAGGCATGGAAAAAGTCATCAGTGAAGATAATGAAGAATAAATATGCCACAGGATATATTCAATTTTTCAGCAGGACCTGCATTAATACCTAAGTCAGTAATTGAAAAAATACATATTGGACTAGATGATTTCCATAGGGGAATGTCAATAGTAGAAGTGTCACATAGAAGCCATGCTTTTAAAGAGTTTGCAAAATCCTCAGAATCTTCATTGAGGAATTTATTAAAAATAACTGATGACTACTCGGTTCTTTTTCTTCAAGGTGGAGCAACAAATCAGTTCGGTCTAATACCGATGAATTTTTCGAGAAATGGAGTACTTGATTATCTCGTAACTGGTGCTTGGTCAAAGAAAGCCTCTTTGTATGCAAGCAAAGTTGCAAAGGTAAATATTGTATCTGACTCATCTTCAAATAATTTCACAAACGTTGCAGAACGAAAAACATGGAATTTTACAGATTTTGCAGATTATTTCTTTTATTGTGCAAATGAGACAATTCATGGCTTAGAGATACATGATTCAATTGAAACTAACTCACCAATAATATGTGACATGTCTTCAACGATTGCTTCTAGGCCTATCGATGTTAAACAATATGATTTGATATTTGCAGGTGCTCAAAAGAATCTTGGAATAGCTGGTTTAACGATTTTAATTGTTAAAAATAATCTCCTATTTGAAGCTAATAAAGACCTGTTGCCCATGTTCGAATACTCAGCGCATGCTAAAGAAGCTTCTATGTTAAATACATCACCAGTTTTTTCATGGTATGTGTCAGGTTTAGTTTTTGACTGGATCCTCGATCAAGGCGGTCTTGAGATGATGGCTAAATTCAATAAGGAGAAATCCAGTCTTCTTTATAATTATTTAGATCAATCTAGTTTTTATTCAAACCCAGTATCAAAACCATATAGATCTTGGATGAACATACCATTTATTCTTGCAAGAGATGATCTAGAGAAAAAATTTATTCAATCTGCTGAGGAGGAGGGCCTTTTCAATCTGAAAGGCCATAGAACCGTTGGAGGAATGCGTGCAAGTGTGTACAATGCGATGCCAATTGAGGGAATTAAAAAATTAATAACCTTTATGGATGAATTTGCAAAATTACACGAATGAAATGTACAAAGTCCTAAAACTTAACAATATTTCTGAAGAAGGCCTGAACATATTCCGATCAGATGGATTTCATTGTGGAGAAGATGTAAGCAACCCAGATGCTATAATTCTTCGCTCCTTTGATATGCATGATATGGATATACCGAAAAATCTTAAAGCAGTTGGAAGAGCGGGTTCCGGAGTTAATAATATACCGATTGAAAATTATACTGAACGAGCTATTCCTGTTTTCAATGCGCCAGGAGCAAATTCTAATGCCGTGAAAGAGCTTGTTTTAGCATCTATACTAATCTCAGCAAGAAACATACATAGCGCCATTAAGTATGTTGAATCTGTTAAAGATTCAAAAGATCTAAAAAATGATATCGAGCAAGGGAAAAAAACATATGTGGGTTTTGAATTACCAACTAAAACACTAGGTGTTATCGGATTAGGAAAAATTGGTGTAAAAGTTGCAAATGCTGCCCATGACCTTGGAATGAATGTGATTGGTTATGACCCCCTTATAACTGTTGATAATGCAATCAATCTTCAACCTGGTGTTCAAAATGCTGAAGATCTAAGTGAATTGCTCAATATCGCCGATATAATCACTATTCATATTCCTCATAAAAAAGAAACTGAAAATTTTATTGGTGAGAATGAAATTCTCCAATTAAAAAATGGGGCTATAATTATTAATCTATCTAGAGAAGCGATAGTTGACTCAACTGCTGTGCTGAAAGCACTCGAAACAAGCAAAATAAAGACTTATGTTACAGATTTCCCCAATGAAGAAATGATTAACCACAAAGATGTTCTTGTTATGCCACATTTAGGTGCATCCACAAGAGAGGCTCAAATAAATTGTGCCGTGATGGTTGCTAACAGTATTAAATCATACCTTGAGAACGGCAATATACTTAATTCTGTTAACTTCCCGGATGTTTCATTAAGCATTAAATCTCCACATCGTCTAACTATAACAAACAAGAATGTACCGAATATTATTGGGCAATTCACATCAATCCTTGGTAATTCAAAGATTAATATTGATGACCTATCTCATAAGGTTTTAGATGATATTGGTTATACTATTCTTAATGTTGAGAAACCAGTTCCAGAAAGTGTTTTACATGAAATATCTGATATTGACGGTGTCATGAAAACCAATCTGTTATTTTAATTATGAGTATTTCATATTTAGGACCAAAGGGATCGTTCACCCAAATCGCACTCATTAAGTATTTTGGTGATGGGTTGAACCAGATATCTAAAAGAACTATCGGTGGAGTATTCGAGAGCGTAGAAAAGAATCATGCTGACTTTGGAATAGTTCCAATTGAAAATTCTTTTGAAGGCTCTGTAAATAATACACATGACTTCTTGATGAAATCTGATCTCCAGATTTATGATGAGATTCAATTAAGAATTCATCAGTGCTTGATTGCAAAAACCACTGATATGTATCAAATTGAGAAAATCTATTCGCATCCCCAGTCTTTCGGACAATGTCAAACATGGTTATTAGATAATCTACCTAATGTAGAACTAATACCAGTTTTTAGTAATTCAGAGGGTGCAGAGAAGATTTCACAGGCTAACGAAGCTTGTATAGGGTCCAAAAAACTGACTGAATTATATGGTTTAAATTTGCTAAATGAAAATATTGAGGACTCAAAAGAAAATACCACTAGATTCGTCATTTTAAGTCATGATCAACAAGATAAGTCTAAAAATAGTAAAGTCTCTCTAATCATTTCACCACCAGATAGCGATGCATCTGGCTCTCTTTATAATCTTCTTAAGCCATTTGCGTCAGAAGACATTAATCTTCTGAGAATTGAGTCACGTCCTTTTAGAAGACAACTTTGGAGTTATGCTTTTTTTATTGATTGTGAAGGCCATATTGATGATACAAATATCCAAAATGCTATATATGCACTTAAAAATCAAAACACAAATGTTAAAATATTAGGGTCTTACCCAAGTCACAATGACAAATGAGTAAGAAAACAACTAATCATCTTGCATCATGTAATAATACTATAAATGGATGCATAGAAGTTCCAGGCGATAAATCTATTACGCACAGAGCAATAATTATCTCTTCAATTGCTGATGGAAAAACTCAAATTAATCGATATTTAAATTCGAAAGATATAAATGCAACCATTGATGCTTGTCGTCAAATTGATGCTGAAATTGAAGAAAATAATAAAACACTAATTATTAAAGGAAATAATCTTGAGCGTATCGAGAGTAAAGATATTGAATTGAATTTTGGAAATTCAGGAACTTCTATGAGATTGATGATGGGCGTCCTATCAGCTCAGAAATTCTCGTCAACTTTAGTTGGTGATGAATCTCTAAATCAAAGACCGATGAATAGAGTCACTAATCCTTTAGTTAAGATGAATGCCAATATAAAATCATCAAACGGAACAGCTCCAATATATATATCTCCTGTTAATGAAATTAGGAATGTTGATCAGATAGTTAATATTGCTAGCGCCCAAATTAAATCATCCATTATGCTAGCTGGACTATATGGTCGAAATACTTTTTCAATCACTACGCCTCAATCTAGAGATCATACTGAAATTATGTTGAATGAATTTGGATGCAATATCACTCTAGAATCTAAATCTATTAGAGTGATTCCAAATAAACTGACTTCACCAAATAAAATTGATATTCCTGGTGATATCTCATCAGCAGCATTCTTTATAGTTGGATCTATCATCTCTGATGATAGTCGTTTAAGGATTGAAAATGTTGGCCTAAATCCACTGAGAACAGGATTCATTGATATCCTTATAATGATGGGTGCAAAAATAGAAATGACGGACCTGAAAGAAGTAAATGGAGAAGTAGTTGGAAATATAAATATAGAATCATCAAAACTCAAAGGAATCAAAATTCCAAAAGATTTAATAGCTAGGTCTATAGACGAATTGCCACTTATAATATTAGCTGCTAGCCAAGCTGATGGTGTAACCTCACTTAGAAATGCTGAAGAACTTCGAGTTAAAGAATCTGATAGGATTTCATCAATGGCAATAATGATGGAAAGATTTAATATTTCAATCGATGAATTTAGTGATGGAATGAATATTTATGGAGGCACTATTAAAGGCAATAGAGTAAATAGTTATGGAGATCATAGAATTGCCATGACTGCACTTCTTGCCTCATTAGTATCTGATGGCGATATTACTGTGGAAGATACTCTTAATATCGATACATCATTTCCAGATTTTATTGAAATAGCTAACAGTATTGGCATGGATATCAATATTTATGACTAAAATTGTAACAATTGATGGTCCTAGTGGAGTTGGTAAAGGTACTATATCAGAATATTTATCCAATAAATTTGAATGGAATTATCTAAATAGTGGAGCATTATATAGAGCCATTGCATGGGTTGCCAAAAATGATTCAATTGAAATAAGCGACATTATTGAATTAGAGGATGCTTCAAAAAATATTCATTTCTCACTTAAAGATAAGAAACTTCATATTGAATATAAAAATATAGAGCTAAATTCACTAATCTATAATGAGGAAGTTGCTAAGATTGCTTCGAAAGTATCATCTGAACCAAAAGTACGTGAATCTATCATAAATATCCAAAGATCATTTAAAAAAGACCCTGGCTTGGTTGCAGAGGGCCGAGATATGGGATCAGTAATTTTTCCTGAGGCACAAGTTAAAATATTTCTAACAGCTTCAATAGAAACACGTGCCCAAAGACGCTTTAAGCAGTTGATCGATAGGAAATTTAATGTTAGCCTTCCGGCTCTTATTAAGGATTTAGATGCTCGTGATGAGAGAGATAAAAGGAGAAAAATTTCTCCGCTTGTAATTCCAAAAGGAGCATTTGTAATAGAAACAGATGATTTAACTGTCATCGAAGTAAAAAAATTAGCTAAAGAGAAGGTAAATAAAACCTATGGAACAAACATTTGAAGAGCTCTTTGAAGGCTCTCAGTACAATAAAAATATAAAACCAGGTCAAATAATTGAGGCCAATGTCATCAATATAACACCTGATCATGCTGTTCTAAGTGCTGGACTTAAGTCTGAGTCATTCGTCAATATAAATCAGTTTAAGAATTCTGATGGTGAAATTGAAGTATCAATCGGCGACAAAGTTAAAGTTGTCATTGAAGAAATTGAAGATGGCGAAGGGCAGACTAGATTATCAAGACAGAAAGCAAAAAATGAAGCAACATGGTCCAAATTAATTTCTGCAACAGAAACAGGTGAAATTGTTACGGGTCTAATTCAGAATAGAATCAAAGGAGGATTCATGGTTCTATTAGATGATGTAACTGCTTTCCTTCCCGGTTCCTTGGTAGATGTCAGACCAGTAAGAGAAACACAATATTTAGAAGGAACTACATCTGAGTTTAAGGTCGTAAAAGCAGACAAGGCATCAAGTAATATAGTAGTCTCAAGAAAAGCAGCACTATTAGGCGACTCAGAAGAGAATAGAGGCGAAATGCTGGCTAAATTAAATGAAGGTGATGTTGTAGAGGGAATCATTAAAAACTTAACTGACTATGGCGCATTTATTGATCTAGGAGGCCTTGATGGACTCCTTCATATTACAGATATCTCATGGAAGAAGATTAAACATCCATCTGAACATTTAACTATTGCTGAAAAGATTAAAGTAAAAATTATTTCTATTGATAATGAAAAAAATCGAGTCTCACTTGGCCTAAAACAACTTGAAGATGATCCTTGGGAAGACTTAATAAAGAATTATGAAATAGGAATGAAGGCAGCATGCACAATATCAAATATAACTGATTACGGCTTATTCATGGAAATTGATGATGGTATAGAGGGGTTGGTGCATGTTTCTGAAATTGATTGGACGAATAACAATCCTAATCCACATAAAATTGCCAATGTTGGTGACCAAGCTGAAGTCATGATTCTAGGTATTGATAAAGACAAAAGGAGAGTTTCACTAGGAATAAAACAATGTCTACCAAATCCATGGAATGAATTTGCTGAAGCGCACAATGAAAATGAAAAAATTAAAGGCAAAATCAAATCAATTACTGATTTTGGAATATTTGTCGAGTTAAATGGAGGTATTGATGGTCTGGTTCATATTTCCGATGTCTCCTGGGAGAGTGATGAAAATATAGACCTTTCTGCTTATAAGAAATCTGATGATATTGAGACTATTATTCTATCAATTGATTCTAATAAACAAAGAATTTCACTTGGCCTAAAGCAACTTGATAGTGATCCATTCCAAGAATACCTATCGAATAATCCCAAAAACTCAACTGTAAAGGGTGTTATCTCTGAAGTAGATGAACGTAATGCACTTGTTAGCCTTGCTGAGAAAGTTAATGGACTACTTAATATCTCGGAAGTTTCAAGAGATAAAGTTGAAGATATGAGATCATCATTCAGGCCTAACGATGAAATAGAAGCAAAAATTGTTGGTTATGATAAGAAAAATAGAACTATAAAACTTTCAATCAAGGCAAAACAAGAAACAGAAGAAAAAGAAGCTCTTGAAACATATAAAAAGGATGAAAAGGAAAATATTTCTAAAACGAGCTTAGGAGATCTACTTAAATCTAAATTTGTTAAAGATAAAGATTAGTATTTCGAAATATTATTTTATTTGCTTTAATCTAGAAGTGGCTATTAATAAAAAACAACTTGTCGATCTAATATCATCAAATCAGGATCAGCTTTCTCATAAAGATGTCGAACTATCTGTTAAGGCAATCTTTAAATCATTATCAGATTCCCTTAAAAATGGAGAAAGAATAGAAATTAGAGGTTTTGGGAGTTTTGCCCTCAGGTTTAGGAAATCAAGAACAGGTCGAAATCCAAAGTCAGGAGAATCCGTTAATATTCAAAATAGATATGTACCTCATTTTAAGCCAGGTAAAGATTTTAGAGAATCAGTTAAGGATACTGGCACTAAGATAGATACATAATATGCTATCTGAAAGCGTCTTATATTTAACTGGGATCTTTCTTCTATTTGGAGTTCTTGTCTATATTTATTTGAACTACTTTGAATCTGAGAATAATGACACTATTAATCCTGACTATTTAACAGGCCTAAAGTATTTACTTAATGAAGAGTCTGATAAAGCCATAAATCTATTCTCAAACCTTATTGAAATCGATGATGAAACAATACAGACACACCTTGCTTTAGGTGTTTTATTTCGAAAACAAGGCCGAGTTGATAAGGCTATTCAGCTTCATGAATATATACTTTCAAAAGATGATCTTCCAGAAAATCACTACTACCAAACCTTATTTGAGTTAGGAGAAAATTACTTCTCTGCTGGTATCTATAACAAATCGGAAGAAATTTTTTTAAAACTAAAAGAACATGAGACCCATAAAGACGATGCGCTTAGTAAATTAATCACTATTAATGAATATTTTGGTGAATGGGAGAAGGCACTCGGATTTCTTGAAGAGTTAGATGATGAAAGCAATCAAGATTTTTCTATTAGCAGAAATCACTATTACTGTGAAATAGCTGAAATGCACATCGAAAATGGTGATATCAAATTAGCAAATAATTATCTCTTGAAAGCACAAGGCCTGCATACTGATTCTATTAGGGGAGAGTTTATAAAAATGCTAATTGATTTGAAAAACCAAGATAATGTTTCAGCCATAAGATCCTTTAAGTTAATGGTGAGTAAAAATAGGATTGCTTTTATTTTGGCACTTCCAAAAATTCTTCAAATAGCTAATGATGATCTGGACAATATAAATACGGAATTAAGTAAACTTTTAAATGATGATCCAAATGCTAATGAATATCTAGCTCTATTAGGTGTTATGTACCCAGAAATTAAAAATAAACTAATTGAAGATGTAATTCAGTCATTTATTGAAAACCAAGACATAGTTAAGGAGATTGATAAGCTTGATAATAATTACTCAATTGTCTCAAAAATATCAAATCGCCTCAGTAAAAGTATGCGACTAATATTGAATAAAAAAATGAAATCGGAATATAAATTTAACTGTGTAAAATGTGGCTACCAAACAATTTCGTTTTCTTGGCAATGTCCCACATGTAAGAGCTGGGAATCATCCAAACCAATTAATTTTTTAAAAGCTATCTAGCATGAATTCAAAGATTGGTGTCATTGCAGGAAATTTTGATGTAATTCATCCAGGATATGTATATATGTTCAATGAATGCAAGAATTATTGTGATACTTTATTACTATTGCTTCATGAAGACCCATCACTTGAAAGGCCAAAAAAGATTAAGCCCATACTGGATATTGACGAAAGAAAAATGATTTTATCTTCATTTAAGCAAATTGATCAAATCATCACTTATAAGACTGAATCTGATCTTCATGAAATTCTTATGAAAAAAAATATAGATGTAAGATTTTTAGGTGATGATTATAGAGATAAGTCATTCACTGGGGATGATCTTGATATACCCATCCACTATTTAGATAGATCACATGGATGGAGTACAACAAAATTCAAGAAAT
>CETH01051188.1_pt1 | contig 11039 bp, 11 predicted proteins | sample 361461 | NCBI WGS metagenome assembly CETH01 (sample SAMEA2622695, study PRJEB7988) | marine metagenome | isolation source: saline water (ENVO:00002010), including
TTGTTGTTATTAATGATTTGAAAAATAACTTTTCTATTAAAGCTGATTCATTAAAACAAGAATTTGATGAAAGAGACTTGATTATTATATATTTAAATAAAGAGAACGCATTTTTGGATAATAGAAAAATGTCAAAACATTTTTCCAAGTCAGTACTAAAAAAAATCAAAAATATTAAAAGGAACCAACATCATATTTTAATAGGTAAAGATGGTTATATAAAAAATAGTTACTCATCAGAAATTAAAATAGAAAAAATATTTCATGACATTGATAGAATGCCAATGAGGAAGCATGAAATGAAAGATAGCAAAAATAATTTACCATGAATAATACAAGGCGTTTTGTTTATGGTATGATTATTAGATTTGAGAATGTTATATAAAGTTAGAGCAAGGATAATTGAAACAAACTTAAATAATTTTTATCAGAAGCTTATTGATGGTACGATTTATAATCAACGTCCTGATGGTAGAGAAATAGTAGCTTCCATGAAACGAGCAATATTAATTAAATCAGATATTGTAGAATGGTTCGAAAATTGCGGTTGTTCAAAGCCGTTACAACATGAACGTGAAACTCAATATGATTATTATTTTTCAGAAATCAATACTGAAATTGTAGATAAATTGAGGAAGATCAATGGAGAATCCTTCTGGTCTTATATGGAAAAAAAGTTTCAGAAAGAGAAGATAATTGCTTGAATTGCAGTATTAAAACAGCTACTAAGGCTGATTTAGATTTTGTCTTATCATTAAATCAAAAATCACTTTATGCAGTAAGCCATTCGAATTTAAAAAAAATGAATCACTTTTTGAATATATCATCTTACTTTAAAATTCTTCTAATTGATGACCAAGCTGTTGGCTTTCTTATTGCTTTAATGCCGGGCAAAGATTATGCAAGTGAGAATTATATTTGGATTAATAAAAGATATAAGTCTTTTATTTATGTAGATAGAATTATTATTGATAACAAACACCGGAACAAGGGTTTGGGTGTTTACTTTTATAATCATCTTGCTAAATCTTTTCACACTAAAGTTGAAAAGATCTTGTGTGAAGTAAATGTGAAACCTTACAACGAACAGTCAATGAACTTTCATAAAAAGTATGGGTTCAAAGAAATAGGTGAAAAAGATACTGAGGATGGAACTAAAAGAGTTTCTTATATGATATATGAAATCAATAAGTTTGATATTTATAATTCATTCTTCTCCTAAAATATTTTTGCTGTAATGAATATTTGAAAATATATTATTGAATTTTTAAATATGCACAATACCCATTTATTTTTTGTTTTTATTATTTATGGGTAACTTTGATTTATAATGAATTTTTTCAAAGGAGTTTTGGTATGGATAGTAATATTGCATTAACAATTATTGGTATAGTTTTATCATTGATTGGCGTTATTTTCATTGCAATTCCTAAAGTGGTAAATGATAAAACCATGAATGATCTTCCGAATGAAGCGGTTAATATCGCAGCTCTATTTCGCGCTGCAAATGGAGGTTTAGGATTAGCATTGGGTATGGTTGCAATTTATTGTAGAAATTTACCGCCAGAATTTGCTCGCATAGTCCTCTTATCATTAGGTACTGGATTTATTTTGGTAAATGTTTCATTGCTATCAGGAAAAATAAGAGGATATGGAGAAGAATTACCAATTCCACCAATGATTATATTTTTTATTCTTACAATAATAGCATATTATTCGGCTTTAGTTTAATTTAAAAGTAATTGCAGGAAGGGAGTTATGTTTAAAAAGTATTATTCTAAAATCATATTAGTTTTGACAACTGGGGTGGTTTTGTATGGCACCAATCCAGGATATGAACAGCATGAATCAAAGGTTTCAGAAAATTGTCAATCTAAAGAAACTGCAAATCAATCTGGAGTATGCCCATTAGGCTATGGAAATAAAAGCGATACAAGCTTCTCACCATCATTATTTGCTGTATATAATGCAGGTATTCTATCATATTCTACCTATGAAAATAAACTGTCTTCATTTGGCATATTAGGTCAAGTTTTTTATTATAAATAATTGATAGGAAAAATCAAAATCCCTTCTTTCATGGTATTTATGCATACCGGTTGATTGTAAGGTTTATACGCTTATGAAAATAAAAAATAGAAAACTCGCTGCTATTGTATTCACCGATATTGTGGGGTTCACAAAACTTTCATCTGAGGATCAAACTGGAGCCTCATCATTATTAAAAAAGCAAAGAGAACTTTTTAAACCTATTGTTAAAGAATTCAATGGAGATTGGATAAAAGAAATAGGTGATGGTCTTCTTTTGACATTTAACACCGCAACGGATGCGGTCAAATGTTGTATTAAATTACAAAATTCATCAAAAAGCATCTCTGGTCTTGATATTCGCATAGGTATCCATCTAGGGGAAATATTAATCGAAGATGGAGATGCTATTGGAGATGATGTAAATGTCGCTTCTCGCATTGAACCATTTTCAGCTCCTGGGGGCATAGCAATTTCAAATAAGATATATGATGCAATAAATAGAGAAAAAGAATATGAAACAAAATATATTGGTAAACCGAAGCTAAAGGGTGTTGGCCAAAAAGTAGAAATTTATTGCATAATATCGCATGATTTGGTAGCAACAAATATATATGATGTATCAGCAAAACTTGAAACTGATAAAGAAAGTTCATTCAAATGGAATGTTTTTAATCTAGCTGGTGCCTCTCTTATGGTTATTGGAATTCTTTTTTGGATCAACTTATCTTTTCTTGGTATAGGTGTACCTTCGGAAAATAAAGTACCATCCATATCAATATTGATTCCTGACAATCTTGGCGATTCAGTAAATGATAAATGGATGAATTATTTAACGGAAAATATAATAATCGATATCGCAAGTCTTGGAAATATTATCGTAACTCCTCTTAGGAAAGTAATGAAAATATCTCGAGAAGATCTCGATATGGATGAATTATCCAAAAGGTTGGGTTCAGACTATCTATTATACAGTAGTGTATATGTTGATGGAAAGAGTTTTGATATGAATTCGCAATTAATTAATGCTGAGAGTAATAAAAGCGTCCTTGGAAAAAAAGTTAAGGAAAATATTAAAAACATATCTCAAGCAAGCAGCCAAATTGCTAATGAGATTTTGGATAAATTAGGCTTGGAAAATAATTTAGAAATTGCATTTGAAGGAAAGCAGGAAAGATTCAATAAGGCATATGAGGAGGGTGAGTATCAAAGAGCTTTAGATATTGTGAATCCTGCAAAAAGAGATAGGGGTTTAATAGTTAATGTCAAGGGAGAATTCGGATTTAATAGGGAAATAGGAACATTAACTGATGATTTTTATACACTTTTTAATGATGTGCTTTTACCAAAAATAAAAAAATCACCTTTTAACATTGCAATAGATATACATTCTTCAAATGAAACCCTACCAGCAAATAGTAATTTTAAAAATAACTTAGACATGACTGTCGCCGTAGCACGAAATATGGAATCTTATATCCAAAATTTAAATTTAAAGAATAAGGTATATGTATTTGGTGTAGGTGACATACTGCCTAGAGCAATTGATAGTATTCGTTCGTCTGATAAAACATGGAAAACAGATATGATCACCAAGGATTTCATCAGAGAGCACAATAATACACCAATGAAAAGATCAAAGAATAATCGAATTACCATTACTTTTTTAGGATCTAGTTTTTAACAATTTCATATTAATTGGTGTGTAAATCCAAATTATTGCGACTCAATTTCTAATGATGTATTATCTAGTGATTCGGAATATCTATTTATCATTAATATTTCAAAAGGAAAGAGCAAATGAAAAATAAAATTATATGGATTCTTTCAATAGCTTCTATGTGTGTCGCTGTAACACCCGCTGAAGCAAATGTTAAAAACGGTAAGGAACAAGCTAAAGAAAAGAAATCAAAGAATCACACTCCTGGGTGTCTTTGCGGGGGTAAACCACCACAACCACCAAAGTTTTGGTTTTGGTTTAACTGGAAATGAATTTTTTCTTAAAATCCATTGATTGCTACTTATTCATTTAAGAATTGATAATAGCGGTAATAATTTACTAGTAGAAAAAATTATCATTAATAAATGTAAATACTTATTTTACTTTACCTTTCAGATGATTTTATTTATTGGTTAATCTAAACGATTTTACGTAACAGACTCACTTATATAGAACTTTTATAGATTTTACCCTCTTTTATCCAATGGTAAAATTCAAACTATCTTTTTATGAAAGTAATTAGAATCATTAGTATTCTTTGGCCTTAAGTATTTTTTAAAGTTAATTCCTGTTTTTTTTCAAAAAAGAATTAAGTTTGAAATATTAAAACTGCATTTCGATGATAATGAAAAAATAGCAAAAACATTCTTTAATCATGATGCAATATTCACAGATTTAGGTCTTTATAAGTTTTTTTTAAAAAATGGTGGGTAGATTTAGAAATGTATTATTTCATAAAATGTTTTAAAAATTATGCAAATTTTAATGGGCGTTCTAGTAGGAAGGAATTCTGGTACTTCTTACTTTATTGGTGCATGCTTTATTTAATAGTAATTCTAATTGATAGGCAAATAGGATACAGTTTTATAGACTTAAAAGATTTACCATTCAGTGACTATTTGCCAATTGGGAAATTTTATTCAGATGTCGGAATTCTTATATTTTTTTATCGACCATTGACCATAATACCCAGTTTTGCAGTTATTGTTAGACGATTACATGATATGAATTTGAGTGGTAAATGGGCATATTCATTTATAATACCTCCGCTTGGAATAATTTTATTGTTTTACCTAGCCAAGTCTGGTGATAAAAATGCTAATAAATATGGAGATGTACCTAGAGAATAATCTAACTAATTGGATAATTTGCTAAATATATATTCTGACCTGCATTCGTGAGATATTAAAATTGTATTAAATAATTTCCATATTTCATTTACATTTGACTTTATGATATTCTATCGAGAAAAATTGAAACTGATTAAATTTTCAACCTGTTTTTTTGTTACTGCTTTGCTTGCGCAAAACTTGGAAGATTTATCATTTGGAGATAATAATTCTCTGGATGTAGCGACATGGAACATTGAGTGGTTTCCTAAAAATAATCAAATAACGATTGATTTTGTAACTCAAATAATTAACTTGTTGGATTTAGATGTCCTTGCCATACAAGAAGTAGATGATACTACTATGTTTGACCAAATGCTAGATTCTTTACCAGATTATTTAGGATATTATCAATCGAGTTGGTTTGCTGGTTTAGCATATATTTATAATACTGAGACTGTAGAAATAAATAATATTTATGAAATATATTTTACTTCAGAATATTGGAATGCATTTCCTCGCTCACCAATGGTAATGGATTTTAATTTTAAGGGCGATAATTTTTTCATTATTAATAATCATTTCAAATGCTGTGGAGATGGTATTCTTGATTATGATGACCCATATGATGAAGAAAACAGAAGATATACTGCAACAAACCTTCTAAAAGATTATATTGATAACAATCTTTCGAACAATAATGTAATTGTAATGGGTGATTTGAATGATGAGATTGCAGAAACTCCACCAAATAATGTATTTCAGCAAGTTTTAGATGATTCCATTAACTACTATTTTACGGATATGGAAATTGCTCAAGGAAATAGCTCAAATTGGTCATTTCCTAATTGGCCATCTCATCTTGATCATATTTTAATTACTGATGAATTGTTTAATGAGCTAGTTCAAACTGAAGTTCAAACAATAAAAATTGATGAATATGTCGAAGGTGGTTGGAGTGAGTATGACTACAATATATCAGATCATAGGCCTGTTGCAATAAAGTTTAGTTTTTTTTCCATTTATGACATCAATGATGATGGAATATTAAATGAATATGATTTCGCAATGTTGTTATCCTCTATTATAAATAATAATGATTCAACTGATTTAGAGGATATTAATAATGATTTGGTAGTTGATATTTTTGATTTGCTTATTTTGTCAGATTTTTTACAAGATATGTAAAACGTGAAAATTAATATTTAAAATGTTTTATTCGTTCCCCTTCATCACCAATCTTCGTCATTGCTTCTATTCCAACATCTAAATGCAGATCAACATATTTTTTCGTAACAGCTTGGTCCATCTCTTCAGTCTTTATTCCTTCGGGTATCATCGGTGTATCACTAACTAAAAGTAAAGCACCTCTATTAATCCCATTTGCAAATCCAGTAATGAAAATGGTTGCTGTCTCCATGTCTATTCCCATGACACGAACCTTGCGAAGATATTTTTTAAATTTTTCGTCATGTTCCCAAACCCTTCGGTTTGTGGAATATATCACGCCTGTTCTATAATCGATATTTCGATCCACCATTAGTTCGGATACATATTTATGCAATTTAAAAGAAGGCATTGCTGGTACTTCCTTTGGAAAGTAATCATCACTTGTACCTTCGCCTCTAATTGCAGCAGTTGGTAATATAAAATGCCCAATGTCTGTAGTTTTTTTTAATCCTCCACATTTACCGAGAAAAAGAACTCCTTTAGGTTTAATACATGATAATAGATCCATGATAGTTGCGGCATTCGCACTACCAATGCCGAAATTGATAATACTTAAATTTTCATTATTCTTTGCCGATGTCATTGGACCACCTAAGCCATTAATCTTTACATCATATTTTTGTGCAAATTTTTCAACATAATTTTGAAAATTTGTCAATAAGATCCAATCGCCATATTCATCAGGACTAGTGCCAGTATATCTTTTCAACCAGTCTAATGCTATGGTATCTTTGGTATTCATATGCTTATTTTACAAATAATAAGTGTTCTAAAATTAAAAATAAAATGAATGTTTCATTGGACTAGAAATAATATAATTTTTATGTCTTGAAATAGTGATTTAACATTTCCTCTGAATCGTGGGTTTTATATTTAGGTTATCGTATTTAGATTTATTAACTAATCCCATCATATATATGTTGAAAACTAAAAGAATTTATCTTAAAAGATTTAATGAGGATGATGCAGAATTATTATTTCAATTAGATAGTGATGTTGATGTGATGAAATATATTTCCTTAGGTATCCCTAGTAGCTATGAGGAAATAACAAAAAAAACAATGCCTAGAATAATAGAATCATACAAAGATAATTCTAGTTTTGGGATTTTTGCAGCTTTCTTAAAACATGTAGATGAATTTATTGGATGGTTTCAATTTGAAATAGATGAAGAAATTAAAGATGCGATTGAAATTGGGTGGAGGCTAAAAAAACAATACTGGGGAAATGGTTATGCAACAGAAGTGGCCATAGCGTTGAGTGATAAAGGGGTAGGAATGGGAAAAAAATCGTAGCTAGATCCATGATAGAGAATATCGCATCTATTAGGGTAATGGAGAAAGCTGGGTTAGAGTTAAAAAATGAATTTTGGGGAGATTATCAACCACACTCAGGCAATCCTGATGTATTGTATATTAGGTCACCAAATCGTTGATAGTTCAATAATTTTTTAAATGATGATGGATATATTAAGTAATGAATAGGTGTCGTGCAGTTTTTCTTTGTTTTGGAATAATTTTTTCCTGTAGTGAAAATAAAACAAATATTGAAATTGCCCCCTTGTTTTCTGATGGGATGGTATTGCAAAGGAATTCAAAGGTCAACATTTGGGGAAAGTCACTGCCATATAAAAGTATAATAATCATTAGTGAATGGGGGAATGAATTAAAATTAAGATCTGATAGTAGTGGTAACTGGAAGGGAGCATTGCAGACTCCTGAGAATGGTGGTCCTTTTTCAATGGAAATCATTTCTGAAAATGATAAAGTAACAATCGGTGACGTACTAATTGGAGAAGTCTGGCTTGCATCTGGACAATCTAATATGGAAATGTCCTTCAAAGGTTATCCTCCTAAGGATACAATACTAAATTCAAAAAGTGAAATTGAAAATTCAAATTTTCCAAACATTCGAATGTTTAATGTGGGAAAACATTTTTCGACTGAGCCAACCAAGAAACTAAGCGGGTCCTGGATGAAGGCATCTCCAGAAAATGTGGAAGAATTTTCTTCGACGGCATATTTTTTTGCGAGAGAATTGTACTATGAATTAAATATTCCGATTGGCATCATTCATTCAAGCTGGGGAGGGTCTCCTGCTGAGTCATGGACTAGTGAAACTAAGCTTAAGGAATTAGGAATCTTTTTAGAAACTCTCAATAAAATAAATAATAGTAAAGTAGAAGAAATCAAAAAATCTTGGTTTGAACAATTCGATTCAATTGATGCACCTAAACAACAATATCCAGATGATAGAATGGAAGTACAATACAAAAAAATTGAATTCTCTGATCAAAATATGAGCAACACTGTATTGGATGATGAAATGTGGCAGAACATTATTCTTCCAGGTAGGTTTGATAGCATAAAATCAATGGAATTTGATGGTGCGGTTTGGCTTCGAAAAGAAATTTTTATTGAAGATTTAACTAATGATTATACGCTAAATATTGGTTATATAGATGACATGGATATAACTTTTTTTAATGGAAAATTTGTTGGTGGTCTCTCTGGCTTTGGTCACTGGAATAAAAAAAGAGAGTATAAGATTCCAAGAAAAATCATCAAAAAAGGTGAAAATATAATAGCTATCCGTGCCATTGACATTATGGGACCAGGTCGTATTGCGGGATTGATTAATCTTTCAGGTGAGAATGGTGAAATCATTTCACTTGAAGGAAATTGGAAATACAAGCCGGTAGCAGAACTATATGAGAATAAGTTTTATATTTATGAAATAGATGCTTATTCATCAAGCAGACCTTCATTCATAAAGCTAAATCCATTTTTGCCTAAGGTTTTGTTTAATGGTATGATAAATCCTTTAATTCCATATTCAATAAAAGGAGCAATTTGGTACCAGGGGGAATCAAATGTTGGGAGGCATAAACAATATGCTGATTTATTTCCTGGTATGATTGATGATTGGAGAAGTAGTTGGGGTAAAGAATTTTCATTTTATTTCGTGCAAATTGCACCTTTTAATTACATTAAAGAGCCTGGTGATGATGTCTCTCAAAAATTAAGAGAGGTACAACGTAAAGCCTTGAGAGTTAAAAAAACAGGTATGGTTGTAACGTTAGATATTGGAGATTTTGATAATATTCATCCTTCAAATAAACAAGATGTAGGTAAAAGACTGGCAAGGCTAGCATTAGTTAATGATTATGATATGGGATTGTATCCATTAGGCCCCATCCTTATAGATAGTCAATTATTTAATGATTCAATTAGGATAGAATTTGAATATGTTGGATCCGGGCTTTCCTATCAAAAAGGTAAAAAGAATCAGTTCGAAATTGCAGATTCTAGTATGAGATTCTTCGATGCAAATATTTCCATAGATAAAAATTACATATTTGTTTCATCGCAATTTGTAAAAAATCCAAAATATGTAAGATATGGATGGTCAGATACGCCAGAAGCCACACTTTTTAATAGTGAAAGACTTCCGGCATCATCATTTATGATAGAGATTGAATGAAAAAGATAAAGAAGTAACCAATTGATCTGGAACTTTTTATCCAAACATAGTTTGGAATAAGACCTACGATGCTTTAATAAAAAATCTCAGCCTCGTATCAGTGTGGTATTTTTGTTGGCCTGTAATAGATTAAATTTGAATATGGGTACCGTGATTTCAAACTTTATTTTAATTGGTGTTCTGTTTTCATCATTAATTGCACAGGAATGGGAACAATCTTACTCTGCTGGAGGCTTTGATGATAATGGTATTTTTATGGGAGGGTCAGAGGCTTTACATCTAGTTACTCATAAAAATATGTTATTCGCTTCTATTGGATACTGGCAAGATGGAAATAATTTTTGGTATGGCGGAGAAGACTTGAACATAGGATGGTCTCAAATAATCTGCTTGGAAAATAAGGATGCAAATTGGCAGGTTGACTTTGATTTGGGCTATAATTTTGTGCGACCCGAAATTTTAAAACAAGTTATCTTTACAAAAGATAATAATGGTAATGCACTAGATTTTCCTGATACTATGCTCATAGTCGGTTCCTATTCTGCGAACTTTCTATCAGGTATTGTCAATGCTAGTATTTTTGTTCGAGATGATGAATCTAATGGCTCATGGACTCAAATTATAGTCCATCAAGGTTATTTTTCTTCAAACGAAAGTTACTCCATGCGTGATATTGAATTATATACTGACCAGATAACCGGCATTGAAAATCTGCTAATTTCTGTAGGAACTCAGGGTATTTATTCTGGTAAATATAATCCAAATGTAGATGGAAATATTGAAATAGGATTAGTTCCGGAGGTTGGGCCTCTGGGTATAAGACCACTTGGAATTACTGTTGCAAATGATCAACTATATTTCTCCTCAGGAAATAAAATATTCAAAAGAAATGATGGACCTGAACCTGATTATGATGTCGTGCATGATTTTAATGATCTAAACTCATATATAGATCCTGCTGTTGGTGGAATAAGAGGTCTGACAACCATTCCCAATCCATTTGGATTGGATGAATCAATGTTGTTAATGTGGTGCCCTAATGGTCAATCTAAAGGAACAATATTTCGACTTGATCATACTGATACGCAGGAATTTGATAGAGTTTATGAAACTAAAATTTCGTTATTGGTAGAAGACCATCTTCCTGGCGAGACAGTCAATTATTTATTAGGAGCATATAACGAATTCTATTTATTCACTGATCCAATAACTCAAATTGATCATTATTTGATTGGAATAGAATCTTTATTACAAGAAAATATTTATCCATCGTGGAATGGTTTTTACAGCGGTGGAATCATTGTTAAAAGAGATAATAATGGTCAATATGGTCTTGAAGAAATTAATGATGCAATTGGCTTTGATGATATTCCACTTGTATCTGTGCGGTGTTATGTAGAATCACCATTTGAAGATGAAAACGCTATCTATTTTGGTGGTTTTGATCCTAATGGCCATCCATCGATAAA
>CETH01028050.1_pt1 | contig 11035 bp, 10 predicted proteins | sample 361461 | NCBI WGS metagenome assembly CETH01 (sample SAMEA2622695, study PRJEB7988) | marine metagenome | isolation source: saline water (ENVO:00002010), including
AGGAGGTGAGGGAGGTAAAGGGAATGCAAGATTTCTAGCCAATAATCGACGCGCTCCGAGTTTCGCGGAGCAAGGGGAATCAGGGGAGGAGCAATGGCTCCGATTAGAGCTAAAACTCTTGGCCGATGTCGCATTAGTAGGATTCCCGAATGTGGGGAAAAGCACTCTAATCTCTCGGATATCTGCTGCTCGTCCAAAAATTGCTGATTACCCATTCACCACACTGGTGCCTAACTTAGGGGTTGTTAAAGTCCGGGAAGATTTTGAAATGGTGGTAGCAGATATACCTGGACTTATTGAGGGGGCATCGGAAGGTAAAGGACTAGGCCACCAGTTCCTTAGACATGTTGAAAGAGCGAGAGTGTTAGCAGTCCTTCTTGACTTATCATCTTACGAAAGGATATCTCCGGATGAGCAACTCAAGACGCTGCTCACAGAGCTCGAAACTTATAAACCTGAACTACTTAAAAGGCCTCGTCTGCTTCTAGCATCGAAACATGATGTAGGTATCGCTGATGTGCCAGATTTTTGTATGCCTATTTCATCTATGACTGGTTATGGTTTAGAAAGCGCTGTGGTTGAAATGGAGCGACTAGTTAGGCAAGAGCGGAGCCAAATAACTGTTGCAAATACTGAAGAAGTTATTCATCGCCCCACTCCCAAGGGTATTCGGGTTGAAAAGAGTGGAAACAACCTATTTACCGTCTATGGGAGAAGCGCTGAGCGCGCTGTTGCATTAAATGACCTAACCAATATGGAAGCCCTTCAGTTTATTCAGAGTTCATTAGAGAAACTAGGCGTTAATAAAGCTCTCAGGCGCGCCGGAGTTAAAGAAGGAGATATCGTTAAGATCGGTCAACTCGAGTTTGAATTTCATGAAGATGGAAATATCGACTTCTAATTAGTTAGGTCTAAATACGAGAAATTTACCTCTGATGCTGCGACAATAGAAATGTGATAGTCGTCGTTAAAATAGGCACATCTTCACTGACTAACGTTGATGGTTCCATAAAGCGTGAGGCAATAGCCAAACTATGTGATGAAGTCGCCGAAGTCAGAAAGAAATACAGCGATATTATTTTGGTTAGCAGCGGGGCTATTGGAGTTGGACTCCCCATGTTGGGGTATACCTCAGGTCGTCCTGATGATTCGCGTGTCCTTCAAGCTGCTTCTGCCATAGGGCAACCAAAGCTCATGGCGATCTATGGAGAAGAGCTGGCTCGCCACAATCTAGTGTATGGCCAGCTACTTCTAGCCCCTGATGACTTTTTTGTTCGATCTCGTTATCTTCACGCTCGATCAACCCTTGAGTCTCTTTTGGAAGCTGGGATCGTCCCAATTGTTAATGAGAATGATGCTGTTGCAGATGATGCTATTAGGTGGGGGGACAATGACCGCATTGCGGCGTTACTAGCGCACCTAGTTCAAGCGGAGAAACTCATCATCCTTACCGATACAGAAGGTATTTTCTCCGCTGACCCCCATTTGGATAGGAGAGCAACGTTAATACCTGAAATCGATTCGAACGTTGAGTTGACTGCGAATGTAGGGAAATCAGGTGGAAAGCAGGGTAGCGGTGGTATGAGCTCAAAACTGGCTGCAGCTCGGATGGCTGCATGGTCAGGGGTTACTACGACTATCGCTTCTGCAGCTACCGATCGAGTCTTGATTAAGGCATTAAATGAATCACCAGAAATAGGTACCATCGTGCGCCCTAATCAACAGAAACTTTCAGCAAAGAAGCTATGGATCGCCTTTGCCCTAGAACCTAATGGCACACTTCAAGTAGACCATGGCGCCGAGGAAGCTCTTTTGAATAATGGAGGTTCGTTGTTGGCTGTCGGTGTAAAGAGCATCTCGGGACAATGGAAAAGTGGAGAAGCAGTGTCGATTATAAATAATACTGGAAAACACATAGCTCGCGGTTTGTGCGCAATCAGCTCTACCGACCTGTCTCCCCTACTGGGCCTTCCTTCTAAAAATCACCCTAAAGGATTACCTGAAGAAGTCATCCACCGTGATGACTTGGTGCTATTAAGCCCATCCAAAAACTAGTTATTTGTGGGAGGGTTTGGTATACGAAGAAACTCTCTTGCGGGGATGGACCCTTTTAAGTAGGACAAACAGACATACACGGCGCCCGTAACTAGCAGAAGGGATGGTCCTAGTATCAAATTGTGAACTCCATCAAAAACCCATGCAAGAGTTCCGCCAATTACCCCACTAACCAAAAGAGGTATATAGAGATTGACCAATGGCTTAGGTAGTTGATAGCCAGAAGGCATAAAGCTGATCATGTGCTTTTTGAGACGTAAATACTCTATCCATGAGCCGCAGGCACTACCTAAGGCCAGCCCTACCGCGCCCAAAGCTTGGGGGCCCAAATCTGTTGAGCGAATAGATTCTGGGAGCGGTTTGAAAACCGGTAGATCGCCTATTCTGACAATCTCGTTAACGTTGATAGCGAAACGATCAAATTGGAACATCAAAATCACGCCGACAATAGCTGAAATCGAAACCCTAAGTGCAGCAAACTTTGCAGGACCTTTAGTGTCTCCACCTGCGTAACACACATTTTGAAATAGTCGGCTGAGACTAGAAGTGATTAACCCAAAGCTATATGCGCACAAAATAAGCCATACAAACAAAGTGTCTTCCTTAGTAAATTCCCCGCGTTCGAAAAGAGCTCCGATAATAGGCTTTCCAATTGAGAAAAATGCAATAGCTGAAAAAGCGACGTAAAAGATAACTCTCTCCTGACTTATCTCTAGGCGGTTTATCACTTTTGGCATATTTTTTTGATCACGTGATAATTCAGGAAGATCAGCGGAAACGATGGACATCGCAAAGATTCCTATAGGGAGTAGGTAGATAATCTGCGCTATGGATAAGCCAGCGAAAGCGCCTGCAGCCAAGAAGCCAGCGAGAAATAAATCCAAAAATGCTGATAGTTGTATAACTCCTCTTCCCAAAAGGGCTGGAGTGAATCTACTGAAAATATTCTGAACAGGCTTGAGGCGAATCTTTAAACTTGTTCGTATTGAAGGGGCTACCTTGTATACCGCAGGCAGTTGTATGGCGAATTGTAGAAACCCTCCTATGAGGACACCCCAAGCAGCGGCTTTGGCTATATCTCCGTCATTCCAACCATTAGCCCATGCAAATACGGCAAGAAAAATTTGCGCTGCGTTCCATATAATCGGAGCAGCGAAAGAAAGAAAAAACTTTCTGTGCGAATTAAGGACGCCTAAACACCAAGCGGACAGAACAATAAAACCTAATCCGGCCCACATAACACGAACTAGATCAACAGTTAGTTCAAAAGTAGCGTCAGGTAATACAGGCAAAAGAATTTTCGTTATTGGTCTTGCCGCGACTATCCCTACAAAAACCACAAACCCTGTTAACAGGGCAAGAATAGAGAGGACTACGCCAGCAACGGTACTTGCATTGCTTTCATCGTGGTCCTCTTCATCGACTAATTGGCTGTATACAGGGACGAATGACGCAGATAAAGTTCCTTCCCCTAATATATTTTGCAAAAGACCAGGGATTTGCAAGGCTGCTTTGAACGCATCAGCGGCTATACGCGTTCCGAGAAGGCCTGCAAGAACAAGTTCACGGATCAGCCCAGAGAGCCTTGATAGAGTTACTCCAGCTCCCACAAGCAAGGCGGGCCTCCCACTCACATTTGCTTCATTCGCTTCGGAATTACTTACATTCACATGACTAAGGGTACCCGTTATTGGGGTTTCTATGGATAACCTAACATATAGTCAATTTTTACTACAGTTCGTATTAGCCCCTTTACCCCTCTCCTCTCAAATTATGTCTTATAGATTCAATGATGTTCCCGAAGTTCGATCCAACTTACAAAAGGTTTCATACCTTGCCGACGAAGGTATAGCAGGTGTTGTTTATTTAGGTGATCGTTTGCAGAAACCAGTTCTTGTGGAAGGTCCTGCTGGAACTGGCAAAACGCAGTTAGCTAAAAGCGTAGCTGAGATGAGTGGGGCTCGACTCATCCGCTTGCAATGTTATGAAGGGCTAGATGAATCAAAAGCACTGTATGAGTGGAATTACAAAAAACAATTACTGAGGATTCAAGCTGAACGGAATCTGAGTGGTGAGGGATCATGGGAAGAAATTGAAGATGATATTTTTTCAGATGAATTTCTTTTGACACGTCCCCTTTTAGAAGCAATTCAGAGCGAGGACCCCGTGGTCTTGCTCATTGATGAAGTGGATAGGGTAGAGATCGAAACGGAAGCCCTTCTGCTGGAAATTCTCTCTGATTATCAAGTTTCTATTCCTGAACTGGGTACGGTCACAGCAACACAAATCCCCTTAGTCTTTCTTACATCAAATAACACTCGAGAATTGTCAGAAGCTTTAAAGAGAAGGTGTCTATTTCTCCATATTGACTACCCAGATCTTGAACGTGAACGAGAGATAATCTTGACCAAAGTGCCCGATATTAATCAGTCCCTCTCGGATCAAATTGCAAGGGTTGTGAGGTCTATTCGGCAATTAGATCTAAAGAAAGCACCATCAGTTTCTGAGACCCTAGATTGGGCTAGGACTCTCGTCCACCTTGGAGTGGAGAACATAGATGCTAAAACTGCTACGGATACTGTTAACATTCTCTTGAAATACAGATCTGATATTGAGAAAACAGTTAAAGAGTTCGCCACCGATGTGACTTTAATCGCTGACCAAAGCAGCGATGTCTGAGTTGGACGTATCTGTAGAAGTGTCTCCGCTATTGGAGCTTCTCAACGGGTTTATAGTTGAATTGAGACAAGCAGGGCTTCCTGTGAGTTTGACTGAGAATCTAGATGCTGTAGCTGCAGTCAAACACATTCCCATAGAAGACAGGGAAGCATTCAAGTATGCGTTAGCTGCGACGTTAGTTAAAAACCACTCACACTGGAGAGCATTTGAAACAGTTTTCGAGGTATATTTTTCACTTCGAGGCGAAGAGTACAACTTATCGGATGAAGCATCAGGCGAAGCTCCTGCCGAAGATTCACTATCGACAGATAACGAGCAACAACTTGGGCAAATGCCTGGCCAAGGTGGAGGGCAAGAAGGGCTCAGCCAGGAGCAGTTAGCAGAGATGCTTTACAGGTCTTTAATGAACTCTGACCAAAATCTTATGAGAGCTGTTTCTAGAGTAGCTGTACAGCGTTTTGCAGGAATGGAACCCGGTCGGCCAGTTGGTGGAACCTATTATCTATATCGGACTTTACGAAATCTAGATCTAGATGGTGTTCTAGAGCGCATGTTAGAAGAGGCTGAATCAGTAGAGACTGGCCTTGACTCCCTTAGTCAAAAATTAGTGAAGGACGAATATGAGCACAGGATTGAAGAGCTGAAAAAACAAATAGAGGCTGAAATTCGACGTCGCCTCGTGGCGGATCGTGGAGTAGAGGCAATGGCTAAAACATTGAGAAAGCCACTTCCAGAAGACGTTGATTTCATGCATGCGAGCAGAGAAGAAATGGTTGCTCTAAAACGCGCTATTTGGCCATTAACGCGAAAATTGGCAGCACGCCTAGCTAGAAAAAGAAGACATGGAAGGAAGGGGCCATTAGATTTTCGAAACACGGTCCGCCACTCACTCTCTTACGGTGGCGTCCCCGCTGAGCCTAAATTTAAATACCCCAAGCCAGCAAAGCCGGAGATCATGGTCATAGCTGATATTTCAGGTTCTGTAGCGGCATTTGCCAGATTTACTTTGCACCTTGTTTACGCTCTAAATAGTCAATTCTCCAAGGTTAGGTCTTTCGTCTTTATCGATGGGCTTGATGAGGTCACCCAATACTTCGAAGGAGTTGATGATATTACTGCTGCAATCCATCGAGTTAATACTGAAGCAGATGTTATATGGGTCGATGGGCATTCAGATTACGGGCACGCCTTTGAAGTCTTTAACGAACGATACGGGAAGGATGTCGGACCCAAAACAACGGTAATGATCCTTGGAGATGCTAGAAATAACTATCACGCATCGCAATCATGGGTTATAAAGGACCTCGAATCAAAAGCACGAAAAGTATTCTGGTTAAACCCTGAGCCGCGCAGTTACTGGGATACAGGTGATTCGATAGTAAGTGAGTACAGCACCTATTGTGAAGGTACCTTTGAGGTGCGTAATCTAAGACAGCTAGAAGCCTTTGTAGAGAATTTGGTTTGAAGTTAAATCTGACGTAGTTGTTCAGCTACCAAAAATGCTAGTTCTAAGCTCTGTGAAGCGTTTAATCGTGGATCGCACATTGTTTCATATCTAAGGTGTAGGTCGTCGTCAGAGACCTTGTCTGCACCGCCCAAGCATTCGGTCACATTACCCCCAGTAAGTTCGACATGAATACCACCCGCCCATGTTCCCAGTGACTGGTGGATAGAGAAAAACTGGCCGAGTTCAGCGAGAACATCATCTAGGTGTCTTGTTTTATGGCCACTTGAGCTGGTAAAGGTATTCCCGTGCATAGGGTCGCAAGCCCAGACAACAGGGTGCCCTGCGCTGCTCACCGCATCAACTATAGGCGGCAGGCTTGCCTCGACATTTCCTGCTCCGAATCGAGATATTAGAGTTAAACGACCTGGAATGGATTCCGGATTAAGTAGTTCGCATATTTTAACTACATCCTCTGGAGTTGCCGTCGGTCCGATCTTACATCCGAGAGGATTCTCTACTCCTCTAAGGAATTCCAGATGAGCTCCATCTATTTGTCTCGTTCTCTCCCCGATCCAAAGCATATGGGCAGAGCAGTCATACCACTTTCCTGAGGTAGAGTCGACTCGGGTCAATGCCTCTTCATAGCCCAATAATAAGGCCTCATGGCTTGTATAGAAGTCTACTTCATTTAGTGCCGAGCTATTGACGGGCGTTACGCCGCAGGCTTTCATGAAAGCAAGAGCATTAGTGATTCCATCGGCGATCTCTCTATAGTGTTCTCCAGCAGGGCTATTTGCAACGAACTCTTGGTTCCAAGAGTGAACTTGGGCCAGGTTAGCGAACCCGCCGCGCGTAAAAGCGCGTAAAAGATTTAATGTAGAAGAGCTTTGATGGTAGGCCTGAAGCAGTCTTCTTGGATTAGCTTCTCGCGATCCTGCACTAAAATCAGGATCGTTAACTATATGGCCTCTGAAAGATGGAAGTTCTAGGTCGTCTTGAGTTTCAGTTGGGCTTGATCTCGGTTTTGCGAATTGCCCAGCCATTCGTCCTACTTTTACGACCGGAAGGCCGGTCGAGTAAGTTAAAGCTACTGCCATCTGTAAAATTACTTTTAGATTATCTCTGATAGCATCAGCGGATAATGCATCAAAAGATTCTGCACAGTCACCAGCTTGGAGAAGAAGTGCTTTCCCATTGCAGACTTCTTCTAGCTGTTCTCTAAGTGTTCGAGCCTCTCCCGCGAAAACTAATGGGGGCAAATCCGATATTTCACGAAGAACAATAGATACCTGTTCTTCATCAGGCCAATCAGGCTGCTGTTCGGCAGGGAATTGGCGCCAGGAGCTTGGAGACCATTCATTTCGCACACTAATATCCTCTCGTCTTCTAGCGGAGAAGGCAAGCTATTTTACAAAGGCTTGAAAGTGCCTGTTTGCTAGGCTGCGTCAATATCGACCTGATTCGGGGCATTCTCACGAACCATGTTCACTGCACGTTTAACAAGACGTCTTGCAGCTTCAGCAGTTACCCCTAGTTCTTCGCCAACTTCTCGGTAGCTGCGCTTTCGCCCATCCTGAAGTCCAAATCTCTGTTCTACAGCGTATCGAGCTCTGTCGTCAAGGACATTTAGCAGGTCAATTACCATAACTTCCCTGGCCTGCTCCATTACAGATTGTTCCGGGCCAGGATTCGAATCTGGTAATAAGTCAACCAATTCGTTACTGTCGTCATCTCCAATGGTTCGGTCGAGAGATGTTGGTGTTGTCAGGCGATGAAGTCTTGCGTGTTCTTCGTCTAGTTCATCTCCATCTCCAGAAACTTGCCGAAGTGCAGCCCGTAAACTTGCTGAACGATCACCGGGAAGACGAACAAGACTGGCTTTTTGGTCTAAGGCACGCCCTATTGCCTGTCGAATCCAGAAGGTGGCGTAAGTAGAGAACTTGAATCCTTTTCTCCAGTCAAATTTGTCAACGGCGTGCTCCAAGCCTAGGTTGCCTTCTTGTATAAGGTCTAAAAGCTCCATGCCGGCAGGTAGGGGGTACCTTCTGGCAACGCTAACAACCAAACGAAGGTTCGCGCGAATAAAACGGTCTTTTGCTTCTGCCGCTTTACGGTCAGCGCGCTTAAGCTCTATCCCTTTTTCGCCAGCAGCTAGTCGCTCGCGAGCGTCAACACCCTTTTCTATAAGCTGAGAGAGTTCACGCTCTTCCGCAGCCGTAAGTAACGGGACAAGACCTATTTCATTAAGATACTGACCTACTGAATCACTCATTTTTTCTCACATTCGATGGGGGTTTTTACTTTTCACTAGTTGCGTAGAAACAAAACAAAGCGAATTCGCATGTTAAACGAGGTGCCACTTTCTTCTCTGTGCCACAACGCATGGACCGGGGGATCTGTGCTCTGTGAAATTTAAGAATTTTTTTGTTTGCCTAACAAATATCTCGATACATAAGTATCGATACAAGACGACCCGAGAGTCGACCTAGTGAAAAGCACATTAACCCTAATGGAATTCCTATAAAATGTCCAGCATTCTGCACATTTTTTACAAGAAAGCTTAAAATTCCCACAAAATTCAAGGGTTCTATTACAACTAAGCATTCGTTTTACCTCCTACTTTGAGTCCTACTTTGTATTATGTGTTTGTGGGTAATAAACGAAAAATAGGTATTTTGGGAGGCAGTTTTGACCCACCGCATCTCGGTCATATTGCCGTCGCCGAATTTGTAGCCTCAAAACGTGACTTAGATGAAGTGCTTTTTGTCGTTGCAAATATTCAATGGCAAAAAGCTATGGAACGAGAAATGTTAAATTCAGACCTTCGTTTGGAAATGGTAAAGCTTGCAGTTGCCGAAAAGGACAATTTCTACGCTTCGAATCTCGAAATAGAGCGTGGAGGAGATTCAGTAACAGTTGAAACTCTTGAAGCCCTTCACGATAGTGATTCGGAGGCAGAGTATGAATTGATCATCGGGGCAGATAATGCAACTACAATGTCGACATGGAGAAGGTCCGAAGAAATAGAAAAATACGCTAAAATTATTGTGTTAAAACGACCTGGAATTCAGTTGTCGGATGAAGACAAAGAGTTTAATTTCGTGATACTTGACGGACCTCGGCTAGATATCTCATCGGCAGAAATAAGGTCAGCTATAAAAGTGGGAGATCGAATCGACCATCTTGTCCCAAAGTCAGTTATGGATTACATATATCAAGAAGGCTTGTATAGGTGAAATCAGATTGAAGAAATTATTTCTCCAGAGGCCCTGGTGGATGTGGGCATTTCCGTTGATCACTCTTGCCTTTTTGGTAGCTATCCCTTTATTTGTATGGAATGCGACTAATGCGATTCTGAGTTCAACAGATGGTGATTTCGGCGAGGTAGTAACAGATCCTTCTGAGCCGGGCTATTTGACTTACGTTATGGCGACACCTTCCCACCTAGTTCTTAACGTTGACGTCGACGGAAATCTTACAATGGCTACAATTATTGCTCTTGGGCCAAACGACCAAGGTGGATCCCTTCTGATATTGAACCCAAATACGAAATTAGATAATGGAAAGACACTCGCTTCGATATTCGCTTCTGAAGGACCAGAACAACTAGAGAAGTCTCTTAAAGACTATTTAACTGTTGGATTCTCAAGTAGTAACACTATGTCAGCGGCGGCTTGGGATTCATATATCGCACCCGTATCTCCTCTTAGCATTGATCTGAATATAGAGGCTTATGAGAGGCTAATAGAGCAAGCCCTTTCAGGGGGTAATGCTGAATGCTGCTTTTTCAAGGGGGTTATAGAGCTGCAATCTGAAAACATAGAGCAATATCTTAATGCTTCTGATGATTCTTCAGGGCAATTGCGCCAGCTCCGGCAGGAACTCTTTTGGGAGGCCTGGATGGAGGTATTGTCAAGCGAAACAGATACTTCTTCGCTTCCCGGTGAAATCAGCAGCGGATTCGGGCGGATGGTATGGGGGTTGTCAAGAGGCAATGTAGTAACAGTGCAGTTAGAAAAACTTATAGAAGCCTCGGGGGTGTATATCGAAGCCGAACTTATTAGAGAGGCTGTATTGGAGATGATTCCATTTCCGCAGCCTAGTAGTCCTGGGTCGAGAACAACGGTCCGTTTACTTGATGGGGTGGGAGGTCTGGATTTAGCCGGCGATTATTCTGCAGGGCTAGTGGAGACTGGTGCCCAAATTCTTATCATCGGTAATACACCTGAATTTGGTAATTCAACAGAGCTGATATACCACGATGACGAAGATGTTGAGATAGTAAGGAAATTCCAAGAAGCAATTGGTGGTGGTGAGATATTCTTTGAACCGCTCACAGATGCAGCGGTTGAAGTTACAGTTATCATCGGAAGTGACCTTATAGATAGGAACTAGCTTGCAAGATAACCACGGATTAGTTGTTTCAGAAGTCATGTCGGCAGATTGGCTTTTGATTGCAGCTGAAGCTATCGAAGAGAAGTCTGGCTGTGACACGGTAGTTATAGACGTAGGCGATGTATTCGCAATTACAGAATATTTTGTTGTCACATCTGGAAGAACAAGTCGGCAAGTTAAAGCGATAGTTGAAGAGGTAGAAGTTTCTATCAAGGATGCTGGGGGCCCTTCTCCGACCCGCATTGAGGGGAACGATGAATATAAGTGGGTGCTCATAGACTACGGAGAATTTTTGGTTCATGTATTTGACTCAAGAGAGCGTGATTATTACCAGCTGGAACGTCTTTGGAGTGATAGGCCACTCGCTTCTTTCCCGCCAGATGAAGCATGAAATCTTCGCTGAAATAGAACAAAAGTTGGATACAGTACCTTCGCAAGGGGCTATAGCTCAGTTGGTAG
>CETH01181529.1_pt1 | contig 11032 bp, 9 predicted proteins | sample 361461 | NCBI WGS metagenome assembly CETH01 (sample SAMEA2622695, study PRJEB7988) | marine metagenome | isolation source: saline water (ENVO:00002010), including
ATTTTTTTTTTTTTTAAATATTTTTTTAATAAATTTATATCTATCCCTAATCCAATTTTATCATCATGTCGCTTGGCAAAAACAGTATCAGCTTTTTTATTTTTGTTATAATTTTTAGGATAAGGAAATTTTCCAAATACATCAAAACCAATAACTTTTCGTTTATATTTATTTTCCATCAAATCTCGAAAAGTTAAAAATCTTATTAAACTTGCACCTTTAAATACACCACACTCGATAATATCTCCTTTAATATCTAAAATTTTTTTATAAACTTCATAATGATCTATTAATTTAAGTATCCTTTTTTTATCCGAGGTAAGATAAAATAAATTTTCGTGCTTCCAAGGGCTCATATTCTATCTATTATTATTTTTTTAAAATTGTTAGCAAAATTTCTATCTGGTCTTTTAGTATAAAAATTAACAAACTCATTAAGATTTTTTTGAACTTTATCACTATACCACCATTTCAATGGATCGTTCCATATTTTAATTAAATGCTCATAAAGTTTGTTATGATCGTCAAATAATATTTCGGCTTTTTTTAATAACTCATAGTCTTCTAGCACGAAACTATTTTGATGCTGGTTTCCTTTACCCCAAATACATAGAGTGGGTTTATTCAAAGCTAACATTTCTAACATACCTGTAGAGTCATGATTAAATAGTATCAATTTAGTATTATTAATAGCTTTGAAGTAATTTTGTTCAGCATAATCTATCTTGATACCTTCTATTTGTTTAAATTGGTCTTTTTTATATTTCGCAGAATAATGAGCTCTAATAATAGTTTTCTGTTTAATTTCGTTGGAAAACTTATTGCAAAGATTTATTAAAATATCCATCTCATTTATTCCTTCGCTATATCTATCATATGGAACAACATTGTATCCAAGAGATCTTGTTAATATTAAAAATTTATCTCTGTTCTGAATTTTAAAATATTTTTTGTTAACCAGCTTAAAATTAACAAATTTTATATTATTTTTTTTTGTAAGATCAGTTTTATCACCCCAAGTAATAAAATAATCACATGTATTACACTCATTGTTAAAACTATTATCTAACCTAGTTATATATGATCCTCCATGTTGATAGACAAAATATTTAATTTTAGGGTTGAAAAATTTTTTAAGTGCAAGGTAAAATTTAAATGGCTCATTAGTTTGAAAAGCATAACTTGTACAAACAGCTTTGGGGTTCTTTGGAAAATTTAATTTCTCAGAAAATTTTATTAAGTTATTAAAATCTTCAACAATAAATAACGGTAAAGACTTATGTAATATTTGAATTATTAAATTAAATATTTCTACAAAAATTTGGTTATATTTTTTATTATTTACTTTTATAAATTTGTCAAAATTAAACTTATCCCTTAAATTTTTATCGTAATTAGAATAATTAAATTGAAATCTATTTGGATATATTCTTGGTATCTGACCAAACATAAGATCAATTTTTTTTTCAGTAAAAACTTGAAATCCTGTATTATACATAAATATTTTTGAGTTATTTGGTATTAAATTTATTAAATAACTATAAAGATTTATAATACTTTGTTTGAAGTTGTTACTTGAAAATCTTCTTCTAAGTAAAACATTGTTATCATCTAAATTTTTTTCATGAGGTTTAATTAATTCAAATTTAATAGTTAAATTTAAGTTTTTTAAAATATAAGAATAAATACAAGCGTTCCATAAATTATTTAATGTAGCGGGATAAATTTTATCAGTTTCAGATGTAAAAAAACTAAATTCATTTGTATCATAAATGGTAGCTGTTTGAATATCATGAATTTTATTTACTTCAATAATATTTTGGTACTTAAATATAAATTGTTCTATGAATTTCCTTAACCAAACTCCGATAGTGATCTCATAAAAATCTGAATTAAATTTTTTATCAAATACTAAATTCAATTCAGTTTTTAAACATTTTAAAATTTCATAAAAAAGTAAATTTGATAAATTAAAATTCTGTGATCTATAGTTTGAATCTAATCTACTAGATAAAAATTGATCTGATGAGTTTTTAATTTTACACTGATCGTAAACGTATCTATCAACAAATAGATTTACATATTCATTATTAGTTTTAATAAAAGTATCAGAAGGATTTATTACAAGATTTTTTTTCAAGTTAATTCATTATAATTACTTATTACCTTTTCTAACCATGAAAGACATTGGACTCTGATTATAATATCCAGTTAGATCAAATAAATCTGGGGCCTTACAATAATAATAATCATTTAAAATAGAGGAATTTATTTTTTGAAATTTAGCAAAACCTGATCTGTTTGAGCTTTTCCATTTTAAATTTGAATTTATATTATAGATATTTTTTATCATTGAAATAGTGGGGATAGATGGCCAACCATCTGAATGAATTGTAAAATAATCATTATCATCATCAAACACTACATATGGTATTTTTCTCTTTTTACAGAAAAGAAATCGATCATACTGCGAGACATGATCATCAAAAAAAGCCAAACAATTAGAAAAAATTTTATTAGATTTAAAATTATATTTTTCAATGTCAAAATTTATATATTCTGCATTTTTACTTCTATAAACTAATTTACTAAAATTTATATCAAAGCAAAATTTCTTTTTACCTTTTAAAGCTTGATCAAAAATTGAAGAGGTAAAACCTTTCCAAACACCTGACTCAATTATATTTTCTACTTTTATGGAACTTGAAAAAACAAATAGCATCAAACTATTATTATAACTAATTCCACCATAATTATCTTTAACAATATTTTTTTTAAAAAAAAATCTATCATGCTTAATAATTAGTGTTTCTAAAAATTTCTTTTTTCTTTTAATACCTAATTTTTTCAAAAATAAAGAAAATTTTTTCGCCAATAAAACATTTCTTTTTTTAATTATTTTTGTATGAGTTATCCTAGATCCTTTTTCAATGTAAGAATAGCTATGATAATTAATATTTGATTTTCTTGTAATTGAAATATTAAATAACTTTTCAAAAATTTTTTTAATCAATCTTAGAATATTTAATATTTTTAATATTTTTACCTCTTTTTTAATATTTTTAAAATTCCAGTATTCACTTGATGAAACATGTTCACCTTGCGCGGTTTTGTTTTGTTTTGTTTGCATTAATAACTAATATTTTAATATTGGTTCTATAATATTAGGATAAATTAAAAATTGATTTATTATAATATTTTTATTAATGGTAAACAAATAAATTATTATATTTATCATAATTTTCAATTATTTCTCAAATTAGTAAAAATTAGTTTTTAACGGATTTTTTAAAAATTTTATAATCCTTGATGCTATCTATCTCTGACCACTTTTTTGAATAATTCTCAACATGTATATTGCAAATTTTTTTTTTAATAATTAATTGAAACAATGAGGTTATGTCCAATTTATCTAAATTTTTTATTTTTTTAAAAAGATGTTTTTTTATCCTATACCATGACTGAGGATAAATTTTAAAAATACCCATGTATTGACCTTTTATATTTTTATAAGAATTTGATCTATTTCCAATTTCTATAAGCTGTCTTTTACTATTAACCTTAAAAGTCTCTAAATCAGATAAAGGATTAGTAAATCGTTCTTTCCAATATTTTTTCCAATGCTTATAACTCAAAATTACAATTCCATTTTTTTTTTTTGAATTCTCTAATATTTTTATTGCTTGCTTTTCATAATATATATCAGCGTATGAAATAATAGTTTGGTGTTTTGATAATATTTTATCTGCACAAATTAAGCTTCCAAAAATATTAGTTGTTTTCCATTTCTTATTTTTAATTTTATTTATTTTTTTAAATTGTTGAAATTTTTTACTTTTGTAACCAGTAATAATTGTTATTTTCTTGAAACCTAAATTTTCAAAATTTTCTATGACTTTATCAATAAGTCTTTTATTTTTATCAATTTTTACAAATGATTTTGGTTTATTTGTTGTCAACTTTCCCATTCTTGAGCCTCTTCCTGCAGCAAGAATTATTGGGATAATTTTATTTGAATGTAGTTTTAACTTCATTATAAGATTTTGTTTTAATATAATAATATACTAAAAAAATCTATGAATTACTGTAAACGCTGTATCATGCCAGATACTCGACCAGATCAATACCTTAATAATAAAGGTGTATGTAATGCTTGTATTAGTTTTGATTTTCAAAAAAAAATTGATTGGAATCAAAGAAAATCAGATTTGCTGAATATTATAAAAGGAAAAAATTTAGATCAAAACAAATGGAATTGTGTGGTTCCAGGCAGTGGTGGTAAAGATAGCACTTATCAAATTATTAGAGCAAAAGAATTGGGTCTAAACCCAGTATTTGTTACAGCCTCTACATGTGATTTATCAGAAGTAGGAAGAAGAAACTTAGAAAACATAAAAAAAATTGGATTTGATGTAATAGAAATATCAAACAACTCAAATGTTAGAGGAAAAATTAATAAAATTGGACTTGAGTTATTAGGAGATATTTCTTGGCCCGAGCATGTATCTATTTTTACTGCGCCTGTAAAGTTTGCATTAGCATATAATATTCCCTTAATTTTATGGGGAGAAAACCCGCAACTAGAATATGGTGGACCCGAAGACTCTCTAAATAATAGTATTTTGGATCAAAAATGGATGGAAGAGTTTGGAGGACTTATTGGATTTAGAGTATCAGATCTAGTTGAAAACCATGGTTTTAAGAAACAAGAATTAGAAATTTATAATTATCCATCAAAAGAAATTTTGAAACAAAATTCAATTTTAGGAATTTTTCTTGGATACTATGAAAGATGGGATTCTTTAAGAAATTATGAAATTTCAAAAAAAAATGGCTTTATAGATTATGAGCATGATTTGGAGGGTTGTTATTTTAATTTTGAAAAAATTGATAATTATCAACATGGTATTCATGATTATTTTAAATATCTCAAATTTGGTTTCGCGAGAGCAACTGATCAATTATCCTACATGATAAGAAGAGGTAAAATTGATAGGAAAGAAGGTTTGAAATTGGCACTAAAGTTAGAGGGAAAATATCCTCAATCATATATGGGAAAATCTTTAGATAAAATATTATCCAAAATAGGTGTTTCTGAAAATAATTTTATTAAGATATGTGATAATTTTACAAATAAAAAAATCTTTAAAACTGATCAGAGCGGTAAATTAATCAAAAATAAAGAAGGCTCATTAACAAAAATAAAATATGACAACTAAAGTTGCCATAATTAATTATGGAATAGGAAACATAAGATCATTATATAATAGTTTAAAGAAATTAAATGTCGAAGCAGAAATAATTTTAGATCCAGAATTAATTTATAATTTTAATAAAGTTTTTTTACCTGGTGTTGGGTCTTATAAAGATGCTATAGATCTGATAAGAAAAAAAGGTTGGGAAAAATCTATTAAAAATTTTTCATCTGATAAAAATAAAAAATTATTTGGTATCTGTGTAGGAATGCAAATTTTAAGTACTTATGGCTATGAATATGGTAAATCAAATGGTTTGGACATCATTAAAGGTGATGTAGAACATATGAATAAACAAGGTTGCAATCTAAAACTTCCTCACATTGGATGGAATAGTATAAACATTTTAAATAAAAGCTTAATAACTGACAATTTGCCTAATGATTCAGACTTTTATTTTGTAAACAGCTATTCATTTAAAATTGTCAATTCTGATGCATTAATTGCAACTACAAAATACGGTATAGAGTTTCCATCAATAATAAATAAATATAATGTGTTTGGTACACAGTTTCATCCTGAAAAAAGCTCCAAAGCTGGGATGCAAATTTTAAAAAACTTCATAGATGCTTAAAACAAGAATAATTCCTATAATGCTCTGGAACGGTACAACGCTCGTAAAAGGGAAACAATTTGAAAATGAAAAACGATCAGCCGGGTCAGCTGTTACAACAATCAAAATTTATAATTCAAGAGATGTAGATGAAATATTTTTTTTTGATATTTCCAGAAAAAACAAAATTATTGATAGAGAATTTATATTGAGCATCACTGATTGTGTAAATGTTCCTATAGCAATTGGAGGTGGAATTGAAAAAATCTCTCAAATGAATGACCTTTTTGAATACGGAGCAGATAAAATTGTAATTAATAGTATTATTTTTAAAGAACCAAATATAATTAATGAAGCATCAAAAAGATTTGGCTCTCAGGCAATTACAGCCTCAATTGATGTAAAAAAAATTAATCATAAATATGAATGTTTTTATGACCTGGGCAAAAGTAGATCTGATAAGCAATTAAAAAACTTACTTGAAGAATGTGTTGATAGAGGAGTGGGAGAAATAGTAATAAATTCGATTGATCATGATGGTTTGATGCAAGGTTATGATAATGAATTAATTAATATCACCTCCTCTTTAGTCAAAGTTCCTATAGTAGCATCCGGCGGAGCTGGAAATTATGATCACTTCTATGAAGCATATAACAATGGTGCTGATGCTTTTGCTGCTGCAAGCATATACCATTTTACAGAGCACACTCCAGCTAATGCCAAAAAATATCTTATTAAAAAAAATGTTCCAATTCGTGAAAACTTTATTATAGAATGATGTATTAATGGAACAAATATTAATTAAAAAAACAAATCTTTTGGATAATAATATTTATTTTACAATTAGAAATAATCCAATAAACAGAAAAAATTCCTTAAATAGTTCTAAAATAAAAATTAAAGATCATAATCAATGGTTTAGTAAAAATTATAAAAATAAATACTATTTTACTTGCTACAATGGAAAATCTAAAATTGGTTATATTAGAGGTGACATATTAGGTGAGACAATAGTTGTATCCATAGCATTAAATAATAAAAGTCAAAACAAAAATATCGGATCTAAATGTTTAAAATTGTTTGAAAAAAAAATAAATGATAACTGTATATTAGTAGCTAAGATTAAAAAAAAAAATCTAATTTCAATTCGGTTTTTTGAAAAAAATGGTTTTTGTAAACTAAATTCTAAAAAGGAATTGGTCACATTTTACAAAGTTAAAAACAATTCTGCTAATTTTTACTTAAATGCAATTAATGAAATTGAAAAAGTAAGAAGTAAAAATAATATCAATTGGATGAACATACTTAGAATTGCTTTCAAGAACTCTCCAAATGAAACATCAAAAGTTTTTAAACAAATTCATTTGAGTGATGGAAAAATAAATAAACTAACCAAGAAACTATTTTAGAATAAATCTTTTTTTTTTAAAGGTGATGCATAACTTATATTTCTTTTTGCAACTTTACCTAATATTTTTTTAAAATATTTTGGCTCAAGACCATAATGTGGTCTTATTATTTTAAGATTTTTTTTAGAAAAAAATTCACCTTTTTTTATATCTTTTTTTGCATAAATTGACCTTTTAAAAACTTTATGTCTTTTTTCAGATTCTGTAAGACCATAATATGTTTTTCCTAAACTTAACCATGCATTTTTAGTTTCTTTCACTAAAAGATTAAAGTCATCTGGATCCATAGAAAAGGCATCGTCTAATCCACCAGCTGTTTTATCCAATGTAAAATGTTTTTCAATTATGCTGGCTCCATTTGATACCGCTGAAACTGAAGCTCCTATTCCAGGTGTATGATCACTTAAACCAATCTCTATTTTAAATCTTTTTCTTAGATCAATGATTGTTTTTATATTGCTTTCTTCAATTCTTGCAGGATATGAACTAGTACATTGTAGAAAAGCAAAGTTATTAAACTTTTTATTTTTTAAAAATTTGTGCAGATAAATTATTTCATTATATGTGGTAGCTCCTAAAGATATAATTAATGGTTTCTTTTTCGAAATTACTTTTTCAATTAATGGAAAATGGTTATTTTCAAATGAAGCTATTTTAAAAGCTGGCACTTTAAATTTACTCAGGAAATCAACTGAGTTCTCATCAAAAGGAGTACTAAAACATATTATTTCATTTTTTTTTGCTTCTTTAAATATTTCTTTGTAATAACTATTCGGTAGTGAGCCTTTTTTATATAGGTCAAATAAACTTTTCTTGTACCATAAACTTTTTTTATCGTTAATTATAAATTGTGGTTTTTGCGAATTTAAAGTTAAAGACTCTGCGTCGTAAGTTTGAAGTTTAATTGCATCTGCTCCAGCTTTTTTTGCTTCTTTAATCAATTTAAGAGTTCTTTTAATACTTTTATTATGATTAGCCGATATCTCAGCAATAATAAAAGGTGGATGATTAACTGAGATTTTTCTATTTTGTATTTTCATTTTTATTAAAGAATGATTTTGCTATATTTTTTAAATCTTTATTAAACTTTTTTTCTCTTTCGGGATGCCACATCCATCCAAGCCAATTATATTTTTTATGCTTTATTGCTTCAATATTATTATCCTTTGAATAAGCTACTATCTCAAAATTTCTACCTAATTTTTTTACACCATATTCATGGAAACTATTTACTTTTGAAGGATATTTAAATTTACTTACAATCTTATGATTAACTCGAATATGTTTATCAATTTTTTTTAAAGATCCACCCTCTAAACAATTGATAAATTGCAAACCATGGCATATTCCAAGAAGTGGAATTTTCTTATTTTTCGAGTATTCAGCAAGTTTTTTTTCAATTTTATATCTCAATGATTTTTTTTCAATACCATTTCCTCCACTTAATAAAATACCTTTGATTTTAAATTTATCTTGTTTGATAAAAATATTAAGTGTTTTTATATCTGGTACTAAAAGAGGTTTAAAACCTAAATATAAAACCCAATTTATTAATTTTGTGTCAATACAAAATCTTAATTCTTTCTTGTTATAAAAATAATCTTGGCGCATTGATATCAAAATAAATTTATTTTTCATACGTTACTCTTCTTTAATTAATAAATTTTTACAATTTAGATTTATCTTATTGGCAAATTTAATCTTTTCAAAGATAGCATCACCACATCCTATTGCTGCAGGAATATTTAATTCATTGCACCTAATAGTCATATGGGAATTAGCGCCTCCATATTTAGTTATTAAACCATTTATTTTAAAGTTAAAAATAAAATCAAAACCTGGGTCTGCATTTTCTAACAAAATTATTTTATTATCTAAATTATTATCAATTTTATTTTTTAAAAATAATATTTTTGAAGTTATATTTTTATCTGTCACAAAATTTGGTATACTTACTACAGAAGCACCTACATAAGCATTTTCTTTTTCAACAATAATCTCTGGTAACTTTATCATTTTATTTAATTTAGACTTTTTTATATTATTGCAAATTTTATCCTTAATTACAGCTTTACTTGATTTAGATAAATTTAATAATTGATTTATTGTTAAATTTTCAATTTCTCCAAGTTTAATTTTTTTCTTTTGAGAAAAATTTGTAATTTTCTCAAGAATTAGGTCTACACTTTTTGTAAAAATAAATTTTGCATATTCTCTTGATTTAATAGAGCTTTCGAAATACTCAAACAACTGATCTACTTTAAGATCTATTTTCTTTTTATCTAATAATTTCTGAATTTTATTTTTTTTTTGTAATGATAATTCAAACTTTTTGTGTTTTAAAATTGAATTTACTTCATTATTCAACAATACTCTTTTGCTCATTTTATAATAATTATTTGATTTAATGTCATATGTTCCGGCACGTAAGTGTCCGTATTTATTTATAAAATCTTTATATGATAATTGTTTTTTTTTTACTAAAAATTGATCATTCAAAAAATCACTGGTGACTGTTGAAAAAGACCTCATGAAATTTTGAATATCTTTTTCACTTAAAATACCTTCTTCTTTTAAAGAAATTAATAAATCTCTAGCAACAAAACCATGTCTTGCTAAGATTGAGAAAGGAATAATTCCATACTTTTTAAGATCTTTTATTATCTTTTTAATTGATAAAACACTAAATTTTTTATCATAGATATTTTTTTTATGTTTTTTATTAAGGATTTCAATTTGATTAAGATTATATTTTATACCCCCAGGAGAATTTTTTTTTAAATTGTATAAAAAAATATTAAATAATTTATTTTCTATATATTGAAAATTTTTTTTATAACCTAAATCAATTAGTCTTTTTTTTATTTGAAAAGTAAAACAAGTTGGGAAAAGATCAAATTCAATTTTATCATGAGAAGAGGGATTAATTTTTAATTTTAAAATGCTTTGATTCACTAACTGTTCCGAAGTACTTTTATTTAGTTTGTTCGGTAATAATGAATTTAAACTTTTTCTAATATCAATATAAGGTCTTCCAGCAAAACTTTTCATTAATGAACTTTCTTCAAATGATTTATAACCCATTTTTTTTCTTGCAATTAACCAACATTTATCAGTGATTAGTTTAGAATAAATACTATAACTTAAGTTTGAGGGAAACTGACCAATCATTTCAGCTGGATTCCAATCTGACATTTGGCTAAACAAAGTTGTTTTACCATTTAATTTAGAAAATTTGTTTTTAACAAAAGCATCCTTAATTCTTTTAAATTCAATCTCTAATTTTTTATTAAAATTTTTAATATTGAAAATTTTTTCTTTTTTCTTTTTTAATACTATGGGCCTTACTTGAAATAGAAAAAGTTTATTTTCATTATTCATACAAAATTCAATATCTAGAGGGAAAGAAAAATAATTTTCTATTTCTCTAGTTGCCTTTATTATTTTTTTAAATCTACTAGACCTTAAAAAAAATTTTTTTTCTTTGTATATGTATAAAGTCTTATTTGAATAAACTGAATTTCCAGATGTTACAGTATCTGTTCTCCCAGAAACATCATCATAATTTACTGTATAATAATTTTTATATCCAGAGCTATCTCCTGTAAAAATCACTCCACTCATATGGATACCAAGTATCATTTCTTGAACCAAAATTTGTTGATTTGAAATTTTCTTAATTTTTTTTTTATAACTCTTAATTATTTTTTCAATAGACTTATTTATTTCTTTTTCGTTACTCGAATTAACATTTAAAATAGATTCGAATGCACCTGCAGCTGAAAGTGAATTTGTATCTTCAAATGTAGTAGATG
>CETH01117074.1_pt1 | contig 11031 bp, 8 predicted proteins | sample 361461 | NCBI WGS metagenome assembly CETH01 (sample SAMEA2622695, study PRJEB7988) | marine metagenome | isolation source: saline water (ENVO:00002010), including
GTAAATGATGTTGATTTTTATTTAAAATCTTGTTCAAGACTATTAAAAAAAAATGGAATAATGTTTGTTGCTACTCTTAATAAGACTTTAAAGTCTTATTTATTTGCAATTGTGGGAGCTGAATATATCTTGAGATGGCTACCAATAGGAACTCATGATTGGGAAAAATTTATTAAACCAAATGATCTAATAAGAATGTTAAAAAAATATAAACTTGAAATCAATAATCTAGATGGTGTTAAATTTGATATTATTAAAAATGATTGGAACTTAAGTTCAGATAAATCAATTAATTATATTGCAGAATTTATAAAAATTTAATTACTTTTATCTTCAATCCAAGGAATCACTTGTGTTTCAATACCCTCTTCTTTCAATTCTTGAATTTCTTTTTTAGACGCTGAACCAAAAATTCCTTTTTCTTTTTTTTTTCTATAATGAATTGATCTAGCTTCAAAAGCAAAGTTTTCACCAACATATTCAAAATTACTTTTAATAAATTTTTGGTATTCTTGTATTTTTTTTTTGATATTCTTTATTTTTTTTTCATCCTTATTGAATTTTCCTAAAGACTTATTTGTAATCATATTTGGAGCCATCAGAGTTTTTTCAATATTCTTTGAATTACAATAATGGCAGGTAAGAAATCTTTTATTTTTTAATTTTTCATACTCTAATGAACTTGAAAACCAACTATCAAAAGAAATTTCACAGTTTTTACAAATTAATCTATACTTTATCATATTGATGATTTAAGATTTTATTTAAAAAATTCAATACATATCAACTTCTATAATCAGCATTAATTTCTATATATTTTTTAGTAAAATCCATTGTATAAGTTACAAAATTTTTTGATCCACATGAAATATTTACATTAATCTCAATATTATCATTTCTCATATATTCTGCTACTTCAGTTTCATTATAACCAGAAAATATTTTACCATTTTGAATTATGGTAAAATCTCCAAATTTTATATCAAGTTTATCTAAATTCATCTGAACACCAGCTTTACCAATTGCCATAATAACTCTTCCCCAATTAGGATCTTCTCCTGCAATTGCAGTTTTTACTAATGGAGAATTAGCAATTGAGAAACCAATTTTTTTTGCATCTATTTCAGTCTTACAGTTTTTTATATTTATCGAAATAAATTTTGAAGCACCTTCGCCATCAGCCACAACTCTTTTTGCTAGATTCAATAAAACTTTATTTAAAGACTCGTCAAACAATTTTAATTTTTCATCATTAACATTTTTGATTGGCTTATGTTTTGCATAGGCTGTTGAAAAAATTGTAACCATATCATTTGTACTTGTGTCTCCATCACAGCTAATGGCATTAAATGTTGTGGATATATTCTTTTTAATCAGTTTTTTTAATACATCATTAGGAATATTTGCATCAGTAAAAATATAACCAAGCGTTGTTCCCATATTTGGCTGTATCATACCTGATCCCTTTGCTATTCCAAAAATTTTTACTTTAGTGCTACCAATTTCACACTCTTCCATTGCCATTTTAGGTTGAGTGTCAGTTGTCATTATTCCAAGGGCAGCTTTCATCCAGACATATTTATTTTGAGTATATTTAAGTTTAGATACTAGTTCAGGAATTTTGTTTTTAATTTTTTCTTCTGGATATGTTTCGCCAATAGTGCCTGTGCATCCAAATAAAATTTCTTTAGTTTTAATCTTTATTGGATTATCCTCGTCCTCTTTTTGTTTTTCATTCAATTTTTGTATGACAACATCAGCAATTTTTTCTAGACTTTTATATCCTTGTTTTCCAGTAAAACAATTTGCATTTCTGGTATTAATAACAAGAGAATATATTTTTTTTGTTTTTTGATTTAAATTCCATTTTATATTTTCAGAAACAACATTTGATTGTGTGTACAATGATGCAAAATTTGCACCATCTCTAAAATAAAACATTACTAAATCATCTCTGTCATTATTATATAATTTGGCGCTAATAGTTGAAATTGAAACACCATCCAGATGATCTAGATCTTGAAACTCTCTCAAACTCTTACTTTTTGACTTTGAGGACAAAAAATTGATCAAATTAATTCCCATGCTATTTAAAATATTAAATTATTACTTATATTAAAGTATATAATTAATTTATAAATCAAATACTAATGTTAAATCCTCTAAGCTTTATTTCAAAAATTTTTAAATCAAGCAATCAAAAAGAGCTCGATAGAATAGCTAAAATCGTTGATAAAATAAATTCATTAGAGGACGGTGTTAAAGGTTTAAAAGACAATGATTTTAAATCAAAGACTCAAGAATTTAAGTCAAAAATAAAAAATGGGATTAGTTTAAATGATATATTGCCTGAGGCCTTTGCGTTGGTTAGAGAAGCATCAAGAAGAGTGAGAAATGAACGTCACTATGATGTCCAAATAATAGGTGGCATCGTTTTACATGAATCGAAAATTGCCGAAATGAGAACAGGAGAAGGAAAAACATTGGCAATTACATTGGCAGCTTACTTAAATGCTCTTGATGAAAAGGGAGTGCATGTTGTTACGGTTAATGACTATTTAGCCAAAAGAGACTCGTTGGAAATGGGTAAAATCTATAATTTTTTAGGTCTTTCATCTGGCTATATAAATAATGACCAAATCGATCACGAAAGAAAAAAAAATTATGATTGTGACATAACTTATGCAACCAATAGTGAATTGGGTTTTGATTATCTTAGGGATAATATGAAATTTTCAGAAAATGAAATGGTGCAACGTCAACACAATTTTTCAATAGTTGATGAGATAGACTCATGTTTAATTGATGAAGCTAGAACACCTTTAATAATTTCAGGTGCTGCAGAAGATAAAACTAATCAATATTTAGCAGTAGATAAATTAGTCAAAACTCTGGAGAAAAAAGATTATGAGATTGATGAGAAAGACAGAAACATTTTATTAACTAATGAAGGAATTACAAATGTTGAAAAAATATTTAGCAATGCTGGCATATTAAAAAATAATAATTTTTATGACCCAGAAAATTTAAATTTAGTGCATCATGTTAATCAAGCTTTAAGAGCAAATCATTTGTTTGAAAAAGGTAAAGACTACATTATTCAAGATGAAAAATTAAAGATTATAGATGAGCTAACTGGTAGAATCTTAGAAGGAAGAAGGTTTGGAGATGGACTTCACCAAGCATTAGAGGCTAAAGAAAAAATCGAAGTTCAATTAGAAAATCAAACTTTAGCTTCAATTACCTATCAAAATTATTTTAAACTTTATAAAAAACTTTCTGGGTGTACTGGAACTGCGGAGACTGAATCTGCAGAATTCTTTGAGATATATAATTTACCAGTGGTGGTAATACCTACAAATAAAAAGATGATTAGAAAAGACTTTAACGATCAAATTTTTAGAACTGAAAAAGAGAAAAATAATGCAATCATAAAAAATATTAACGAATGTTTTCAAAGAGGTCAGCCAGTTTTGGTATTTACATCAAGTATAAATAAATCTGAAATTTATTCACAACTTTTAAAAGAACAAAATATTAATCACAAAGTTTTAAATGCTAAAAATCATGAGAATGAAGCAGATATTATTGCTAATGCAGGCAAAGAAAAATCAGTGATTATTACAACAAGTATTTCAGGTAGAGGTGTTGATATTCAATTGGGCGGGAAAAAAGGATCAATGCCTAATATGAAACTTGAGTCTGATAAAGAAAAAATTAAATCTTTAGGAGGTTTGTTTGTAATTGGAACAGAGAGAATGGAGTCCAGAAGAGTTGATAATCAAGCTAGAGGAAGATCAGGTAGACAAGGTGACGAAGGTTCATCAATTTTTTATGTTAGTCTGGAAGATGACCTGATGAGAATTTTTGGCTCAGAGTCAATGAACACTATGCTTGAAAAACTTGGGCTCAAGGATGGAGAGAGTATTGATCATCCTTGGATAAATAAGGCACTCGAGCGAGCACAACAAAAGGTTGAAGCTAGAAACTTTGATGTAAGAAAAACATTAATTAAATTTGATAATGTGCTTAACGATCAAAGACATGTAATTTTTTCACAAAGAAAAGATGCAATGAGGAGTGAACAAATATTAATTTATTCTGAGGACTTTTTGGAGGAGATCATAGATGATTTGATAAAACTAAAGCATGATAAAATTTCTAATCCAAAAAGTAATGAATTTGAAAACAAACTTAAAAAAATAATTAGTAAGAATTACAATTCAGAAAGTTTTAGTAACCTTGTTGCATCTAATGATAGTGATTTCAAAAAAAGTTTAAAAAATAATTTTAAAGAGACGCGTAATGAAAGAATGAAATTTCTTGGAGAGGAACAAGCAAAGGAATTAGAAAAAAGAATTTTTTTACAATCAATAGATTTAAATTGGAAATCTCATATTCAATATTTAGAGCAACTCAGACAAGTTATTGGTCTTAGATCTTATGGTCAAAGAGATCCTTTGATTGAGTATAAAAAAGAAGCTTTTAATCTCTTTTCAAATTTACTTGATAAGTTAAAAGTGGATTTTATAACTATTTTAATGAATTTAAAAATTGTTGAGCCTCCTATTTCAGAAAAGAAAAAACTAAAACCAAAACCAATAGATCCTAAATATATAGGAAAGAAAATGAGTAGGAATGAACCTTGTTTGTGTGGTTCAGGAAAAAAATATAAACGTTGTTGTGGAGCTTTATAAAAAATAATATAACCCAGCTATTAATAATAAAAGTACACTTCCAGCAAATATTTTTGCTTTTTTTGACGCAAAAAACTTTTCATAAATATTATTATTCAATTTAAGTGTACTTAAAACCTCATTATCTTTTATAAATCCTTTTTGTCTTCCAATTCTTAGGAATTTATTTTTTCTATCATTTATAATTTCCTCTGATGACATTTCTTTAAAAGTTTGAATATTTTGTCGAATCACACCTCTTACATTTTCTAAAGTTTGACTTTTATCTCTATGAGCTCCCCCAAGTGGTTCAGATATAATTTCATCTATTATTCCTAAATCAAGTAAATCTTTCGAAGATAATTTCATTGCCTTTGCTGCATCTAACATTTTTTTTGGGTCTCTCCATAAAATCGTTGCACATCCCTCAGGAGATATTACTGAATAAATCGCATTTTCTAGCATTAAAACTCTGTTTGATGATGCTAATGCTATTGCGCCACCTGATCCACCTTCTCCAATTATTATTGAAATAGTTGGAACCTTTAATTTCATGCAACATTCAATCGACTTTGCTATTGCCTCGGCCTGTCCCCTTTCCTCAGCTCCAACTCCTGGATAAGCACCTGGGGTATCAATAAAAGATATTATTGGAATATTAAATTTATCGGCCAACTCCATTAAACGAATTGTTTTTCTATACCCTTCTGGTCTCATCATCCCAAAATTTCTTTCAATACGACTATCTAAATCATCCCCTTTCTCTTGACCTATAACTAAAATGGATTGACCATCAAATTTTGCAAAACCAGTTAATACAGATTTGTCTTCACCATAAAATCTATCTCCAGATAAAGATATGAAATCATCAAATAAATTATCTATAAAAAATTTTGATCTTGGTCGATCCTCATGTCTTGCTACCATTGTTGTTTGCCAAGGATCTAAGTTAGAATAAATTGCTTCCAATTTTTGATCTAACTCTTTTTGTGTCTCTGAAATTTTTTTCGTATCAACTTCTGAGAGACCGCTCTGATTGTAAGGATCTTTAAGTTTCTCAAGTTCAGATTCAAGATTTTTTATATCTATTTCAAAATTAAGATAATTTTTCATTTTTATAAATTAGCTAATTAATTATGAAAAATGACAACAAAATGTCAATGCTTCTATATATTATTTGACTTAATTTTACATGAGTTTTAGAAGAGATGCTATGAAAACCGAATATGAAAATGTCAAAAACCTTAAAGTTGCTAAAGAATTATTATCTTTTGTAAATAATGAATTATTGAAAGACACAAATATTACATCTGAAAAATTTTGGCATGGATTTGACATTGTTGTACATGAACTTGAACCAAAAAATAAAGAGTTGCTTAAAATACGTGAGAATATTCAAAAAAGAATTGACGATTGGCATATAAAAAATAAAGGAAATGAAATTAATATTGATGAATATAAAAAATTTTTAAAAGAAATAGGTTATTTAAAAGATGAAGGACCTGATTTTCAAATTGAAACAAATAATGTTGATGACGAGATTACAAAAATAGCTGGACCTCAGCTAGTTGTTCCGATCATGAACGCAAGATATGCTTTGAATGCGGCGAATGCACGTTGGGTAAGTTTATATGATAGTCTTTATGGTACAAATATAATTGAGTCTGAAGAGGGGGGGAGTGAAAGATACGATCCTAATCGAGGACAAGAAGTGATAAAGTACGTAAGAGAACTTTTTGATAAGTATTTTCCAATCGAAGGAACTAGTTGGAAAAATATAGCTGGCTTAAAGGTCATAGAAAAAAACTTAATTATAATAAAAGGTGATCATAAATATAAACTTAAAAATCTAGATAAATTTATAGGTCATAGGGGTGATGCAAGTAAACCAGAAGCGATTATATTACAAAATAATAAACTTCATTTTGAAATTATAATTAATCCTCGAGCTTTTAGTGCAGCTCACGATATAGCTGGAATAAGTGATGTAATAGCAGAGTCAGCAGTTTCAACCATTTGTGATAATGAAGATAGCGTTGCTGCAGTTGATGCTGAAGATAAAGTTCTTTGTTACAGAAACTGGCTAGGTTTAATGAAAGGAGATTTAAAAGTTCAGTTTGAAAAAAATGGAAAGAATTTAGAGAGAAAATTAAATCCTGACAGAAGCTATATTTCTAGAGATGGTAAGGGTTTAAAGTTACATGGAAGAAGTTTGCTATTAATCCGAAATGTTGGGCATCTTATGACCAACTCTTCTATTCTTTTGAAAAATGGTAATGAGGTACCTGAGGGTATAATGGATGCATTTATTACTACTGCGGCAGCATTACATGATTTAAAAAGAAAAAAGAACTCAAGATCTGGCTCAATCTATATTGTAAAACCAAAAATGCATGGTCCAGACGAATGTGCTTTCACTGACTTAATTTTTTCTAAAGTTGAAGAAACTTTAAATTTAAAACCAAATACAATAAAGGTTGGCTTAATGGACGAAGAGAGAAGAACTTCCGCTAATCTTAAGGAATGTATTAGAGTTCTTTATAAACGTATTGTTTTTCAAAATACAGGATTTCTCGATCGTACTGGTGATGAAATGCATACATCCATGTATGCTGGTCCAATGATTAAAAAGGGGGATATGAAGTCCTCAAAATGGATACAGGCTTATGAAAATAACAACGTGGATTTAGGTTTAAAATGTGGATTTTCTGGAAAAGCTCAAATTGGAAAAGGAATGTGGGCTGCTCCAGATGAGATGAAAAAGATGATGAAAGAAAAGATAGAGCATCTTAAGGCTGGAGCCAATTGTGCTTGGGTACCATCCCCTACAGCCGCATCATTACATGCCTTACATTATCATGAAATTAACGTCTTTGAAGTGCAAAAAAAGTTAATTTCTAGATCTCCAGCAAAATTAAATGATCTTTTAACAATTCCAATAACAGATAGACCCAATTGGTCAGTTGATGAGATAAATTCAGAAATTTCAAATTCTGCGCAAACTTTATTGGGATATGTTGTGCGATGGATTGATCAAGGAGTTGGGTGTTCAAAAGTTCCTGATATAAACAATGTTGGTTTGATGGAAGACAGAGCAACATTAAGAATTTCTTCTCAACATATAACAAATTGGATTCATCATGGGATTACAACAAAAATACAGGTAATGGAAATAATGAAAGCAATGGCAAAAATTGTCGATGAACAAAATAAAGGAGATAAAAAATATGTAAAAATGAGTCAAGATTTTGAAAATTCTATAGCTTTTAAGGCAGCTTGTGATTTGATTTTTAAAGGTAAAGAACAGCCGTCAGGATATACAGAGCCTTTATTACATTTAAATCGGATTAAAAAAAAAGTTATTTAGAATTAGAATTCAATTTTGACCTATTTTTAAACGCAGAAAACAAAGTTCCATCATCTAAACTTTCTATTTCCCCACCGACAGGCAATCCTTGAGCTAATTTTGTGACCTTAACTTTAGAATTTTTAAGACTTTCTTGAATATAGTAAGCGGTTGTTTGTCCCTCAACTGTAGCACTAGTGGCTAATATCACTTCCTCAATTTTTTCTTTTTTAACTCTATCTACTAAAGAATTAATTAATAAATCCTCTTTTCTATGACTATGAGAAGTAATCGTTCCACCCAAAATATGAAAATATCCTTGAAAAATGTTTGAGCTTTCAATTGACCATTGATCAGCTATATCTTCAACGACACATATTGTATTAAACTTTTCTTTAGTATTTTCACAGTTAAAACATTCAATATAATTTGATTTTAATGATCCGCATGATTTACATCGTGAAACATTTTTGTAAACTTGCGCTAGAACATTTGCCATAGGTTTAACCAGTTCATCTTTATTGGTAATTAACTTAAGAACAATTCTTTTTGCTGATTTTGGACCAAGTCCTGGAAGTTTTGAAATCAATTTTATTAATTGTTCAATCTCGTTAATTTTTTGCATTATCTATAATGGCCACTTAAATCCAGGAATTCCAAGGCCTCCTGTTGCTTTTGAAATTTCTTCTGAAGTTTTTGATTTAAGTTGAGATTTTGCATTATTGTGAGCAGCAATAATTAGATCTTCAATAATATTTTTATCTTCCTTCATTATATCTTCTGATAATTCTATTTTTTGCATTTCTCCATCACCATCAAGTATTATTTTGACTGAGTTAGACCCAGAGACTCCTTCAACTCTTATGTCTTTAATTTTTTGCTGGCTTTCTTTCATTTTTAACTCAAGTTCTTTTGCTTTATCTAGAATTTTACTAAAATCAGTCATCACCTTCTCCTTTATTTTTAATCTTTACATCTATTAATTCAGCATCAGAAAAATTACTGATTACAGTTTTAAAAATTTCTGAATTTTTAGCATCATCAATTAAAGCTTTCCTAAAATTGATTTCTTTGTCCTTAATAGACATTTGTCCTTTTAATTTACTAAAAGTAATTATCCATCTTTCTCCAGTCCATTCAAAAAGCTTTGATGACAAATCTTTCACAAAATCTTTGTCCAGACTATCATTAAAAGATATTTCAATTCTATTTTTTTCAAATTTTACGAGATTTACATTTTTTTCTAACTCATATTTTAGTTTAATTTCCTTCTGTATTGAACAAAGTTCAATTAAATTTTCAAAAGAATCTATAAAATTCTTTTTTTCTGTCTTTATCTCTTTTTGAATTTCAGGTTTTATTTTTTCTTCTTGTGAAATATTTTTTATTTGATTTATTGCTTTTGAAGAAATTGAAAACTCAGTTTTACTAATTAAACTATCTTCTTTTATTTTAACTTTATCTTTATTGCTAGTTTTAGCAGAAACTAGATGTATCAACCTAATTAAAAACATTTCAATAGATAAATGTTGATTCGAAACAATGTCTATTTCTTTAAGAAATGAAATTGTAAATTGCCAAAATAGTATTAATAATCCTGATTCTAATTGATTTGACAAATTTTTAATTTTTGAAAATTCTTTATCATTGAGAGAAAAATTTGTGGTTTCTAATGTCAATGAGTTTATATTCTTAAAGTAATAAAGTAATTCTAAGAAATCATTAATGAAAACTTTTGGTTCAATGCCTTGGTCGTATATTTTTCTATAAAGATTGATTACATTAACTTCTTCGCCCTTAAATATAGTCTCAAATAAATCAATTAATTGGGATTTATCAAAATATCCAAAAATTTTTTGAGCTAAATCTAAATCTAATTCTTTTCCTTTTTGTAAACTTAAGAGCGCCCTATCCAACAACGAGAGTGCATCTCTCACTGAACCCTCTGATATTTTTACAATTAATTTTAAAGCATCATCTGTTGCTTTGCCATTCTCTTTATCTTTTATTTTTCGTAAATATTCTAATAATTTAGCTGATTTAATTCTTAATAAGTCAAACCTCTGACATCTTGAAATTACTGTAATTGGAATTTTTTTTATTTCAGTAGTTGCAAAAATAAATTTGAGATATTCAGGTGGTTCTTCTAATGTTTTTAGTAAAGCATTAAAAGCTTGCTTGCTTAACATATGAACTTCGTCAATAATAAAAATTTTATATTTTGCCGTGGTTGGGCCGTATCTTGAGAATTCAATTAAATCTCTTACATCGTCTACTCCAGTTTTACTTGCTGCATCCATTTCTAATACATCTATGTGACTTGAGTTAGCTATTGCATTGCAGTTTTCACATTTATTTTTACATTTATTTTCTAATGCATTTGTACAATTTATAGACTTGGCAACCACCCTAGCTATTGTAGTTTTTCCAACTCCTCTAATACCTGTAAATAAATATGCATTTGGTATTTTATTAGCTTTAATTGAATTCTTTATAGTTTCGGTAACAATTTCTTGACCTATTAGATCATCGAAATTTTGTGGTCTATATTTTAGTGCTAATACTTTTGAGTTATTGTTCATAGTAATCCTCAGGAGACTAGAACCTGAAAAACTGTCTTTACGACTGCTTCCGTTAAGATCTGGTCGGGTTCAAGCAGCGATCACCTCTAGCCTCCAAAACTATTATAGCAGTATTATTTTCTATTCTACAATATATTTAAAGGATTAAAATTATATTTCCCTAACTTTATCTGCCTCAAAAACACCTAAGACGTGAAAATCCTCACAGTGAAGACCGAGTTCCTCTAAAGCTTTTTGAACCTTGGGATCTTCTATATGTCCATCTAAATCACACAAGAAAAAAAAAGATTCAAAAGAATTTTTTTCTGGATAACTTTGTAATTTTGTTAAATTTACACCATTAATCGCAAAACCACCTAATGATTGATATAAAGCAGCTGGTTTACTTTTTAACTTAAATAAGAAAGAAGTTATATATTTTTTATTT
>CETH01098543.1_pt1 | contig 11030 bp, 9 predicted proteins | sample 361461 | NCBI WGS metagenome assembly CETH01 (sample SAMEA2622695, study PRJEB7988) | marine metagenome | isolation source: saline water (ENVO:00002010), including
ATAGCACAGATCAGAGAGACTAAATTTTTATTCATGATGTTTATTATTGCAATTTATATTAAACAGCAAGCTTGAATGCGAAATCTTTACCCAGGCACTGACTTAAATAAACACAAAATCGAGCACCTTCAGCGCCATCAATTATTCTATGATCATAGGACAAAGAAATTGGTAAAATTTTTCTTGAAACTATTTTCCCCTTTACCTTAACTAATTTATCAAAACTTCTGCCGATACCTAAAATTGCTACTTCAGGAGGATTAATAATTGGTGTAAAAAAAGTTCCTCCTATGCCACCTAAACTTGATATTGTCATGGAGCCACCAAAAAATTCTTTTTTATCAATTTTCAATTCCCTACAAAGCTTGCTTGTTTTTTTTAATTCTTCGCCAATTTCCTTAATACTCATTTGATCAACATTTCTAATTTTTGGAACCATCAGTCCATGAGGAGTATCTACTGCAAAACCTATATGAAAATATTTTTTATATACTATTTTATTTTGAGCTGTATCAATTGAAGCATTAAAATTTGGAAATTCTTTAAGCGCACTCACCAAGGCTTTTGATATAAAAGCAAGTGGAGTTACTTTTATTATTTCACCAGAGTAGTAATCATAAAGTGAAGATCTAAATTGTTCCATTTCAGTTATATCAACTTCTTCATGTTGAGTTACATGTGGAATTTCAGTCCATGATCTTACTAAAAGTGGACCTGATAATCGTTTTACTCTTGGAATATCTTTTAATTCTATTTCTCCAAATTCTTCGTGAGAATACTCCTCCTTATGAACTTTTTTTTCTATTTTTCCTTCACTAACTGTTACTTGAGATCTAACAAAATTTTTAACATCCTCCTCCGATACTCGACCAGATCTCTGTGTACCAGATATGTCAGAAACATTAGCTCCTAATTCTCTTGCAAATTTTCTAACTTTTGGGCTCGCTAATTTAGTTACACTTTTCGATGTTTTAGGTAAACTAGGAGCTGTTGTTTTTGTTTTAACAATCTCTTTAATAACAGGTGTAATTTTTTTACTTTCATATTTTTTTTTATCTTTTTTTACTTCTTCAGACATTTCATTAGTTTTTAAATTTAAAATTAGATCACCTTTATTTACTTTATCACCTACTTTTACTTTGATTTTCTCTATTACTCCCTCATGAGTTGAGGGCACCTCTACACTTGATTTGTCACTTTCTAAGGTAATGAGAGATTCATTTTTTTTTATTCTTTGACCTTCTTTAACAAGAACTTCAATAATTTCTACGTCCTTAAAATCACCCATATCAGGCACTAGGATTTTTTGATCAGCCATAATTATAGGTTAGGTGGAAAATCTTTATCTTTATCTATTTTATATTTTTTCATAGCTTTTTCTGCTTCTTTTGAAGCAATTAATTGTTCTTTTGCTAACGCACTTAACGTGTATGCAACAATATGCTCTTTATCAACCTCAAAAAATTTTCTAAGATTTTTTCTTGTATCACTTCTTCCATATCCATCCGTTCCGAGCGAATAAAAAGTTTTATCTGTGTAAGGTCTAATTTGATCTGAAAATGACCTGGTATAATCGGAGGCAGCAATTATAAGTCCTTCTCTACTGTCTAAACATTTTTGAACATATGATTTTTTCTTTCTTTCGTTTGGATTAAGCAAGTTCCACCTTTCAGTTTCCATTCCATTTCTTCTCAATTCATTGAAGCTGGTAACACTCCAAACATCTGAGTCTATCCCATAATCATTTGATAAAATTTCTGCAGCTGAAATAATTTCTCGTAGAATAGTTCCTGAGCCTAACAGCTGAACTTTGGTTTTCCCTTTATTATTATTTTCTTTAAATAGATACATCCCTTTCAATATACCATCATCACAATTTTTTGGTTTTTCTGGATGAGTATAATTTTCATTCATTGCTGTAATGTAATAAAAAATATTCTCTTTTTTTTCATGCATTCTTTTAAGACCGTCCCTTAAAATTACGGCCATTTCATAAGCAAAAGTTGGGTCGTAACTTATACAATTAGGGATATTTGAAGCTAACAAATGGCTGTGACCATCTTGGTGTTGAAGCCCTTCACCTGCTAAAGTCGTTCTACCAGCTGTAGCTCCGATTAAAAAACCTCTAGCTTGAGAGTCTCCTGCTGCCCAAGCTAAATCTCCAACTCTTTGAAAACCAAACATGGAATAAAAAATATAAATTGGTATCATTTCTAAATCATGATTAGTGTATGATGTGCCAGCGGCAATCCATGATGACATAGCGCCTGACTCCGTGATACCCTCTTCTAATACTTGGCCACTTTTATCTTCTCTATATGAACTAAGCTGTTCTGAGTCTACGGGCTCATACTTTTGACCCTCATGAGCATATATTCCAATCTTTTGGAAGAAGCCCTCCATTCCAAATGTTCTGGCTTCATCAGGAATGATAGGAACTAATCTTGGTGCAAGATTTTTATCTCTTAAAAGCGATGTTAACATTCTTACTAGTGCCATTGTTGTTGACATTTCTTTATCTCCAGAAGATTTCATAAAAGACTCAAAGATATCCTTAGGTGGTGTTTTAATTGCTTTTGCAAATGAAGTCCTTTCTGGAATGAATCCACCAAGCTTTAGTCTTTTTTCTTTAAGATATTTTATTTCTTCTGAACTTTCACTAGGTTTAAAGTATTCAATATTTTTAACTTGTTTGTCAGTAAGGGGAACTCCAAATCTGTCTCTATAATAAAGAAGATCCTTTTCATCCAGCTTCTTTTGCTGGTGAGTAGTATTAATACTCTCGCCAGATTTACCCATTCCATAACCTTTAATTGTTTTTGCCAATATTACTGTTGGAGACCCTTTATGCTTCATTGCAGAATGATAAGCAGCATAAACTTTATGAGGATCATGTCCTCCTCTGTTTAATCTCCAAATATCTTTGTCAGTCATGCTTGAAACCAATTGTTTTAGCTCTTCATATTTTCCAAAGAATTTTTCTCTAACGTATTCTCCCCCTTTTGCTTTAAATGCTTGGTATTCTCCATCTACACACTCATTCATTCTTTTAACTAACAAACCAGTTTTATCTTTAGCTAAAAGTTGATCCCAGTATGATCCCCATATTACTTTAATTACATTCCAACCTGTGCCTCTAAAACTCCCTTCAAGCTCTTGAATTATCTTCCCATTTCCTCTAACAGGGCCATCCAATCTTTGAAGGTTACAATTAATTACAAAAATTAAATTATCCAATTTCTCTCTTGCAGCCAAACCAATCGCTCCTAGAGACTCAGGCTCATCCATTTCTCCATCACCAAGAAAAACCCATATTTTTCTCCCTTCATCTTTTACCAAACCTCTATTGATTAAATATTTTAAAAAACGTGCTTGATATATTGCCATGATAGGACCAAGACCCATTGATACAGTCGGAAACTGCCAAAAATTTGGCATTAACCACGGATGAGGGTAAGAAGATAAACCACCTTTTGATACCTCTTGTCTAAATCCATCTAATTGTTTTGCAGTTAATCTTCCCTCTAAAAAAGCACGCGCATACATACCTGGAGCGGAGTGTCCTTGAAAATATATCAAATCTCCACCAAACTTATTATTTTTTGCTCTCCAAAAATGATTCATTCCGACATCATAAAGTGTTGCTGCTGATGCAAAAGTTCCAATGTGACCTCCTAATTCAGGACTCTTTTTGTTTGCCTTGACTACCATTGCAGCAGCATTCCATCGTATATAAGCACGAATTTTCTTCTCAATATTTTGATCCCCTGGGGATTTAACTTCAATTTCTGATGGTATTGTATTTATATAAGGAGTGGTTCTTGTATCTGGAAGGACTAATCCAGATTTGTAAGCTTGATCAATGACCTTATTTAATAAATAACTTGCTCTTGGAGAACCGTCATTTTCAATTACTGAGTTTAAAGACTCAATCCATTCATCTGTCTCAATTGGATCTATATCGTCTTTTGAAGCAGGCTCGGCAAAAACTTTTTTAACTTGCTTAACTGGATTTAAATTACCGTTAGCAACAGGTTTTTTTTCGGCAGGCTCTTTAACAATCTTTTCAATTTTTGGAGCGGAGACAGCTTTTCCATTTTCTATTGTTGCTAAGATACTACCTTCAGAAACTTTATCTCCAATTTTGACTTTAAGATCTTTTATTTCACCAGACGTAGGTGAAGGAATTTCTAAACTTGATTTATCGCTTTCAATTGTAACAATAGGATCGTTTTTGTTAACCTTATCTCCAGGTTTAACAAGAACTTCGATTACTTCTACATCTTTAAAATCACCAATGTCAGGGACAGAAATATTTTGAGCCATAATTTCTTATTATAAACTGGTTGGAACATATTAAAAAGAGGACTAATAATAAACTATAAATAGTAGGGCAAATCACGTGATAAGCTCATTTTTAGACACATTTTACGCTATTTTTTGTCATCAAGAATTAGTCAAATACGGCATGAAATGGCTAATTAACTTATTGTTTAGAAAAAAAGAATTAAAATCAGAAAGAACAGTAATTGTTCAAAAAATCCTATTAAAAAAATACTTGTTAAGATAAATTCATATAAGCTTTTTAGCTTTTATGAACAAACCACTTTGGCAACCAACTGTACAACAAAGAGAAAATTCACTTCTAATGGAATTTTCAAAGTTTATAAATATTAAACCAAAGTCGTTCGATGATCTTTGGAAGTGGAGTGTTGAAAACTCTGAAACATTCTGGTCGAAGTTTTGGGATTTTTCTAAAATAATTGGTTACAAAGGAAAAGAAATTATAAAAATTGATAAAATTTTTAATAAAACTAAATTCTTTCCTGACTCAAAACTCAACTACACGGAAAATATTTTAAAAAAAAAAACTGACGATATAGCTATAGGTTTCTTGTCCGAAAGTGGCTATCAAGAAAAGATTTCGTGGAAACAATTATACAGAGAAGTTTGTAAACTTTCTGCATATTTTAAAAGTATTAATCTTGTAGCTGGAGATAGAGTTGCAGGATATGTGCCAAACAAAATAGAGGCAGTTGTAAGTTTTCTAGCTTGCGCAAAAAATGGAATTATTTGGTCATCTTGCTCCCCTGATTTTGGAATTCAAGGAGTAGTGGACAGATTTAAGCAAATAGAGCCAAGAGTTTTTATAACTTGTGATTATTATTATTATAACGGCAAGAAGATAAATATTCTTGACAAAGTTGAGGACATTGTAAAAAAAATACCATCTATAAAAGAGACAATAGTATTTTCTTATAAAAAAAAAGAAAATACAGATATAAAAAACTTTAAAGATTTTAATAAAATTTTAATGGACTCAGAATTAGATGAAAATTTTGAAAGATTTGAGTTTAATCATCCAATCTATATTTTATATTCAAGCGGTACTACTGGTAAACCAAAATGTATAACTCATGGAGCTGGCAATGTGTTAATTGAACATAATAAAGAATTTATGCTTCATTGTGACATAAGGGATAATGAAAGATTATTCTATTATACGACAACAGGCTGGATGATGTGGAATTGGTTGGTTGGAGGTCTAGCAACTGGGTCATCAATTTATTTATTTGATGGAGCCCCAGTATATCCAAAAATTGATATTCTTTTGGAGTATTGTCAGAATCAAAAGATAAACCTATTTGGAATAAGCGCAAAATACATCGATCATTTAAAAAACGAAAAATATAGCGCCAAAAAATTGAATTTAGATGAAATTAAAATAATTACTTCTACCGGCTCACCTCTAGTCGACGAAAGTTTTGAATATGTTTATAAAAATATTAAAAGTAACGTCCATTTAGCATCAATAGCTGGAGGGACAGATCTTGTAGGGTGTCTAATCTTAGGAAACCTTTTCTCCAATGTTTATAAAGGCGAAATACAAGGACAAAGTCTTGGTATAGATGTCGATATATTTAATGAGGAGGGAAATAGTGTTACTGGCAAGGGGGAACTAGTTGTAAAAAAACCATTCCCAACGATGCCTATAAAATTTTGGGGGGACAAAGAAGGAGTTAAATATCATGATGCGTACTTTTCAAAATTTAAAAATATTTGGCATCATGGAGATTTTATTGAAATTACAAAAAACAATGGATTTATTATTCGAGGAAGATCAGACGCTACATTAAACCCAGGTGGCGTAAGAATCGGTACAGCTGAAATATACCAAGAGGTTGAAAAAATTGATTTTATTACGGAAGGACTAGTTGTAGGTCAAAATTTTAATAATGATGTTAGAATCGTATTATTTGTTACTACTAAAAATAATGAAGAACTAGATGATGAGAAAATTAAATTTATTAAATCAAGAATCAAAATGAATTGTTCACCTAAACATGTTCCATCCACGATTATTAAAGTCCCAGAAATTCCTAGAACAAAAAGTGGTAAAATTGTTGAGCTAGCAGTCAAAAAAATTCTTAATGGTGAAGAACTAAACAACAAAGAGTCTATAGCTAATCCACATTCATTAGATTTTTTTAAAAATTTAAATGTGCTAAAAAATTAAAGTTGATCTGCACAATTTTTATGTAACATTGCATGTAGTTCTATAAGTTTATGAAAATCTTTATTATATCCACCGCCCAAGACTCCGCAAAGTGGTATATTCTTATCAAAAAAATTTTCAATCACAATTTTATCCCGCTTATCTATTCCGTCATCAGATAATTTGAGTTTACCTAATCTATCATTAAAGTGCACATCAACACCCGCAATATAAAATACAAAATCAAAGTTTGATTTATTTAATAGAGTTAAGTTATTATATAAAATATCTAAATACTCTTTATCTTCCATATGATCAGCGAGTTCGATATCTATATCACTTTTAGATTTTTTAGCTGGGTAATTTGATGCACAATGCATGCTAAACGTCATGACATCTTTGTCTTTTTTGAAAATTTCAGAGTTGCCATTACCTTGATGAACGTCTAAATCAAGAATAAGAATCTTCTTTGCATATCCTTTTTTTTTTAAATAATGAGCAGCAACCGCTACATCATTAAACACACAATATCCAGCTCCATAATCGAACGTCGCATGATGGCTGCCTCCTGCCGTATTACATGCAAGTTTCGCATCTAATGCTAATTTGCTTGCTAGCACTGTTCCACCTGTGGCTACGAATGATCTTTTAACAACACTATCATTAATTGGAAATCCAATTTTTTTTTGCAAATTAATATCTAAGGTTTTATTTTTTATATGATTTATGTACTCTAAGGAGTGTGAACTTCTAAGCGTGTCAATTGAGCATTCTTTTGGAATATAAAATTTTTTTACCACTTTAGTATCTAATAAATATTTAGCTAAAGCACCAAATTTTCCTATTGGAAATTTATTATCTTCATTAATTTTAGCTACATAATCAGGATGATTTATTATAGGCAGTTCCATAATTTTTAATCTATACTGTAATTTTAAATTTTTTAAAGGTGGTAAATGGTAAAAAAATATAAATGGAAATGTAGAGTTTTGTTGATCGAAACACCAAATTATAAAAATCCAGAGTATCTAAAATCAAAAAAGATCTACCAAAAGGAGATAAAGAAATTTCATAAAAGAGCAATAAAGTTAATTACGAAAATTGTGAAAAAGAATTTTACAATCTTTCTGATTGATTTAGACGGCAAAAGTAAATTGAGTTTGAAAAAAATAGACCACGGAAAAATTTTTAGGTTTGTCGATAAAATGAAAATTCCTAAATTTTATTTAAAAAATAAAATTAAGCCAATTAATCTATCTTTGTTTTCTGATTATAATCCTAAAACAACCACACAAGGTTTAGGATTTAAAGATAGAAAAAAAGCAATTTATACGATCAAGAAAATTAAAAAACGAAGCTTGAAATATCAAGTTAACGTAGTGGCTACAATGATGGGAAGAGCTCAAAAACATCCAAACCAAACTAAAGGCATGAGAGAAGCGATATTGATATTTAAAGAATGGATGACTTATTACAAAAAGGCAAAAAAATTAAAATAATTTTTTTGTTTATGCAGTTTTTTGCTCTAAGCAAACATCTTTAATAATTGGGACACTAGAGCAGTCAAAGCATTTATTTTCCTTAACAAGACAGCCCTCACCAGTAATCTTAACGTCTATTACTCTGTCGCATTTAGAGCATGATACTGGAATTGTTAACCCACATTTTTTACAATTATAAGTTTTCATACTTCAAAATTAGACTTTAAAAAATTAATTACAAGAAATATGATTGGAAATGAAAATCATTATCATATAAAATTACCAATTCTAATTTGAATGATAATCATTATCAAAAAAAGTTATTGATAAAAATTAATTATAAGCAAGATAAATTGATATTATTACAATCCAAAAAAATAAGTAATAATAAATATAACCCTTTACAGTAAAAGGCATCCTTTTCAATTTTCTTTTTCCTTTACCTTTATAAGGTTTTGAAATTTCCATTATCTCTCTACACACATAGCAATACCCATGCCTCCCCCAATACAAAGTGATGCTAAACCTTTCTTAACATCTCTTTTAATCATTTCATGAATTAAAGTAACTAAAATTCTGGTCCCAGAAGCTCCAATTGGATGTCCAATGGCGATAGCGCCTCCATTAACATTAACTTTTTCTTTTGGAATAGAGAGTGTTTTAATTACTGCTATGCTTTGTGCTGCAAAGGCTTCATTAATTTCAAATAAATCTACATCATTAATTGACCAACCAGCCAACTCTAATGCTTTTTTTGAAGCAGGTATTGGTCCAGTTCCCATTAAAGCAGGATCAACGCCGCAGCTAGCCCAAGATTTTATTGATACAAGAGAGTCCAGTTTTCTCTTCTCTGACTCCTTATTAGACATCATAGTTAGAGCAGCAGCACCATCATTTATACCAGATGCATTGCCGGCTGTTACTGTACCGTCTTTCTTAAATACTGATTTTAGTCTTTTTAGTGTTTCAAGATTAATATCTTTTCTTGGATGTTCATCAGATTTAAAGTTAATTTCACCTTTTTTTGATCTTATTTGAAAATTTATTATTTCATCGTTAAATTTATTATTTTTCTGTGCGTTAAGAGTTTTTTCCTGAGAATGTAATGCAAATTTATCTTGATCATCTCTTGTTACTTGAAATTTAGTTGCTACATTTTCAGCTGTTATACCCATATGATACCCGTTAAACGCATCCCACAGACCATCTTTTATCATTGTATCGATTATTTCTGTATCACCTAGTTTTTTACCATCTCTTAAATGTATTGCATGAGGGGCTAAAGACATACTTTCCTGTCCTCCTGCAATTACAATTTTAGCGTCACCAGACCTTATGCTCTGAAACGCTGATGCAACAGATCTTAATCCCGAACCGCAAACTTGGTTGACTACATAGGCAGGAGTTTCTTTAGGGATTCCAGATTTCATAGAGGCTTGTCTAGCAGGATTTTGACCTGCACCACCAGTTAAAACTTGTCCCATAATTACTTCGTCTACATCTTTTTCGTTTAATTTAGATCTTTTAATATTTTCAGATATTACAGATGCACCCAAAGCTTCAGCAGGAACATTTTTTAAAGTTTTTCCCAAAGAGCCTACCGCTGTACGCACAGCTGATGTTATAACAATCTTATCTTGTACCATTTATAAATTCTTAATCTTAAATTCTTTTTTAGATAAAGCAATTAATATAGACAATATTAAGAAAAAATATGTTGCATTTCCTGTAGAAAAAAAACTACCAGTAGTTCTAATAGGAAAAATTTCAACAAAAAAAAGAAAAATGAATGGGGTTATAATGTAGCCAAATCTTTTATCTAAGGAAGAGAATTTCTTTAATAAAGATCTATAAATTGAAATAAAAGATATTAACAGCAACAATATTAGCCCAACCAACCCAAGATCCGCTAGTGTCTCTAGATAGTAATTATGAGGATGAGGGCCACAATTTATCACATTTGTTTTTTGACAATTTTTTTTAAAAGACTTAACTCCATCACCGACAAATTTATTTAAGAGCCAAGTTTCATACCCAGCTTGAAATTCTTTAACATATACATTTGGCATCCCAATCTTTTTACCATCCACTTCAATTACGTATCTCCTACTATCATATCTTTTCTTAATTTCTTTATCTTTTGAGTAGATATCCGAAATTAAAATTATAAATTCCGTTACTCGATCATAATAACGATCCAAATGTCTTTGATAACTCTGATTAAAATTATAAACTGATAAAATCAAAATTGAGGAGATAAAAATAAAAAGTAAAAAAAATTTCCTCAAACTTTTCTCCGAAATAAATATTAAAAATAAAGTAAACATTAACAGAATTAAAGGCATTCTATTTCCCGATAAAATCACAGAAAATAATAATAAAAAAATAACAAATGATAATACTAGAAAAAAAATTTTTTTACTTTTAAATCTCTCAAGCAAGGGTATTGAAAAAATTAAAAATAAAGAAAATCTTTGAATATAGGATCCTGCAATTAATTCATCTCCAAACGGACCTGACATTCTTCTTCTATCGACATACTCAATACCAAAAATGTCAAATCCAAAAATATACTGATAAATTAAGTCCAAAGATACAAACAAGCAACAAATTGATGACGAAAAAAATATAATCTTGAAATTGATTTTATTCTCTCTGAGAAGGTATCTAATTACAAAATATAAAAGCAAAAATCTCAAATAAAAAAAGGATTTCTTTAAGATCATTACATTAAGATCATTATTATTTTCACTTAAGTTTGAAAAAAAATTTATTAGTGAAATCGAAATGATATATGCAAAGAAAGTTATAATTAACTTATCTAAGAAATCGTACTCAATTTTAAATATTTTACCTCTATAGATTATTAAAGCTACTAATATTAAAATAATTATATTTAAATTTAAAACTAGATTGCCTGCTATAAAACTTAATGGTATGATTGCAGCTAAGAGAGTTAATGTGTTGTTAATTGTAAGTATATTGAGTTTATTTAACATAAATAATCTTATAATATATTATGTATAATTTGATTTAAATAAATGCAAATTTCT
>CETH01167991.1_pt1 | contig 11029 bp, 6 predicted proteins | sample 361461 | NCBI WGS metagenome assembly CETH01 (sample SAMEA2622695, study PRJEB7988) | marine metagenome | isolation source: saline water (ENVO:00002010), including
ATGGGATGCATCTTATTCGGATTGAACTTGAGAATTTCAAATCATTCGGAGGAGAGATGGTAATCCCATTCGACATGGGCTTCACTGCAATCACCGGTCCAAACGGAAGTGGAAAATCAAATTGTGGAGATGCGATACAGTTCGTTCTTGGCCCCAAATCAACCAAGGCTCTCCGGGCCTCAAACGTGTCTGAGCTAATCTTCAACGGAGGAGGTAGGGGCAAAGCCGCCAAGCAAATGTCTGTGACTCTGGTTTTCGCAAATGTTCCTGAGCACGACGGTAAGAGGAGACTTAGAATACAGGAGGATGAAGTCTCGTTCACCCGCTCTGTCAGATTGAATAGAAAAGGAGACCCAATTTCTTCATTCAGGATTGGCGACAAACCATCAACCGCCACTGAAATGAGACGGGTGCTTTCTGAGGCGGGACTCAGGGGCGATGGCTACAACATAGTCCTTCAGGGGGACGTCACCAATCTAGCCACCATGACCCCTCACAGGAGGAGGGGCGTCCTAGAGGAAGTCGCAGGAGTCACTGCGTACGATGATGAGATCAGAAGGGCTAACAATCAAAGGAAGCACGTCGAGAATAGCATAGAGACGATTGATCTTCTCGAGGTGGACAAAAAGAAGCAGTTGAAGCAGTTGGGTAAGGAAAGGGAGCAGGCACTCCGCTTCAAGGAACTAAAGGATGAGCGAGACAAATCGAAGATAACTCTCTATCAGTCAAGGTACAGGAACAGGGTCGATGAGGTAAAGCTCCTGGGGGAGGAGAGGACAGGATATACAGAGAGAGTAGGTCTGCTGGACTCATCAATCACTGAGGGTAACGCCAATCTGGTTTCATTTGACGAGGAACTTGTAAGCATAGAGGCGGAGATAAAGGAAGTCCTAGCCGGAGATGCTCAGAGTCTGATACAGGAGATACGTCAGCACGAGATCGACATAGAAACTGGCTCCGACAGGATAGGTGATCAGCGCAAGGCGATTTCTGAATCCAACGAGGAGATCAAGGTCCTGACAGAAGAGATCAGAAGGGCCCGTGACGCCAGGCAGCAAGCCAGCGACTCATTGGAATCAGCAAATGAGGCTTTATCCCTAGCTGAAGAGTCACTCAAGCAGGCAGCCAAGGATGAGAATGATGCTAGAGAGGCAATCCAATCAGGAGACAAGCATGCTAGGGACCTGAACAGGGCTCTCGGCAAGGCCTCAGACGCAGTCTCAGCTGCTCAGGACCTTCATTCTCATGCACAATTGGAGGCAGACAGAGCATCACAGGCGTCACAGATCGCATCCGAGAATTTAGCAGATCTTGAGGAGAAATATGAGGAGGCCACAATGGTAAGGGACGACCTTGAACTCCTCGGCGAAGACCTCAGAGATTCAGACGCAGATACTGACAGGAGTTCACTGGCGGACGAATACCGCAGACTGCAGAAGCAGGAAAAAGAGCTCAGGACAGACAGAGACAGGGCGGAGACTAGGCTGAGGGACGCAGAGAGGGATCTGAGCAAGGCAAGGGCTAGGCAGGAGGCGAGATCATCATCACCGGGCTCAGCACTCACACTGGCAGCACTGACCAAGCTAAGGGAGAGCGGTCAGATTTCAGGCATTCTCGGCTCATTGGGAGAGTTGGCCTCTCCTAAGGACCCTGCTCATGAGGAAGCATTGGCAACAGCCCTCGGAAACGGACTCAGGAGCATCGTTGTGAGGGATGACGAAGTCGCTGCCAAGTGCATAGAATGGTTGAGAAATAACAGTGGGGGCAGGGCAACATTCCTCCCACTCTCTAAACTAAAGGTCTCAAGGCCCCAAGGAAGGACACTCCTGGTCGCCCGAAATCCAGGCATGATTGGATTCGCCCATGAACTCCTCGACTATGATGAAGAGGTTGAGACAGCAATCATTTACGCCAGTCGAAATACACTCCTAGTGGAGTCCATGGAAGTTGCTAGGAGGAATATGGGGGGAGTCAGGATGGTGACCCTTAATGGATCTCTAATTGAGAGTTCAGGGGCTATGACAGGAGGATCTTCGTCCAAGGGCAATAGGCCATCATTCGGAGGTGGCCCTTCACGCAGCTCGAACTTGGATAGGTTGGAGAGGACAGTCGAGGAAGCAGACCTGCTCTACTCGACCGTCGACGCCGCTTTGAGAGAGGCGTTAACCAACATGCAAGATCTGCGTGACAGGATCAATAATATGGATGGCAGTGACCACTCGGTCAATGTCAGAAACTGGAATGCCGATATGGACAGGGCGATAAGACACGTCCAAGAAATAGAATCCAAGGTAATTGCTGCAAAGACAGAATTCGACTCTTCGGAAACTACCAGAGTGGGGAAGGAAACGGAGGCAAAGGAGGCCCAAGTCGAGCTGGATAAAGCGATCGAGGCAAGGTCATTAGCTGCCGAGGCACTTCAGGACAATACCCCTGACCACCTTTCTGATATTCTCAGAAAAGCCGAACAGACCAGAACAGCTGCAGAGAGGACCAGGCTTCAATCAGAATCGTCGATTTCAACCAATCACGAAAGACTGTCTCTGATGGAAGGGAGGATTTCTGAGTTGCAGAGGCAGCTGGACAAGCACAACACGGCAATCGAGCAGGCGGAATCATCAATCGCAGAACTACGGGAATCGATAGATTCTTCCCGTGAGGTTCTGAAGGATCTCAAATCTCAGTCCTCGCAGTTCGACGAAGAAGAGAAGATTCTGACCGAGAAGAGGGATCTCCTGTTCGAAGAGCGTGCCAGTCTTAGGGCATCCCTTGAAGGGCTCTCGAAGGAAAGGCAGACGATCAGAAGCAGGATAGACGAACTCAATGCCCAGATTCAGCAGAAGAGAGAGGCGGTCGGAGAGACAGAATCCGAACTAACTGAGGCAGGAGTGGAAATACCCTCCGAAGAAGTACAACTACCAACAATTGCCGAGGCGGAACGAGTGTTGCAGGGACTCGAGCGCCGCCTCGGCAACCTAGGGGATGTCAACATGCTAGCAATCGAGCAGTACGACGCTACAGCAGATAGAATTGCTGACCTAGTGGATGATGGCAAGACACTACGCTCACGTAGGGATAATCTTGTGACCATAGCGGAGCAACTTGAGTCCGAGCGCAAGTTGCGTTTCATGACAGTATTCGAACACGTCAACAAGAACTTCAGTCGAGTCTACGAGATCCTTCAACCATCTGGCAACGGGAAACTAAGGCTTGAGAACCAGAAGAACCCATTTGAAGGAGGCCTGGACATGGCCTGCGTCCCTCCTGGCAAGAGTAGGAACACCAGGAGGTCCGCACTTTCGGGAGGCGAGAAATCAATGGCTGCCCTCGCCCTAATTTTCGCCATTCAGGACTACGAGCCCAGCCCATTCTACTATTTCGACGAGGTCGACCAGAACCTCGATCCCTTCAACTCCGGAAGAATAGCAACACTATGCAGGATAAGGAGTGAGAGGGCCCAGTTCATCATGGTCACCCTCAGGAAGGTAAGCCTCTCTCTGGCTGACCATCATATCGGAATAACTCATGCCGGAGACGGATGTAGCAGAAGGATCACCGACTTCGACAGGGCTGCTGCAATAGAACTCAGTGAGGAATTGGAGAAAGAGGAGAAAGCTCAAGCAGAATCCAAGGCAGAGCTAGAGTCGATGCCAGAACTTCCCAAGGCAGAGGATATGCCGAAGGTCCCGGAGCCACTTGGTGCCCCGAAGAGTCTTGGCGGACTAGCTGAGAGGGCAGGAGTCGAGGTAGACGGAGAAGAGACCGAGCCTCAGGCCACAACTGAAGGAAGTATGGATTCTCTGAGGGGGAGGACTGAGGACTGGTCGGAGGATATGGAGGAAAGGGATCAGGTAGAATTCCCAACCGAGCCATCCGCCCAAGAATCTGAAACCGATGATGTTCCGGAGGCAAAAACTGAATCAGATTGAGGTGAAAATGTGGCAGTACTAGACGGTCAAGAAATGAGGGAGGACATCGTCTCTAGGCTACTTGGCGGAGAGACGGATCTAGCTACCAGTAAGTACCTAGACAGGATTTCAGAATTAGCCAGCATGGAGGAAGCAGAGCATCAATTCCTAATCGACCCATTCGATAGGTCCGTTGCTTTGGTTTTCCAGATGTTCCAGTCTACAGATTTGGACCCGTGGGACGTCGACCTCTCTTTCTTCATTCAGATGTTCTCGGAGAGGATAGAGGATTCTGAAAACATAGACCTTCCAACATGCGGACGCCTCATCAGAATGGCTTGGTCAATACTGAAGGGCCAAGCATCTGACCTTATAGAGAGACAAGAGAGGGCATTCGACTTCTCAGAGGATGAGGACGTTTGGGATTTCGAAGGGGGTTGGGAGGCTGATTTCGATGATGCTGACTATAACTTCTCAGTAGGTGTACTGTCAGGAGCTGCTGATGAGGTTCTGCCCTCCATGTTCGAGGGGAGGATACACAGGGATGAAGGCAGACCAGTCACCCTAGGCGAACTCCTGCTAGGCTTGCAGGAGGCCGGAAGACTCGCGGAAGAGCAGAGGGTCAGGGAAAAAATAGCCGAAGAGAGAAGGGATGCCTTGTCCATTGCCAGGAAGAGGTTCAGCGGCAGCCTACACGTCGAGGACTTGGAGGGCGATCTGGAAAGAACATGGGAGGCACTCATGTCACGAGCGTCCCATAACGGAAAGGACATCGGCTTGAGAGAGATCTCAGAAGAACTGATGGGCAGGTCTCTCAACTCTGGAGTTGAGGTCGACGAGGCCCAAGCAGAGGCGCAGGTCACAGCTCTGGTGTCGGCACTATTCCTAACAAATAGGGGCTATACTGAACTGTCACAGGAGCCTGGCAAGGATGGCAGGATCGCTCTCAAGCCACTTTGGGATGGAAAGGAAAGCTTCTCAGATCTGACAAATAGACTCCATCCAGGGGACGGTTCACTGGGGGCGGTCAATTGACCGAAGAGCCACCCCTATCATCCATGCTAGAGGCCATACTTTTCGGGGCGGGACGCTCTATGTCTGTCGATGAACTGGCAAAACTTCTGGGTAAGAGGAACTTCCAAGTCTCGGACTCACTAGGTGATCTCAGGAAAGAAATGGAGGGGAGAAAGAACTCCGCTCTCCAACTTTCGGAGGTCAGTGGCAGGTGGATTATAGAAGTGAATCCTTCCTTATCCCCATTCCTCCCTGACACATTCAAGCCTGAGATCCCACAAAGGCTACTGCCAGCAGCCGCATTGGTAGCCTACCACCAACCGATGCCACAGGCCCAATTGGTCGACATGCTTGGTCAGAAGGCGTATGATCATGTCAGGGATCTCGCCAATTTGGGCCTTATCGACAAGAGAAGGGAGGGCCTCACTAGGAGACTCACCACAACCAGAAGATTCGCAGAATATTTCGGATGCCCGGAAGTGGAGTATCGAAAGGTCAAGTCATGGTTCAGGGGAGAGGCGGCAAAATTAGGTCTAACTAGTGCACAATTGGCCGCATCACTAGCTCCCGACGAGCAGATGACAATCGCTGAGTTCTCCGGTGAATCCGAGACCAGCCAGATCGAGGCCCAAGCTGAGGAATGACTATTCTCCCCTGATCTCAGATAGAGCATTCTCCACAACCGCCATCGTGATTCTCTCGCCGCTCTCCCTGACCTTCTTGGCAACGGCCTCTATTTCCGTTCCTTCAGCCCCAGCTGCAGCTACCATGTTCATTAGGTGCAACTTCATGTGTCCAGCTTGAATTCCTACAGTCGCTAATGCCCTTAGTGCCCCCAAATTCTGTGCAAGACCAGCGGCAGCCATCACCTTGGCTAGGTCATTGGCACTCCTTAGTCCCAGTAGCGCTACGTTGGCTTGGGCGCCAGGATGTATCCTCACTGCCCCCCCAACTAATCCCACTGCCATTGGTATCTCTATTGAGCCAACTAGATTGCCATCCCCGTCCTTCTCCCAGTGAGTCATTGACCCATACTCCTTACGATAGGCGGCATACGAGTGTGCCCCTGATTCTATTGCCCTCCAGTCCTGTCCACAAGCTATGGCAACCGGGGAGATTGCATTCATGATCCCCTTGTTGTGCGTGGTCGCCCTGAATGGGTCAGCCGCAGCGAAATGGTATGCCTGAATGACTCCCTCAATTACTTCAGAACCACGAATCGGGTCGTCACCCGAATCGGACATTTCTTCCGGAGTGAATGTTGCACTCACCCTTGCAAGCCTGTGTACAGCAAGGTTGCTAATGATTCTCAGAATTACAGTTCCAGACGACAGTGACTCAATCCTCGGAGCTATTGTCTCTGCCATTGTGTTTACCGCATTTGCACCCATCGCGTCCCTGCAATCGACCAGAATGTGGACTATCACCATCGGCCCTGAACCAGTTTCAATGATCCTTGCCTCTATTTCCCTGCACCCGCCTCCGAATTTCACTAGGATTGGATCGACGTCATTGCAGGCGGAAATCAACTCCTCCGAAGCTGCCAAAATGGAGTCCCTTGCAACCTCGGGGTCTTCACAACCAACAACCTGTATCTGACCAATCATCACAGGCTCGTCATTGTCCGACCTGAAACCTCCTCTCGACTGGCACCTCTTGGCCATGTTGGAAGCAGCCGCCACTACGCTGGCCTCCTCGACTACGAACGGTATCAAGTAGTGCTCACCATCTATGATGAAATTGGTAGCTACTCCTATCGGAAGAGAATAAGTTCCAATGACATTCTCTATCATTCTGTCTGCTGTCTCTTCATCCAGCTCTCCACCGGCCGCCCATGCTTCTACCATGTCCTCCTCGAGACCTGCAATGTCTGCAAGCATCTCTCTTCTTTCTGATACAGATAGTTTGTAGAAACCCTTCAATCTGCTATTGTCAACCGGCATCTCAATCAGTCCTAGTCGGCAGGCCCCGCCTTCTAACATTTTGCGGGAAACACTCGCCCAGATTTGCTTAGGCCGACTGTTCCGAATTCTCCGATCTCTCGGTTTTTATGCCACTCGCTGCAAACAAATATCATAGAAATACATCATAAAAAGCGTTAATTTAATCGTTAACGCTTCATTAACGCATATCTAAAGCGTTAGGAAAGCGTTAGAGATATATTTCAATAAATGTTGTACTGAATCATTACATTCAATAAATAAGAAAAACTAGTGGTAAAAAACGCGTTAAAGTATGTGATATTATGCGTAAGTATGCGTGAATGTTATGTACTCCTCACACGGGGGACGACCTGATGGACCAGAGAGGCATCGATCTCCTCGGGCTGCCGCCTCTCAGGGGAAATCCGTTTGACATGAGGCCAATAGAAAGTGGAAGGGCCGAGGACATAGTTGGCAGGGACCTTCTTCTTGCTAAATGGAGGGAGCACATTATTTCGAAATCACCTAGGATGGCAATACTGGTTGGGGAGAGGGGTTCAGGAAGAACTTCGCTAATCAGGGCCCTTGCCTCCCAGACCAGGAAGAGTTACATCGGGCAAACCTGGCCAGACGGAAATCCAGTCAACTCTGTCATCCATGAACTCACAATCCACTTCGGTGATTTCAATCCGCCAAAGACCACACAACTCATGATAGATAGGCTGGTCAAGAATCTGGACCAGGATCCTGACTCACTTCCATTGATTGCTTTTGATTATCCTCCGGAAGTAGAAGTTTCTTCCTTCGTCGAACTCATTTCACCCGTCCTACAGAGGTTGAGGGCGTTCATTGTGGTCGTCCTCACTCCTTCCCAACTTTCCAACATGAGTGAAGAAACACTGGAGATGTTCGACAGGCCAGAGTTCCTCGATGGACTAACGACAGCTCAGATTCAGCAGTTATCGGATAAATTGGTTTCTCGCAGGGCCAAGGAGAGGTGGAAGATTGATCAAAGGCTGCTGGAGGCAATTCGTGATATCACAGGCGGCACTCCCCGCGATGTAATCAGGCTACTGCGGGACCTTACCGATGAAAGGAGGGATGTCGGCTCTCATGGGACGTTGGAGAGAGTCATGGGTTGGAACGAGATTGGCGACCCATCAGGATCCATCAGAGAAACTACAGTAGAGAAAAATCTCGATCAGGCAGAAGAGACTCCTGAGTTCCAATATGCGACTGAATCAACATCTGAAAATCTGCAAACCCATCAATTAGAAGAGGAACTAGAAACAGAAATTTCTCCCAAGGATGAGTTCCCCGAATGGGACATAGACGACAATCAAGAAGTCTATGATGATCAGGAATTTTCTGAGGAAATTTCCGACGACCCCGATGACCTCTGGGAAGAGGAGGACCATCAAAATGAGCAAAAACAGGAAAATCCAGAACCATCAGAAAAGAAAGGAACCCTAGAGGATTTTGTCTATGAGCCCGGTACCGAACCACCAATGCTTGAAACTGGATTCGGATTCAATCGACTTGCTGCAAGGTCAAGAAATGCGCCTCCAAAACCAACAACTTCTGATGGAACCGAGATTATTGACGCATCAATCAATCGCGATCTCAGGCTAAGTGAGTCAGAACCACCATCTTCTCTCGAACCAGATGAGCCTACTTACAAGAAAACTATCGAAGACTCGTCGGCACCAATTGACACCGCAATAAGATCAAACTCAGAATCCGGGGTGATGTCCACAGAGTCAGCGTATTGGTCAGTTGAGGAATCTTCTCAATCAACCCTCCCTGATCTATCTGGAAATGAAACTACAGAGCCACCAAAGACAGTATTTGGAATCGAAGAGGCTCCTGCCGAGGAGATCTTCTTCGAAGAGGAAATTCCCGAGCCAACGCCTCCCTTGCCCACTCCAAAGATTTCAATATCTCCCAAATGGGACGTGGACAATCCATTGGACGAATCCAAGTTAGCTTCTCTGAACGAAGCAGAGGTCATGATTCTCGAGGCATCTTCTGAAAGGGAAATATCTCCCTCCGATGCAGAACTACAGGCGAGGCTTGAGGTTGGCAGGCCACGACTCTCCCAGATATACAACGAACTATTGAGGACAGGACTTCTTTCCGTCAGGAAACAGGGGAGAAAGAGGCTCTTCAAAATCAGCGAGGCGGCGGCCGGCCATTTCGGAGGGGTATGAAAGTGAGTGATGGAGAATTGGTGACTAGGGATCTAGTAGAGAAATATCTGAGAATTACGCGAGAGGCCAGGCAGAAGGCCACCCCCTTAGCCAAGGGGGAGAAAGAGTGTAGTAAGCTGGAGTCGATGATGGAAATGTGCGATAATTACTACTCTGATGCCAGGCATTTCATGGATAATGGAGACCTAGTCAGGGCTTTCGGAGCAATAAACTACTCTCATGCATGGCTAGATGCAGCAGTTAGGATAGGGCTTATGGACGGGCATGGGGACGATAGGCTGTTCACCCTTCCCTAGGGCCCTATTAGCCGAAGCATCCTCCCGGAAACGACTTCGATATAGCTGCACCCTGACATTACTAGCCTCTCCTTGAGCCTAATGTCCACAGTTAATACTGGCCATCCTTTTTCAATTGACAGTTGCAACAGCATGTCGTCTGTATGGCTCATTCCACTAGGATTCTCAATCATCTTGCTCCTGGACTCAAGCAGGGGCAATAGGAGCCCCCTCTTCTTTGTAGACAACTCGACCAATTCTCCTAGAACCCCCTCTAGAAGCATCAGTTCTGGAGTTCCAATAACATCCCTCATGGCAGCGTCGATGTTCAGTCCGGAATCCATCAGCGCCGCCCAGCCACAAGCATCGACGAGCACGCCCGCCATCGGATCACCCTACTATTGTCCCATGGCCAATCAGTCGCCACCTAGAGCCAATCCTTCTTGAGAGGGTTATCCTGCTCCCGCTCTTGGCGCAAATTGGAAGTCTAAGGTTGAGGGTCGCCCCTCCCTTTTTCGAGGAGGACACAGTTCCAACACTGGTCGCTGTTGCAGAGTTCACCATCAGCATCTCATTCGGCTGTATGGGCTTGACTGCTCCGCCACCCCCCTCTTCTCCTGACACCATCTTCTCCAGAAGTTCCAACTTGAGCTCAAGTGACTCCCAGACAGGGGGAAGCTCTCCATCTCTCGCCATTACCTGGCCAGAGAGGTCGTCCGCCTTGGTGGACATGGGGTCCATTGGCGTTGCTATTCCACAAAGCCCCCCTGCATGAGCTTCTTCTAAATCAAGTCCGCCCGCTTGGATATTTTCTATCATTGTCCTCAAGGGCTCCCATCTGGTCTTTCCACCTTCAGTAACTCGACGTCCAGGGGCAATTAGAACTGAGTCGCCCACGCGGAAAGAACCCTCGACGATGCTCCCTCCGATTATTCCACCTTTCAGACCACTAGGTCTTGAGCCAGGCCTGTTTATGTCGAAGGATCTAGCGACATACATGAGCCCCCTGTCTTCAGAGCTCCTGTCCGGATTCGGGATAGTTTCCTCTATTGCCTGTATTAGCATATCTAGATTCACATCATGGTGAGCAGAAACTGGGACAATTGGTGCCCCTTCCGCTATTGTCCCCTCAACAAAAGATTTTATTTCCCCATATGACTCAATCGCCCTTTCTCTACTCACTATGTCCACCTTATTCTGGACTACCACGATGTTTTCAATTCCTGCAATTTGCAGTGCCGCTAGATGCTCCCTAGTTTGGGCTTGCGGACAGGTCTCATTGGCAGATACAAGTAGAAGTGCTCCATCCATAATTGCAGCACCGGAGATCATTACTGCCATCAGGGTCTCGTGACCAGGGGCGTCGACAAATGAGACTACTCTTAGTAGATCATTATCGGAATCTTCCTTCCCTTTGGGATGCTTGCCCCTTGCGTAGAAATCCCCATCCTTTGTCTTGTAGAATGCAGTGTCTGCATATCCCAGCTTGATGCTTATCCCTCTCTTCCTTTCCTCGGAGTGGGTATCTGTCCAAGTTCCGGATAGTGCCTGTGTGAGTGTTGTCTTGCCATGGTCTACGTGTCCGACCATACCGATATTGACTTCGGGCTGACTAGGTAGATCTCCCGTCAGCTGAATCATCTCCTGTCGTTCACTCCTCTTCACCAGAGGACTGCTCGACAGTTGCGGCCTCTTCCTCG
>CETH01164484.1_pt1 | contig 11028 bp, 13 predicted proteins | sample 361461 | NCBI WGS metagenome assembly CETH01 (sample SAMEA2622695, study PRJEB7988) | marine metagenome | isolation source: saline water (ENVO:00002010), including
AAACAGTGTAGAATCAATATACTTTATTTAAATTAATTAAAAAATAAATGAATAATTGTTTTTTTAGCCTAGGTTTAATGAGTGGAACTTCTGGAGACGGTATAGATGCCTCATTAATTTACTCGGATGGTATAAGTGGATTGGACTTAATATATGATACATATGAGGAATATCCTGATGAAATTTATACAAAATTCCATAAATTAAGAGATAAGATTTACACATTTGAAGATATTAAAAGATATAATGAGGAAGTAAGAGAAATTGAGAGAAAAATTACAATCTTTTCATATCAAGTTATTGAAAAAATCAAAGATTCTTTGGTAAAAGAAAAAATAAAGATAGATTTAATAGGGTTCCATGGTCAAACAATTTTACACAAACCTGAAGATAAAATAACAATTCAAATTGGAGACGGAAATTATTTATCTCAGATTACTAAAACAAATGTAATCTATAATTTTAGATTAAATGATTTAAATCATGGTGGTCAAGGCGCACCATTAACACCTATCTTTCATAAGTTAATAGTAGATCAAAAAAAAATACAAACTCCTGTCTCAATTTTGAATATAGGGGGCATATCAAACATCACATCAATTAATGCTCAAAATGAAATATCTAGTAGTGACATAGGCCCTGGTAATTGTTTAATAGATAATTGGATTAGGATAAATTCAAATAAAAATTACGATAATGATGGAAATATAGCGAGATCAGGAAAAATTGATAAATTAATTCTAAATCAAACTCTTGAAAACTTTTATGACAATCAAGTTAGCAAAAAAAAATCTTATGACACTAAAGATTTTGATCTATCATTTGTCAGAGGTTTAAATTTAAATGATGGCGCAGCAACTTTAACAGAATTTACTGCTGAAATTTGTTCTAATAAGATTAAGAAAGAAGATATTTTCTTATGTGGAGGAGGAAGAAAGAACACTTTTTTAGTTGAAAGTATACAAAGTAAAATTCAAGGCAAACTAGAACTGATCGATAAGCTCAATATTAATGGAGATTTTGTAGAGTCTCAAGCATTTGCATATCTAGCTATTAGATCTTATTTAAAAAAACCTATTACTTTTCCAAATACAACTGGTTGTATTAAACCTGTTACTGGAGGTGAACTTGCAAGTAATTTTTAAAATAAAGCAGTTTCTTTTTTTAGATATTTGTCTAAAGTTTTAATCATTGTTGTATCAGAATTTTTAAAAAAATGATTTGCCTCAGGTACGGCCTGGAACTCAACTTTTATCCCTTTTTGTTCACTTAATCTTTTGTTCATTTCTAAAATATGTTCAGTTGGAACCAGTTCGTCTTTTTTTCCATATATAACTAAACCTGATGTAGGACATGGAGATAAAAAAGAGAAATCATAAACATTTGGTTGCGGAGATATAGCTACAAATCGGTTTATTTCTGGCCTTCGCATTAAAAGTTGCATAGCTATTAAAGAGCCAAAAGAAAAACCTGAAACCCAACACTGAGAATTATCAAAATTTTCTCTCTCCAACCAGTCTAATGCTGCAGCTGCATCAGCTAATTCTCCTTGGCCATTATCAAACTCGCCGTCACTTTTTCCTACACCTCTAAAATTAATTCTACAAACAGAAAAATCATTCTCGATAAATGTATTAAATATATCAACTACAACTTTGTTATTCATCGTACCACCATATTGAGGATGGGGTTGAAGAACTATTGCAATTGGAGAAACATTTTTTTTACTTTTAAAATATTTTGCTTCAAGTCTTCCAGCAGGACCAGGAATGAATATTTCTACAACTTTATTTTTCATACAAGTTAATGATTATTATTCTCAAAAAAAAAGACTTTTTACCACACATGCATGTTGATTTGTCAACTTTTTTTCATTAACCTAAACTTGACTATTTTGGTCAGGTATATATATAAAACCACGAATTAGAAGGGTAATTTATGAAATTAACATCCAAGGGAAGATATGCGGTAATGGCATTAGCAGATTTAGCTGTTTTTGATAAGAGCAAGCCTGTATCGTTAAGAGATATTTCATTACGTCAAAATATTTCTCTTTTATATTTAGAACAAATATTTTTAAAACTTAAAAAAAACAATATTGTTAAAAGTGTTAGAGGATCAAATGGTGGTTATATTTTAAATAAAAACCCAGATCAAATAAAACTTGCTACAATTTTTGGAGCTGTAGATGAAAAAGTAAAAACAGTAGGTTGTAAAAAAGATTCAAAAAAAGGATGCAATGGAAAATCTACCAAATGTATCACACACAATCTATGGGATGAACTTGAAGTTCATATAAACACTTTTTTTGAACAAAAAAAACTAAGTGACTTAGTTAATGTAAGTAATAATAAAATGTTATGAGAGAAAAAGAACTTAATAAACTAAAAGAATATAAATACGGTTTTTCTACCGATATTGAAAACGTAAAAGCTCCAAAGGGTTTGAATGAAGATACCATTAAATTTATTTCAAAAATTAAAAAAGAACCAAAATGGTTACTAGATTGGAGACTAAAAGCTTACGAAAGATTAAAAGTTTTAAAAGAACCAAATTGGCAAAAACCAAAGTATCCCAAGATAGATTATCAGGATTTGTATTATTATTCTGCACCTAAAAGTTTTAAAGAAAAACCACAGAGCTTAGATGATTTAGACCCTAAGCTACTTGAGACTTATAAAAAATTAGGCATTCCTCTTCAAGAACAAAAAAGATTAAACAATATTGCTGTTGATGCAGTTTTTGATTCAGTTTCTGTAGCAACTACGTTCAAGGAAAAGCTTACAGAAAAAGGTATTATTTTTTGTTCAATTGGCGAAGCGATACAAAAACATCCTGAATTAGTAAAAAAATATTTAGGTTCAGTAATACCTATTACTGATCATTATTTCGCAACTTTAAACTCCGCAGTATTTACTGATGGATCTTTTGTCTACGTTCCAGAGGGAGTTAAATGTCCAATGGAACTATCAACTTATTTTAGAATAAATGCCTCAGATACTGGTCAGTTTGAAAGGACTTTGATAATTGCTGATAAAGGTAGTTATGTAAGTTATTTAGAAGGATGTACTGCTCCCATGAGAGATGAAAATCAATTACATGCAGCTAATGTAGAATTGATTGCTTTAGATGATGCTGAAATTAAATATTCAACAGTCCAAAATTGGTATCCAGGAGACAAAGATGGAAAAGGAGGGATCTATAATTTCGTAACAAAAAGAGGACTTTGCAAAGGTAAAAATTCAAAAATATCTTGGACACAAGTAGAAACAGGATCTGCGATTACATGGAAATATCCAAGCTGTATATTAAAAGGAGATAATTCTGTGGGAGAGTTTTACTCGATTGCAATAACTAACAATCATCAAAAAGCTGATACTGGAACTAAAATGATTCACTTAGGAAAAAATACTAAAAGTAAAATTATTTCTAAAGGAATAAGTGCTGGTCTATCAGATATGACTTATCGAGGTCTTGTAGATGTAGCAAGCAAAGCCTCAAATTCAAGAAACTATACTCAATGTGACTCTCTTCTTATGGGAAATAAATGTGGAGCACATACCATTCCATATATTAAAAATAAAAATTCTCAATCTAATATTGCACATGAAGCTACAACATCAAAGATCAGTGAAGAACAACTACATTATTGTCAACAAAGAGGCTTAAACTCCGAAGAGGCAGTGAGTTTGATCGTAAATGGTTTTTGTAAAGAAGTACTCCAGCAGTTACCAATGGAATTTGCAGTAGAAGCCCAAAAATTAGTTGGGATAAGCTTAGAAGGGAGCGTTGGTTAATGCTTAAGATAGATAATTTAAATGCTGAAATTGATAATAAATCGATTTTAAATAACTTTAAGCTTGAGATTAAACCTGGCGAAGTTCATGCAATAATGGGTCCAAATGGATCTGGAAAAAGTACATTATCAAACATTTTATCAGGCAAAAAAGGATACAAAGTTTCAGGAAAAATCTTATATCAAAACAAAGATTTGCTTTCATTAGAGACTGATCAAAGAGCTCATGAGGGTATTTTCTTGGCATTTCAATATCCACTAGAAATACCAGGTGTTAACACTAACACTTTTCTAAAGACATCTTTAAACGCAATAAGAAAAGCAAGGGGAGAAAAGGAACTCGATGCATTAGAATTTTTAAAACTTATTAAACAAAAGGCAAAAGATTTAAAATTTGACGAAGAAAAATTAAATAGACAATTGAATGTTGGTTTCTCAGGTGGAGAAAAAAAGAAAAATGAAATTTTACAAATGTCCATCTTGGACCCTAAATTAGCAATTTTGGACGAAACAGACTCTGGTTTAGATATCGATGCACTTAAAGTTGTAGCCAATGGTGTTAATTCATTAAGAAACAAGAATAATTCATTTCTTATAATAACACACTATCAAAGATTATTAGATTACATTAAGCCTGACTTTGTGCATGTGTTAATGAATGGCAACATAGTTAAATCTGGTGGTCCGGAGTTGGCTCAAGAATTAGAAAAGAAAGGCTACGAAAATTTTAATTAAATGGAAGAACAATTAAAAACAGAGTTCAATAAAGTAATTGAAAACTCAGAACTTTCAGAAAAAGAGATTGAGTTAAAAAGAAAAAACCTAGACAATTTTGTAAAAGAAGGTTTTCCAAGTAGAAAAAATGAAAGTTGGAAATTTTCTGATATCAATCAGATAATACAAAAAAATATTGGGGACCTAAATTATTATAATGATGATACTTACTCAAGAGATTTTGATCAATCAGTTTACATAACTAAACTTAAACATAATAAAATTATCTTTATTAATGGTCGTCTCGAAAATTTCGATTTTGGCTTTGAAGAAAATGATAAAATTGAGTTATCAAATGAAAATCTAAAAGATAATAATTTTAAAAAAGATAATTCTTTAATAAATCTAAATAATGTTTTTTCAAACAAATTTTTTAAAATTGTAATAAAGGAAAATTATTCTTTGAAAAAACCTTTGGTTATTTACAACATAACGAATGGAAATATAAAATCGCAAAATATAAATTTGAATCTAAGATTTATTTTAGAAAAAAATAGTTGCTGTAAAATAATTGATATTTTAGATGACAAATCAGAAAAAAACTTTATGAATGTTTTCTATAATTTCGATTTATCTAAAGACGCAATTCTTAAAAACTATAAAATTGATTACAAAGATAATAAAAACGTAAAGTATTTTTTTAATAATATTAACCAAGAAGAAAATTCAATATCAGAAACCTTTATACTATCATCTGGACCAACTTTTTCTAAAAATGAGATAAACTGTAATTTAAAAGGAAAATATTCTTCTGCTTTTTTAAATGGTATATTTTCTTTAAGTGCCGAAAAACATCACGAAATTAAATCAAGTATTAATCATTTAGTTGAAAATACAAAAAGTTATCAATTAGTTAAAGGTGTTTTAGGTGATAAATCTAAAGCAGTATATCAAGGAAAAATATTTGTAAACTCAGAGGCTCAAAAAACAGATGGATATCAATTAAGTAAAGCTATTTTATTAAATGAGACATCAGAGTTTAATGCTAAACCGGAACTTGAAATTTATGCTGATGATGTAAAATGTTCTCATGGGTCAGCGTCCGGTAATTTAAATGAGAATTCAATCTTTTATTTAATGACCAGAGGTTTAAATTATAAAGAGGCAAAAAAACTTTTAATTAACGGATTTTTATTGGATGTTGTTGAAAAGATTACTGATGGTGAAATAAAAGATTATATAAAAAGTATACTAGGATTAGAAAAATGAACATAAAAGATATTAAAAAAGAATTTCCTATATTTAATAATAAAGTTCATAATAATGATTTAGTCTATTTAGACAGCGCTAATTCTTCACAAAAACCTCAAGTAGTTGTCGATAGAATATATGATTTTTACACTAAAGAATTTTCAAATGTAGGAAGAAGTGTACATTATTTAGCTGTAGCAGCTACTAATTTGTATGAAGATACCAGAGTATTAGTACAGAAATATATTAATGCAAAAGATAAAAATGAGATAGTCTTTACCAAGGGAGCTACAGAGGCTATTAATTTAGTTGCTAATACTTTTGGCCAAAAATATCTTAATGAGGGTGACGAAATATTATTAACTGAGCTCGAACATCATTCTAATTATGTACCTTGGCATTATTTAAGAAAATCTAAAGGCGTAGTTATAAAATTCGCAGAAATGAATGAAGATGGAGACATAAGCGTTGAGAGTATAGAAAAAAATATTACAAATAAAACAAAGATGATTGCACTTACACATCTTTCAAATGTTACTGGAGCAATTTTGCCAATAAAAGAGATAATAACTCTGGCACATTCAAAAAATATTCCAGTGCTAATTGATGGATGTCAAGGAGCTCCACATTTAAAATTAGATATGCAACAATTAGATTGCGACTTCTATGCTATATCCTGCCATAAAATGTATGGACCAACAGGACTAGGAATTCTTTATGCAAAAAAAAAATGGCTAGAGGATCTACCTCCATATCAAGGAGGAGGTGGGATGATAAGCGAGGTTAAAAAAGAGGGAATAACATTCGGAGATTTGCCAAATAAATTTGAAGCAGGAACAATGGCAACTGCTCAAGTAATAGCATTTGGAGAGTCAATAAGATTTTTAAATAAAATTGGAATAGAAAATATTGAAAAGCATGAGAAAGATTTAACTGAATACGGAGTAGAAGTTTTAAGAAAAAATAATTCAGTAAAACTTATTGGGAATCCAAAAAATAAGGGATCGGTCTTATCATTTACTTTAGATGGTATACATCCACACGATATTGCTACAATTCTCGACGAAGATGGAGTCGCAATACGTGCTGGACATCATTGTTGTCAAATTCTTCACGATAAATTAAATATACCAGCCTCAGCGAGAGCATCACTAGGCATATACAATGTGAAAGAGGATTTGGATAAATTAAATGACTCAATTAACAAATGTAAAAAAATTTTTAATACATAATGAATTTAAAAGAACTATATCAAGAAATTATTTTGGATCATGGAAAAAATCCAAGAAATTTAAGAAAAACGGATAATTTTAACAAAGATGCTAAAGGACACAATCCACTATGTGGAGATAAAGTTCACGTATACTTAAAATTAGATGAGAACAAGAAAATATTTGATATATCTTTTGAGGGAAGCGGTTGTGCAATTTCAATGGCCTCAGCTTCTATCATGACTGACTTAGTGAGAGGAAAAGAGGAAAAAGAAGCAAAGTTTTTAATAGAAGATTTTTTGGAAATGATCAAAGAAAAATCAGAATTAGCAAGTAAAAATTTAAGTGATGATGATAAGACAAAACTCATGTCATTATCTGGTGTAAAACAGTACCCAATGAGAGTTAAATGTGCTACTTTAGCATGGCACACACTTACTTCTGCTATGACTAGTTCATCAGAGGAAGTTAATACGGAAAAATTTGATTAATATGGAACTTAAAGAGAAAATAATTAAAGAAATAAAAAAAATTTACGATCCCGAAATACCAGTCAATATCTATGAGCTTGGTTTAATTTATGATATAATGATTATAAATAATAACGATGTAAAAATTAAAATGACATTAACAACACCTAATTGCCCAGTCGCTGAAAGTTTACCAAAAGAAGTTAAAGATAGTGTTTTAGAATTAGAGGAAATCAAAAACGTTGATTTAGAGCTAGTCTGGGATCCACCATGGGATAAATCTATGATGTCCGAAGCAGCAAAATTGGAACTAAATTTATGAAACAAGTAATTTCTTTAAGTGATAACGCAGCAAAAAAAATAAAGGAAATTATTTCCAAAGAGGGAAATAATTCAATTGGTGTAAGAGTAGGCATAAAATCTGGAGGTTGCGCTGGCATGTCTTATACAATGGAATACGCAAAAAAAATCAATCCCTCTGATGAAATAGTTGAGGATAAAGGTGTTAAAGTTTTTATAGATCCAAGTGCTGTAATGTATCTTTTAGGCACCGAAATGGACTATAAAAAAGAGCAATTTTCCTCATCTTTTGTATTCAACAACCCTAATGAAACTGAGCGTTGTGGTTGTGGAGAATCATTTAAAATCTAGTATAAGTTTAATGCATATCTGCATTGCGTAAAACGCATATCTGTGTTAAGAATCTATTATGAACATTTTTGAATTTAAAAATTTGCTCAAGTCTGAAGATAAAAAGGAAAAAAGAAAGACTTTTTTCAGATCTTTTATTAGACCAGTTAAAGCAGGGGCAAATGGAACACTAAATTATGTTGTTAAAAAAGGTTCTGGTAAAAATAAAGTAGCCTCAACCAGACAATAAAAAATTAACAACTATAGTACATATCAAATTCTATAGGATGTGGTGTGTGCTCAAAGTTGTGAATCTCTTCAAACTTTAAAGCAATATAGGCATCGATTTGGTCATCTGTAAAAACGTTACCTTGTTTTAAAAAATCTCGATCTCTATCTAAACTTTCCATTGCTTCTCTTAAAGAACCACATACCGTTGGAACCTTTTTAACATCAGCTTCTGATAGAGCGTATAAATCTTTATCAAAAGATTTTCCTGGATCGATTTTATTTTTAACACCGTCTAAACCTGCCATTAACATTGCTGCAAAAGTTAAGTATGGGTTACCCGAAGCATCTGGAAATCTTATTTCACATCTTGCTCCATTTTTACTCAAAGTAATTGGTATTCTACAAGAAGCAGATCTATTTCTTGCTGAATAAGCAAGAAGAACAGGTGCTTCAAATCCTGGTATTAATCTTTTATAGCTGTTTGTTGTAGCATTTGAAAAAGCATTAATTGCTTTTGCATGTTTAAGAATACCACCAATATAATGTAATGCCGTCTGAGATAAACCTGCATATTTATCGCCTGAAAAAACTGGAGTCTTGCCTTTCCAAATTGATTGGTGAACGTGCATACCCGAACCATTATCGCCTTTTACAGGTTTAGGCATAAAAGTTGCAGTTTTTCCAAATGAGTGGGAAACCATATGAACAACATATTTATATAATTGAACATTATCAGCCTGATCAACTAAAGTTCCAAAATACATACCTAATTCATGTTGACTAGGTGCAACTTCATGGTGGTGTTTTTCAACTTTTATTCCAACGTCTCTTAAACCTTTTAAATACTCACCTCTCATGTCTTGAGCACTATCAACGGGAGCAACTGGAAAGTAACCACCTTTAATGCCAGGTCTATGTCCCATATTTCCACTCTCATATTTTTTTCCAGTGTTATATGGCCCTTCAGTACTGTCGATAGAAAAACTAGTTTCATTCATATCATTTTTATATCTCACATCATCAAAGACAAAAAATTCTGGCTCGGGACCAAAAAATGCTTTATCACCAATTCCAGTTGATTTTAAATAGGCCTCTGCTTTTTTTGCAATTCCTCTAGGATCTCTTTCATATGGATTTTTTTTAACTGCATCAAGAATATCACAAAAAAGTATCAAAGTATTATGTGATGTAAAAGGATCAACTACAGTTCTATTTAAGTCAGGTTTTAAAATCATGTCAGACTCATTGATTGCTTTCCATCCCGCTATTGATGAACCATCAAAAAATACTCCCTCTTCAAGCATTTCTTTATCTACAATAGTTCCATCCATTGTCAGATGTTGCAGTTTCCCTCTAGGGTCAGTAAATCTTAAATCAATGTACTCAATTTGTTTATCTTTAATAAATTTCAAAACATTGTTAGAACTCATTTTTGCTCCTTATAATGAAATCACTTATATCAAAAAAACCTTTGTAATTAACGCTTATTTAATTAATAGCTCCTATGCAATTTACACATATGTATAAACAATATAATAATATGATTTCAATCAATTCTTAGTTGAAATATGAGTTTATTAGATAAAGAGCCAGTTCAGAAAGTTCAAAGAGCTTTAAAAAAATTTGATGAAGAGTTAGAGATTATAACTCTTGAAACTTCGGCACGAACTGCAGTTGAAGCAGCTAAATCACTTAAATGTGATGTTGGAGCTATCGTAAAAAGCTTACTATTTAAATCTGAAAAAGAGTTCTATTTATGTTTAGTATCTGGAGATAAAAGGTGTTCATTAAATAAACTTAAAAAAATTATTAATACTAAGGACTTTAGTATGGCTAACCCAGAAGAGGTCAAAAAAATTACAGGATATACAATTGGTGGTGTTTCACCAGTGGGATATGATAATTCTATTAAGATTATCATTGATAATTCTCTTAGTAGATTTAAAAGTGTTTTCGGAGCAGCAGGGCATCCAAATTGTGTATTTGGGATAAAATTTGAAGACTTAATCAAAATAACAAAAGGGACAATAGAGGACATAGTAGAATGAGACAACCAAAACTAATAGATTATGTTTTGTTAACAATACTCTCTCTTATTTGGGCCTCTGCTTTTTTTAATATTAAAATTGCAACATTTTCATATGGACCTATAACAATAGCTCTACTTAGAGTTTTTTTTGGAGCTATACCAGTTATATTACTTTGCTTTTACAAAAAAATTAAAATTGAGGCTTTTTCAAAAGATTGGCATTGGTTTGCTATGATTGGATTAATAAACTTAGTAGTTCCATTTTTCTTAATAGCCTATGGTGTTAAAAATGTTCAGAGTAATTTAGCAGCTATACTAATGTCAACAACTCCTTTAAGTTCGACAATATTAGGACATTTTTTTATCAAAAATGAGAAAATAAATTTATTAAAAACAACTGGAGTTTTAATAGGATTTGCAGGTATAGTTTATTTATTTTCAGATAATATTTTAATTAATGAAAACAATTTTTCATCTGCACTACTAATCTTGGTTGGATCAACATGTTATGTTATTGGAGGGGTATTGACATTAAAAATAAGTAAAAAGAAAAATGAAAACGTAACCGCCTCAATATTAATTTGGGCAACCTTAATATTAATACCTATATCTTTTTATTTCGAGGAACCTTGGAATTTAAATCCATCTTTTATTTCAACTGTTTCTTTAATATATCTTGGAGTTTTCTCTACCGGA
>CETH01077545.1_pt1 | contig 11020 bp, 9 predicted proteins | sample 361461 | NCBI WGS metagenome assembly CETH01 (sample SAMEA2622695, study PRJEB7988) | marine metagenome | isolation source: saline water (ENVO:00002010), including
TCCCGCCGAGACTGAGGCTAACGTGCGCAATTCTGCATACTCAATAGCCTCTAAATCGATTTCAAGTGAAGCAATCTTATTTTTGAACGCATCGTTTTCCATCATACTAGAGCCAAAGCCATCGTCTGTTTCGCTGGCAATCCGCTTAAGAGAACTTAGCCGTTTTTTACCTCTAGGCACACCCGAAATTCCAGTCCGCTCGTGAGTCAAAAGTACTTTTGCATAGGTCCATCCTTTATTTTCCTCGCCGATCAAGTTCTCGACAGGGACTCGCACATCATCAAAGAAGACTTCATTGACCTCAGGATGGCCATCTATAAGAACAATCGGTTTCAGGGATATTCCTGGTGAATGCATATCAATCAATAGAAAACTTATGCCTTCCTGTTTTTTAGCTGTTGTATCGGTTCGAACCAAACAAAAAATCCAGTCCGCATATTGGCCATAGGTATTCCAAGTTTTTGCGCCATTTACAATGTAATGGTCACCATCTCTCACAGCAGAAGTTTTCAAGGAAGCTAAATCAGAACCCGAATTTGGCTCTGAGTAACCTTGGCACCACCATACATTACTTTCCAGAATATCTGGCAAGAAGCGAGCTTTTTGTTCATCTGTACCGTAAGCCATTATTATTGGTGCTACCATTTTCATACCAAATGGAATGGGTTCTGGAGCTCCTATCAAACCCATCTCTGTTGCAAAAATATATTTCTGAACCTGACTCCAACCTGTGCCCCCATACTCCTTTGGCCAAGAGGGAGCCGCCCAACCTTTCTTGAAAAGAATTTTTTGCCAGTTCACCAACTCATCTTTACTAAGCCTGACATTAGCATCAACCTTCTCTCGATACTCTGCGGGAAACGCGTCGTTCAAGAAAGTTTTAACTTCGTTTTGAAATTCTAATTCTTCAGCCGTAAATTCTGCTTTCACAAACTATACTCCTGTCCACTTTAAACCAACTGACATATTTGTGGCCGATATACGAGAAATCCGCCTACCAGCTCAGCTCAACACATTCAGCATACTATACCTTGATTTTAACACCGATGAAGTGGCCGAATAAACAGAAATCGAACGTATGCTCGGCATTTTTAATCACTGACCGTTAAAAGCTCAACCATTGTTCAAGAATGATACAGATAAGTTGAATACTGCAGCCACTCCACGAAATAGAAGTTAAACATCAAATCAGTTATCCTCCAAAACTCGCTTTACCAGAACCTCAATATAGGGTCTTTAAAAGAAAATGAATTTTAATAGGTATGTAAAACTTGTTTTATGTTTGTTGGCAACAACAGTTATTACTTCTTGTAGCTCGAATATCGGAGAAGTTAACAGCGAAAACTCTGGAGCAGAAAGATCTCAAAATGAAGCGAACGCAAGGCGCACTGAGGATGCTGAGGCTGAACGCCAAGCACGAACTGCGTTAGCTGAAGAACGAAAGCGCCGCTCTGCTCTGGCAACCCGTGTCTTCTATTTTGATTTTGATATTTCTGAATTCAAACCTGCTGACCGCGACATCCTCAATTATCACGCCCAAGATTTAGCATCTAATTCAAATAAACGAATAAGAGTAGAAGGTCACGCAGACGAGAGAGGAACTCGCGAGTACAATCTAGCTTTGGGAGAGAGACGCGCTGATAACGTCATCAATTATCTCATAATCAATGGCGCCGCAAGAAGTCAAATCGAATCTGTAAGCTACGGCGAGGAACGCCCAGCGGACCGGAGTGACTCTGAAGCATCATATCAACGTAACCGAAGGGTAGAACTAATATTTGATTGATTCTTCCCAAGTGTTCTTATAACGCTTCTTAGAACCTATTCAAGGCTTTTTTCATAAGTAGAAATTTGATTTCGATACCTTAAATGACTTTGATTATAAAAGTACGTTTCTCGGCTTTGAAGACTTGAAGCCTACGATGCAAATTAGGATTGTAAAAAAAGAGAAGCCGGGAAGTATGGAATAAAGAATGTCATCGATTTTTTGTTCGGACAGTCCAAAAGAGCCAATTAAGCCATATATTAGCATTGCGACCAAATGACCAAACAAATAATAATTTATGAAGGGCGCCGTATTATGGTTTGTTGGCCAGGCTTTACAAGAAACAAGCCAGCCCGTCGCAATGATTATTCCAAAAATATCAGTCGGCCAGAAAACCAAGAGATTAATATTGTGATGAGTGTCGGTATGGTCAGACAGAAACCAACTGCCGAGCATCAAGAGGCCAAGGGTTCCGCTAAGTAAAGACGTCACTGCGCCCAGTAAGGCAAGTAACCTATAGTTTAGTCTTGGGAACCGCAGCCCTATTTGAGATCTCGTCGCGTAATAGGTTTGCGGAATTTTCCTAATCATGAGAAACAAGAAAACTACTGGTAAAGTTAGCAAATAGAACACCACCTCATAAGGATTGGTATCTATCGTTGGCGGCATAAATTGAGCTATTATCTGTGAATCGGATAGTAGCTTTTGGCGCTCACCATTTTCTGCAACATCCGATTCGACCTGAAGCAAGCGCTCGCGGAACTTTAGCGGCAAAAACATTTCTTCCCACTCAGAAATCTTTCGATCGATATTACTATTCATTAAGATATTCAGGGAGAATTCAACCAGACCAACTGATTGATAATGAGATCTAACATGATCTCTAAAGCTAAACTCAGTTGTTCGACTGAACTCAGGAAGCAGAGCGCCGCTCAGAGACTCATCTAAATAATCTCTGACCTTAGTCGTGCAGTTATTGAAAAAATACTCGTAGGCGTAAGCAGTATTGGAAGATTCAAGATTCCAAAGTAATCTTCGATAAAGCCTTTCTTTTTGCGGATTCGTAAGATTTATCTTATCCTGCCACACCGTCCTCTGCTGAGCAGAATACAGGGAAAATTCTTGACTGGGCGTGCTTGTCGTCAACCTATAATCCATTATCCCTTTGAAAAATTTCCATGAGAAGTCAACCACGCCACCGGAAGTATCGAAAGTTCCCCAATTGAAAATTACGTCGGTGTTTGTATTTTCATCAAATACGCGAAGAGCAGTATGTCCAAAGTTATCCCAAACCTGATCGCCCACATCCACAGTGATCAAGTAAAAATTTAGTGCACTCAGATTCGATGGGACTTGATAATCTTCCAAGGTTGCCTGAGTGCCTTGAGCATCACTCCTCTGGAAAACCGATAAGGAACAGAAAATAATCAAGCTTACTAAAAGACTCAAGCATGTGACATGAGTCGGCCTTGTTAATGTCTGAAAAAACATGCGATTCAATTATTATCAGGAAAATTTACCGGTCACAACGGCACGGATTTTTGGCAAATCTTAACAAAGATTTTCTCTTGATTCACAGCAAATCGACCAACGGCTACTAAATATTGAAGGGAGAGTTTTATCTCCAACTTACAGCGCATTGATCCCGCTTACTAAGTTTAAGCGGGTAAAAAAGACCAGCTAAGCTGGTCTTTTTAGGCGCCACAGTAGTTATGGAGAAGCCTCTGTATCTCGGAGTTCGCTCATCCTTTCTCCTCTTAAGATATTTACCATACCGTAGTTACCTTCATGACAGGCATACTCATACAGCTGCCCATCGACCTTTGCCATAGGCACCATAGCCACTATCTTGTCTTTGAAGGTTGAGGGATCATCTACAGTGAATTCATACTCTACCGTAAACGGCCCAGTCCTTGTAAATCTCTCAGTGAGCAACTTATCCTCGGAAGTCCCATAAACTCCGAAGCTCTGAGTTAACCCATTAAAGTTCTTAGTCTTCACAACCAACGTATCCCCTTCCCAATGACCCCTCGAATCACCAGTCCAAAGTCGCACATCTTCGCTTAGGTTCGATCGAGTATTTAATGGAACAATTCGCGCATCATGGATCATCTCAGTCATTATTACGACAGTATTCTTATTCTGTATTATCTGGACATTGTTGTTATAAAGATTAGGAGTAAAAGGTGGTCCTGAATTGAATCCAACTATACAACGCTCTGACAGTCCTCGGTCTTCTGGCCCATCTTTAGCTATGCCTCCGACAACCATTCTTACAGGCCGTTCACCTGGTTCATCTGGACCTAGGCCACCAACCTGCACCGGAACCCCTTCAATGGTTTCAGGCAAACGACCGTTCTCGGGATAAATTATCAATGAAGTGCGGTTATCACCATTTTCTCCCATTTCGATCCAAAACGTATTGTAACCACCCACCCCAATCTCATTGAGAGCCTCAAAACCCGCCTCTTGTCGACTTGTAAGTGCCGTTATTTCCTCATTAGACAAGGTTTTCTTGTCTCCCAAAAAAGCTGGGCGTTCTAACGGAATAATGGAACTGAAATTCCAAACGCCACTCAAATCAGCCGCACCCCACTCTGTTCTTGGCATAACGAAATCGGCTTGCCCATATAAATGACTACCGAACAGGCCCGCGAGAATTATTGATGTCAATGCAGATAAACTATTTTTCATTTTCCCCCCAGAAAAAGATTAGGTTCGAATCAAATTGTATTAAGTATACTTGATTCAAGATGAAGTGTTCACCCTCTCTTGACTAGCCTTGAATTCAACTGCCTTGGATGACTAAGTAATGCAGGTTTCAATCCGCTTTACGCTTCGCAGCTGCTTTAATTGCTACTGCAAATGCACAATTACACCAGTCTCTCATGATCTCTAAGTCTTCTAAAACCTCCTCAGGTGCCTGATAATAATTCAGGTTGGTTGTTTTTCCCTTTCGTTCATAACTGAATGGTTCAAGACCGCGGCTGACATAACGTTCGCGAGAGTCGCTATCAACTTTAAAATAAAGAGTGCTGTTAAATACCAGTCCAAACATGACCCCCTCGAGAAAAATTCCGTGACCTCCAAACATTCGCTTTGAGTATACCGGCCCAATAACTTGAGAGAGATCTACGACATATTGAACAAATTGTTCGTGCCCTCGCGATATCGTCATAAAAAATTAAGAACTCGAAATAGCTGACTCGCTAGCCTTTAGTGATCAAAGTGATATGATTTATGTGAAACTATTAAAACTGTAACTTTGGAAGATAGTAACATGAATGGAGCAACTGCACTTATCAACACACTGGCCGATTGCGGCGTCGAATTTTGTATCGCAAATCCTGGAACTTCGGAAATGCACTTAGTGCAAGGCTTGGATGCGGTACCTAGAGTACGATCTGTTCTCGCCTTATTCGAAGGTGTTTGTACTGGCGCCGCGGATGGTATAGGTCGAATGACCGGAAAACCTGCTGCTACGTTGCTTCATCTAGGCCCAGGAATGGCTAATGGTATAGCAAATCTTCATAATGCAAGGCGCGCGAATACTCCTATGATCAATATTGTAGGTAATCACCCCAATTTTCATGTTGGTTATGATGCACCTTTAACCTCAAATATTGACACCTTGGCAAGAAATTTTTCTTGTTGGTTAAAATCTGAAAGCACGGCAACTACACTCGCTCAGGACGGAGCAGATGCATTTACAGCGACCTTGCGCCAAACACCAGGCTCAGCGGGTCAAATTGCAACATTAATTATGGGAGCCGATGCAGCTTGGGGAGAATCTGCGGGCCCCGCAAAACCCAATGCTCTACCTCAACGTCCAAAGGCTGACGAAACAGCGATCGAGGAGGTTGCAAAGCTTGTCAGCAAAGGAGGTAAAACTGCGTTTCTTCTAGAGCATCATGCAGCAGAACAATCAGCAATGTCTGCTGCCAGTAAGATCGCAAGTAAAATGGGAAGCAAACTATTTAACGGAACATTTCCAGCACGAGTAGATGGCGGTCCTGGACGGGTCGAAATTGAGAGACTTCCTTATTTCCCTGAGCAGGTCCTCAGTGCACTAAAAGGAATTGAAAATTTAATATTGGTCGGAGGTGAGATCCCCGCTAGCTTTTTTGCATATAACAATACGCCGGGACAACTAATCCCTGAAGGGTGCCAAGTGACGCGATTAGCATCAATTGAAGAAGATGCAACTGACGCGCTCGAGCGATTAGCCGATCGTTTGGGAGCCAGCAACAGTCCAGTGAGCTACTTTGAGAGAAAAGAAATAGAGAAGCCATCAGGCGAATTAAACACTAAAACAATCATCCAATCCTTAGCAGCTACACTTCCAGAGAATGTGATTGTCTGTACAGACTCGGGTGGCGGTAATGCAGCACACCCACTCTGTCAACATACCACCCAAAATAGTTGGCTAAGCTTGACCGGAGGGGCAATTGGACAGGGAGGACCTTGCTCCGTAGGTGCTGCTTTGGCCTGTCCTGATCAAAGGGTTCTGGCAATGCTAGGTGATGGAGGGGCAGCCTATACGATTCAGGCACTCTGGACTCAAGCCAGAGAAAACCTAGACGTTACTACGATAATTTTTGCAAATAACTCCTATAACATTCTCAATGTTGAATACGGAAGGTTAGGCGTAACTGATGTCGGTGAAATTGCGGCAAGTTTGTTTGATATAGGAAACCCATCCATTGACTGGGTCGCCCTGGCAAAAGGCTTTGGAGTCGAAGGAGGAAAGGCTGAAACTGCCGAAGATCTCTGTACTCTCCTGGAGAAAAGCTATAGAACGCCTGGTCCATTTATAATTCAAGCTAATGGCGAACTGAGAAGGTAAAAATCAGTCAACTTATTTCCAAGAAAAATCCTTTTGAATTCGTCCCAGCTTCTCATAAAACGGTTCAAAATTAGCGTTCGTCTCGTCTGTATTAGGAAACACGAGAGTTAATATGGGTATAGAAATGACTGGCACCAGAAGCGTAACAAACGAGGGATCACGCCATTCGCCCAATAGGCTCATCAATTCGAACCACCACTGAGCAACACCGCCCGCAGTCGCATTTTCTGCATGACCAAATAAAGAGTTGAATAACCAGACGATTAATCCGCCCGCAAAACCAAGCGCCATACCCCAAAAAGCTGCCCTTTCAGAGGTGCGCCGCCAGTACAACACAAATCCGACAGCTACCGCCGGGGGGACTACCATCGCAAAACCCAGTAAAACGAGTCCCAGAACCGAGCTTATGTTACCAAGCCATGCAATTAAAGCGGCACCAATTCCATAAACGACGGTAACAGACTTGTATGCAAATAATTTTTTATCAGAGCTGAAGCCCTTTGATCCCGGAATCCAATCGTTAACAAACATTGTGGCACTCGCCAACAAAATCGGTGCTCCTGAAGAAATAACAGCTGCTAGAACAGCAGCTAGAGCGATGCCACCCAGTATCGGACCAACATCTATTGCCAGTTGCGCGATGTTTAAATAACTAGTTAGACCACTTTCCGGTCCATATTCAGACATAGTAAGAATCCCAATGAAACCGGCAACAACTGGCATGGCAGCAGCAAAGAGACCCGCGAAGAAGAACCCCGGAATTAGGAAGCTCTCCTTTCTAGCCGAGCTAGCATAATTTGCATAGACAGATGCCGCTGGAGTGTGAATAGTCGCTGAGATAAACATTGCGATGATCGTAGCAATTCCAATACCTGTAAAACTCCACCAAGCAGTTTCATTCACCTCACTTGCTGCTAGCTGTTCCGAAGCCCTTTCGATTACTACTCCCCAACCACCAATGTCATCCATCACAATTAAACCTACCAGCATCAACCCAAAAATAACCACCGAGCAATGAATTATATTGGCATAAGCAGTTCCTTTAAGCCCACCTGATACTGTAAAAGTTATAATTAAAACTGCACCAATTGCCACTCCGATAGGAAATGGTATTCCAGTTACTCCAGAGACTATAGAACCTATGATGTATGGCTCAATAATGTTAACCACTAGATATTCAGCTTGCACACAAAGACTAGTTAGCCATTGACAACGGTATGATCCAAAACGTCGGTCAAATACTTGACCGACGCTTACGACTTTCAGTCTACGGTAAGGAATAACAAAGAAAAGACCGACTAGGAACAATGCAGCGAAAGAGTGAACTCCATACCACATATGCCCGATTCCCTCTGACATTACATCTCCAGCCACACCATAGGTAGCCGCCCCACCTATCCGCGTGCCAGCAGCGCCAGCCGCAATCATGAAAATTCCAAGTGAGCTTCCCCCTATCGCCCAATCCGACGCTGACCCTTTTTTTCGATTCAGATAGAGCCCAAATATAGCGAAGGTTGCGAGATAGAGAATGATAACTAAGGCGGTGATATTCATTGTGATGCCTACAAAAGGATCTGGTACAACTCTGAACTTAAATACAGAGCGGTGGCCTTTTACTGGAGAATACTACAGCAGTTGTTAAAGAAATACTTCTCGATGTTACTAGTAGGTTTTCAACTCGCGACTAATCGCCTATTTTTTGCACTCAGTATTAATGAGAAACGAAACAAAAGTGGCCATCACTTAAGGTTTGGGTTTAACGTAAAATCCGCTTGATCACGCCGCTACTGTTAAGTACTGGTTTGTCTCCTACCCTAATTTCACAACGAGTAAATACAAGCGATTTTCCTCTTCGCACCACAAAACATTGAGCCTCAAGGAGATCTCCTTGAAACGCCGGTGCTACAAATTCATTATTACAACTCACGGTAGCGACGCTTTCACTCTCACCCATATTCGCACCTATACATAAGGTATAATCTGCGAAAGCCATCAACACACCCCCATGCACTGAGTTGTGCGCGTTGCAATTGTGTTCTTGGATTCTGAATGCAGTCCGAGGAGTCTCTCCATCAATATAAAAAAAGAAAGGACCAATATAATCCTCTGCCTTATCGCCCTCCCAATGCCGATAATGTGATGGTATTTGAAAATCCTCTGGCTTGATACTCATCTGTCTTGCCTACCTATTCTTCATCTTCTTCCGATGTTGCCAATTCAACCGCAGCACTGGCCACTTTAAATGGCACCTTTGCAACTTCTAGAGTTGTATCTACCGTTGTGCCAACTACCGTACTCACTATACAAGACGAATATAACGTCGCAGACAAAAATATACAGACTAAATAGATCAATGATTTTATATTTTTCATGCTGGCTAATTGAAATTATTTGAAGTTCTTAATACAACCTTATATCGACCTATTCGGCCATAGTTCGACTAATAAAAGATTAAAATTTTACTGCAGCCCTACTCTAAGACAATCAATTTCATTAAGAAGTTGCTTATTAAATCACTCACTTGTGAGGTCTTCATCACCTCAACCTCTCCTCAATCGGCCTGACAATTGAGCTCACTTCTCCGCGCGCTATAAGCTCATCAAGCTCGACAGCAAGGCTCTCACTCCTTCTCATTACCTCCTCCCAAACTTCGACTCTGTAATCAAAGGACAACTGCTTAAAATCAGTTCTATCTGGAATTTTACTGCCAGGCAGATTTCTCACAAATTCTGTTGTAGGAGTTAGAAGGACTACCTTATCCAACTGTGAATCTTTGACTTTTCTCCAGGGTAATTTCTTGTCAAACCAACCAGGAATAAGTTCAGACGAGTAGTGCGGGTATAAGACAAGATCATTATCAGATTCAAGGAATGGCCAATCAAAGTGGTAATCCAGGATCCCTCCATCCCAATAACGTCCCGGCCTTGATCCAGAAATATTGTTTACTCCCTCTAAAACAAACGGAATAGATCCACTCGCTAACAAAGCATCGATTAGATTTGCCTCTGTTAATGGCGAAATTGAGTCAACCACCGCTGAGTCAGACCATGGGGATGTGACCATATCGTTTGTAAAAATAGAACGATCAAAAAAGTGACGTAAAGATCCCCGCGTAAATACATTGCTGACCGCACTCAAGCCAAGATGCAGAGCATGTGCAGAGTCGCCTGCAGAAAAATTTACACCTTTTGACCTGACTGTAACAATATGAGTTTTATAGACTTTGTTATCAACAACCTTTGTTTTACTATCATCTATCAATATCTTTTCGAGCATTACTCTCGCGCTTTCAGTAACTTCTCTTACCGAGGTCATGTGTGAATAATCTTCGTGACAGTAGTAGTTGGCCAAGCGCTCTAAGCACTTCACCGGATCGCTAGCTGCAAGACAACACATCCTCCAAGCACCGACCGACGAACCAATCGTATAGAGCGATTCTTTCCTATTGGAAAAAAAATTTCCAAACAAATATCGATCGAGACCAAATAAAACAAACCATTTCGGACCACCTGATGCGCCCAGCATCAGCTTAAACTGCTCCGGTTTAAACCCTTCGTTTGTAATACGCTGCAGCGCCGAAGGCCCAGCATAGATTGCGAGAGAATTCATAGGCCTAAAATGATACAATCTTCCATCTCCGCAATCCATTTTCTTTACTACGCCTTCAAGCGGACGAATTTAGTGATTTTTAATAGTCAAATGAAAACTTTTTTAAGTGATCGAAAGTCTTTTTTATTTATCTTAGCAGTAGGCAACACGATCGCTTTTGCTACATGGCAGGTTTTACTCAATAACTTTGTTGTTGAGCGAGCAGCATTTAGCGGGGAAGAGATTGGCATCCTGCAAAGCTTACGAGAGGTGCCCGGTTTCCTGGCATTTACTGCTATTGGAGTTCTTCTTTTCATCCGTCAGCAAAACTTCGCTACTCTATCTCTGATTACTCTCGGAATTGGCACCGCTATAACAGCATTTTTCCCAACTGCCCTATGGCTTTACCTCTCGACAGTAATCATGTCCTTTGGTTTTCATTATTTAGAAACCATGCATAACTCCTTAAGTTTGCAATGGTTAACAAAGGAGGAAGCACCTAAAGTTTTGGGCCAATTACTTAGCACCAGAGCAATAAGTAATTTGTTGGTGCTCAGTTCGATTTATTTGTACCTAGTATTCTTCTCAGCTAACTATGTTCTTATCTACCTTTTAGCCGGAGGCTCAGCGATACTGATCGGGATATTTTGTTGGGCGGCGGTGCCACAATTCGAGGAAACTGTAGTTCAAAGGACTGAGTTGTTCTTAAGAAAGAAATACTGGCTGTATTACGTTTTAACTTTTTTAGCGGGTGCCCGTAGACAGATTTTTGTGGTTTTCGCTGGATTTTTAATGGTAGAAAAATTTGGTTTCGCCATTGA
>CETH01036886.1_pt1 | contig 11001 bp, 8 predicted proteins | sample 361461 | NCBI WGS metagenome assembly CETH01 (sample SAMEA2622695, study PRJEB7988) | marine metagenome | isolation source: saline water (ENVO:00002010), including
AAAATAATCCAATAAAAATTAATCACAGATCTGGGCATGCGTGTTTTATGAATAGTTTGGCGATGAAAAAATTAAGTCTTAGTACTTCTTCAGAAGATTATCAAAGGGGATTAATTGACCGTGATGATAATGGGAATCTTACAGGATGGTTTTTTGATATGAATGAACAAATTTCATTCTTGTTGAGAGAGAAGGATCAAGAAAAACGGACAGAAATTAATATTTCAAATACCTTAGAACAGCTTATCCATATGGGAATATTTTATATTCATGACGCTTCGATTAATAATGATCTAGAAAAATGGAATATTTGTCTCGAACATAGTAGCAGTTTGCAATTTTCCCCTTCTATTACTTTATTACCTGGTATCGATCATTTAGATGAATTTATTAATAGAGGTTTATATTTTGGTTATAAGGATAAAGATATGATATTAGGACATACAAAGATAATTGTTAGTTCCATTTCTGGGAGTATATATCCAAACTTAAATCAACTTTCAAATCAAATTAGAAAATCACATAAACATGGATTTCCTGTAGCTATTCATGCAGTTACTCAAGACGAGATTAATATTACACTGGATGCTTTAGAAATGGTTTATTCAAAAAATAATCACTTGTTTAGAGATAGAATAGAACATTTTACTGAAGCAACTCCAGAGATTATCACAAAAGCAAAAAAACTAGGTGCCAACTTAGTAGTTAATCCTTCATTTATTTATCAAAACGGGTTTAGGTATTCTCAAAGAATACCTGAAATTCTTCAACCTTACACTTTTAATTATCGAACCTTATTAGATAGTGGATTTAATTTAGCTATTGGTTCTGATGCACCATACGGAAATCCAGATCCTATGATAAATATTAAAGCAATGGTTAATCGACGTGATCAATTTGATAATATATATAATGATCGTGAATCTATTAGCATTCTTGAATCACTATGGTTAATCACGCAAGGGATAAATCATGTAAGTCCTAAGAATATTATACCCAAAGAACCTAATGTAGGAGATAAAGCAAATATTGTTATATTGAATCAGAATTTACAAAACGTCGATAATACTAATGTTGATGAATTAGGAAAATATATAGTTATCAAAGATGGGTTAAGAATAATTTAATGTCATTGTTTTCTTTCAATAACATAATCAAGTAGTAAATTAAGAGAATCTTTTTCCTCAGAATTTGGTAATCTTTCTAACAAATTTTTACTTTCATTGCAATAATTTTGAGCTTTAATATAACAATCATTGATAATTTCAGAATTTAAAATCTCGTTTATTATTTTAGATTTACTATTTACAGAATCAGTACCATTAAATAATGTATGAATACTTGTTTCATTAGGGAATTTCTCTAAATAGAGAAGTGATGGTAAGGTAAGTAATCCTTGATCTAAATCTTGTCCTACAGGTTTGCCAAATTGATATGGGTCACCTTCAAAGTCCAAAATATCGTCGATAATTTGAAAAGCCATTCCTAAGTTATAACCATATGATTTCAGGAGTTTGATAGTTTCTTCGGAACATCCTGAAATTATTCCGCCTGTTTCAGCTGCAGTTTCGAAAACTGATGCCGTTTTTTTATAGATTCTTTCCAAATAACCTTCGAGGGTTTGAGTTATATCAAATTTATGTGAAGTTTCTAATATCTGACCTGTAGAAACTTCCATTGTTGTTTCTGAGAATCTTTTTATAGCAAGAATATTTCCTGTCTCACACACAGTTGAAGCTGAATTTGCAAACACTAAGTCTCCTATCAATATTGCCATTTCAGTACCATAAAGATTACTTATTGTTTCTTTACCTCTTCTTAGTGCAGATTTATCTATAGCATCATCATGTATTAATGAAGCTAAATGAAATAATTCTATTGCAGTTCCCATTGATATGATTTCATCATTAATTGATGTATACATTTGCCCAGATAATAATGTAATAGCTGCCCTCATTCTTTTACCACTTGATTTTGATACATGTTCCAGAGGTTTTGATAGTATTGGGTGTTGTTTAACTGCTAAGTTGAAAAGCTTATTATTAACCAGGCTTAATGATGTTTTTATTGGATCATAAATTTTTTCTAAATCAATTATTTTGTTATTTTTCATCAGCAAGAGGGTTTTCTATATCTATTTCGAGTTTTTTAAATAACGGAAGAGGTGTTTCGAGAGTAGTTCCAGATTTAGGTTTTTGAATCTCCCAAGTAGGTTTATCTATATCAGAACTGATTCCTAAGTAATTTCCTAATTGAAGAGAAGCATTTGGCATAAAAGGGTATAGAAATGTTTTTATAGCACTTATTGCATATAATGAAACCCACATAGTTGTTCCAGCTCGATCTCTATCTGTCTTTATAGAATGCCATGGAGCTTCTGAATCTAAATATCTATTGGTATTTTGAGCAAGGTTCATTATATTTCTCATCGATTCTCGAAATTTACAAATATCCAAATTGGATTCAACTTTTTCTTTAGTGATGAAAATCTCTGAAATCAATTTTTCATCACTAGTTTCTATTTTTTTTGGTTCAGGAATTTTACTGTCAAAATTTCTAAAAGTGAAGGTAAGTATTCTGTGGATTAGATTTCCTAAAGTAGCTACCAACTCATCATTGTTTCTTCTCAAAAACTCTTCCCATGTAAAATCAGAATCACTATTTTCAGGCATATTAGAAACGATGTAATATCTTAGGGCATCAGCAGAGAATTTTTCTAAAAATTCATGTGTCCATACCGCTCGATTTTCACTTTTTGAAAATTTAGCTCCAGAGAGATTCATATATTCATTAGCAGGTACATCATAGGGTAAGTTATGGTTTTCATATCCAAGTAATATTCCAGGCCAAATTATAGTATGAAATGGTATATTATCTTTTCCTAAAAAGTAATAACTTCGTGCATTTTTATCAAACCAAAACTTTTGCCATTCATCAGGTTTGTTTTGATGTTGTGCCCACTCTTTTGAGGCGGATAAGTATCCAATTACTGCTTCGAACCACACATAAATCCTTTTAGTTTCGTATCCTTTTAATGGGATAGGTATACCCCATTCAATATCACGTGTTATTGCTCTATCTCTTAATCCTTCTGTAAGATATTTCAAACTGAAATTTTTCACATTCGGTTTCCAATAATCGTTCTTTTTTATCCAATCTAACAAAGGTTGTTCTAGAGCACTCAATTTTAAGAAGAAATGTTCAGATTCTTTGGGTATTGGAGTATCACCACTTAATTTACTAATAGGATTGATTAGTTCAAGGGCGTCCATTGGTTTGCCACATTGATCACATTGATCTCCTCGAGCTTTTTCAAAATTACAATCTGGACAAGTTCCTTCTACATAACGGTCAGCGAGAAATCTGTTATCAATCTCAGAATATAATAAAGTCATATTTTTTTTGTAAATTAATCCTTTATTATACAGTTTTGTAAATATATCCTGAACGGTATCGATGTGGTTATCAGTTCCAGTAGTAGTGAATAAATCATAGGATATACCAAGGCTTTCCCAAACTTCCAGGTGATTTTTTCTATACTTATTAACAATATCTATTGGTCGAACACCTTCTGCTTCTGCTGCAATTGTTACTGGTGTACCATGTTGATCACTTCCAGATACCATTATAACTTTGTTCCCTCGAGCTCTTTGATAGCGCGCAAAAATATCTGCAGGCAAATAGCAACCTGCTATATGACCTAAATGGAGATAATTATTTGTATATGGCCAAGCAGTTGCGACCAAGATATTTTCTGACAAATCTACCCTCTTTATGGTTGTGGATTAGATAACTATTTTAAACTAATATTTTGTTACAAATCAAATATTTTTTTGTAATTATCAAATTGTAATCCAAATATCATAAATTTCTTTTTTACTAATATGGGGATAATGCTTCATAATCCATTGAATACCTTCTTTTGGACCTGAACCGGCTTTTTTTAGTATTTTAAGATCTTCATAAATTTCATTAAATATTTTTTCTTCGGATAATTTAGTTTCTGAAAAATCCGATTTTCCTTCAATTACGATTGTAAATTCCCCTTTTGGATTTGGGAATTTTGATTTTACTTCAGATATTGTAGTTTTTACAATTTCCTCATATATTTTTGTGAGTTCTCTACATACAACAATTTTTCTTTGCGGATTTAATAATTTTTGTAGTAAATCTAAAGTTGACTTTAATCTATGGGGGGTTTCAAAGAAAACTGAGGTATTTTCAATTGAAGATATCATAGAAATTATTTTTTCTCGTTTGCTTTTTTGATGAGGCAAAAAACCTAAAAATGTAAAATGTTCAGAATCCAATCCTGAAACTGAAAGAGCAGTTGTTATTGAAGATGGACCTGGTACAGGCACAATATTATGATCGGTTTCTAAAATTTCATTTGCAAGTAGTGTTCCAGGATCATGTATGCTTGGGGTTCCGGCATCTGAAACAAGAGCTAAATCCCCATTATTTAATGCTTCTAATATTTCAGGGAGGCGTTTTGTTTTATTATGTTCATGATAGCTTAATAATTTTGTTTTAATTCCATATTTATTCAATAATTTTTTGGTAGTTCTCGTATCTTCTGCTAATATCAAATCTACTTTAGTTAAAATTTCGATAGCCCGTATAGTAATATCACTTAAATTACCTATAGGCGTACCAACAAAATATATTGTACTCATTTTTATTATCCAGTTATTATAATTACAAAAATAATTTAAACGATTTAATTTTCTTTTTGGTCACATGATATGGGATTTATTCAAGAAATAGAAGAAACAGAAAAAAAATTTGGTAATGTATTTATAACAGATATTTCTCCTCCCAAAGGTATAAATAACCTTGGCTATGAATCAATTATAAATATTAATTCAGATTTTTTGTTAATTATTGATAGCCCTGGGGGCTCTGTTAGATCAGCACCTATTCCTTTTGCATATAAATTAAGCTATGAAGAAAATCAAAATGTGATTTTTACACTGAATTGCCGTGATATGAATAAACTTGCTATTCAAAGTAATTTACTGGGTGCACAAATGTTAAATTTACATAATGTATTTATTGTTAATGGAGATGATTTTACAAAACAAAAACAATCAGTAAAAACTGTCAATGATTATACAACTACATCTTTAATTTCTGATATTGTTGATTTAAACAGTGGAATGGACTTTCAACAGGGCAAATTAGAGTCTATAACAACTTTTACTGTTGGTAGTGCCATAGATTTTTCAAAAGTACCACAAATTAATGAAATAAAATTAGTTAGAAAAAAAATTACTAACGGTACAGACTTTTTCATTTCGCAACCTTGTTATGACACAAGTTTAATTTTAGATTTTCATAAAGCCTATTATTCACAATATGGTCATACAGTAGAGAAGCCAATTTTTTATGGAGTACAAATGCTTTCTAAGAATGGAAAAAATTGGGGATTTATTCCAGAAGATGTAGAAAGTGAAATGAAATCTAATGTTTCTTCGTTGGAAATTGCTTTGAAGTTTGTTCAAGAATTATTAAGCTTAGGTTTTAATAATATATACCTAGTACCACCAATAGAAAATGGGGGTGGTAGAGATTATTACATGGCCCAATTATTAATCAAAAAAATTCGGAGTATGTAAGCTATGGAAATTAGTTCAATAGACAATTATGAAAGAAAAAAAGTAGACATAAATAGTTCATTTATGTCTTATATTGATAGCGGAAACGGTGATGTTATTATGTTTATACATGGGAATCCAACATCATCATTTTTGTGGCGAAATATAATTCCATCAATGGACAAAACTTCACGTTGTATAGCTCCAGATTTAATCGGAATGGGTAATTCTGGTAAGCCGGATAATTGTGGATATACTTTTCTAGAACATTATAATTATTTATCAGAATTTATTAAAAAGGTGGTACCCGATGGGAAAATTACCTTAGTAATTCATGATTGGGGTTCTGCTCTAGGTTTTTATTGGGCCTATAACAATCCTGAAAGAATAAAAGGTATTGTTTATATGGAGGCTTTAGTTAGGCCAATAACTTGGGAAGAATGGCCAGAGAATGCTAGAAATATATTTAATCTTCTTCGATCAGATGCTGGTGAGGAGTTGATATTTGAAAAAAATGTTTTTGTTGAGAGAATACTCCCAAATAGTGCTATAAATGGTGTTTCTGATGCTGCAATGGAAATTTACAGATCTCCGTATTCAATTGCAGAAACTAGACTACCAACTTTAGTGTGGCCAAGAGAAATTCCAATTTCTGGGGAACCTTTGCATATGGTTGAAATAATTAGTAATTATGCTGAGTTCATGATGAAAAGTAATTTTCCAAAATTATTTATCAATGCTGATCCTGGTTCTATTCTCACAGGATCACAGAGAGAATTTTGTAGACAATGGCCAAATCAAAAAGAAGTGACAGTGAAAGGTTTGCATTTTATTCAGGAAGATTCACCAATGGAAATCGGAGATGAAATAAGTAAATGGTTATCAGAAATAGAATAAAAAAGAGGTATATATGAGTTCTTATAAAACTTTAAATTTTGATATAAAAGATCAAATTGCATATATGGAATTTGCAACTCCAGACAGTGCAAATGCCATGACATCAGACATGGCACAAGAAATGGCTCAAGTTTCCGAAATATGTTTAACTAATTTTAAATTAAGAGCAATCAAAGTAAGTGGGCAGGGAAAAATATTTTGTGGTGGGGGAAATGTTAAAGCATTCAATGAAGAAGGCAATAATCTTGAAAAATACCTAGAAGCTATGGCTACAAATTTGCACGTAGCAATAGCTAATTTTGCAAGATGTAAGGCTCCAGTAATTTCTATAGTGCAAGGATTTGCTGCAGGTGCAGGTCTAAGTTTAGTTGGGGCATCGGACTTTGTTGTATCCTCTGATTCTGCGAAGTTTACGTTAGCATATTCTAGAATTGGATTTTCTCCTGATGGTTCTTCCAGTTACTTTCTTCCTAGAATCATAGGGATAAGAAAAATGATGGATCTTATGATTACAAACCGTGTTTTGAGTGCTGAAGAAGCTATGGACTGGGGGTTAGTAAGCCGAGTTGTACCGGAAGATTCATTGATTGAAGAGGGCCAAAAGTTTGTTGAATCTATAGCTAAAGGGGCTACTTCAGCTATAGGTATGGCAAAGAAATTATTAGTTTCTACTTTTGAACAATCTTTAGAATCTCAGATGGCTTTAGAGCATTTAGGTATAGCAACCATGTCAAGAACAGCTGATTGTAAAGAAGGATTTAAAGCATTTATTGATAAACGAGATCCTATATTTAATGGTTCTTAATTTTAATTAGACCTTTGATCAGCAAATTTAGTATGTGCGTCTATAAGAACAGTTTTTCCTTCGCTATTAAGCTTTTGTGCCTGCAGTAATGCTGTCTTAATTTCTGATGGCTTGGTTATTTTGATACCGGTAGCGCCCATTCCTTCGGCGATTTTCCAATATTCTCCAAACATATGTGAAACGCCATAAACTTCTCGCGCAGTAGGGAAACCTCCAGGATAGGTTGCCATTCCACCGTTATTTAATAATATTGTAGTAATTGGTAAATTTGACCTGACTGATGTTTCGATATCTAAACCAGACATTCCAAAGGCACCATCACCCATAAAATTGACACAAAACTTTTCTGGGAAGGCTTTTTTAACACCAATCATTAATGGAATACCAAACCCTAGATGAGTAGTTTTTCCCCAGCCTACATAACCATGGGGAGTTGTTGCATTATAAAACGGCACCATCATATCTCTTGGTGCTCCTGCATCATGAGTTACTACGCTTTGGGTTTTATCAACTGTTTGGTCTAGTTCCCATATTAATCTGTAAGGATTAATCGGTCCTTCATCATCTGTTAATATCGGCCACCATTGTTCTAGCCATTTTGATTTAACATTTTGTATTTCTTTAATAACTTCAGGTCTTTGTTTGCCTTTGTCGCCCACCTGGGATTTTATTTCATCGATCAATAATTTTATCGTTTCCTTCGTATCGCCAGGAAGTGAAATTTCTACGTTATAATCTTTATTAATATCTTCTACACTGACAACATTATGAATTATAGTTTTACCTTCAGGTATAGTTCTTGCATATGGTGTTCTAGTTAGACTTGTACCTAACGCAAGAATTAAATCTGATTCATCTAACCATTTAACAGCAGCTGCAGTTGTTGCTCCAGAACCTGCTCCTAATGATAAAGGATGAGTTTCATTAAATCCTGATTTGCCAGGCATACTGGTATATACTGGTAGACTTAGTAATTCAGCTAATTCTTTGAGTTCTTCGGTAGATTGAGAAAATAAAACACCCATACCTGACCAAATTATAGGATTTTTTGCTTTTAGTAATGCTGAAACTGTATCCTTAATACTAGATATTGAAGGTAATTGAGTACTTTTTGTAGGTGAATGGTACGAATCTATATCGATATTTATTTCACTTGCTCCGACATCACTAGGAAGTTCAATCATAACAGGACCTGGTCGTCCGTTTCTAAGGTGATGGAATGCTCTTCTCATGACATCGGGTATTTGATCAGCTTTATTAACTAACTCACCGTATTTTAAAACATTTCTAAATGTATCTACAGCAGAGAACTCTGGTCTTATATTAATTCTGTGTAAAGCAGGAGCTCCTGGTAATACTAAAACAGGAATATTGTCTGCGAAAGCTTGACTCACTCCACCCATAGAGTTTTCAGCACCAGCTTGGTTTTGCATAGCAAAAACCCCAAATTGATTTCTATCACTCATACGGCTGAATCCATCTGCTGCCATCATGCCGCCACGTTCATGTCTAAAAGCTATGGGTCTAATACCTTCTTTAGCAGCTGCCTCAATAACAGGATTTGAGGGAAAACAGGATATCCATTCAATTCCTTCTTTTTTTAATATTCTTGCTATCGCTTCAGTAGCATTCATAATTGCCCCCTGTAATTTTTAATTCGCAATAAGAATTATATCATGGATTATATCTTCAGTATCTATTTTTAAATCATTATAAACAGATCGTGTAACGCCTGACTTATCTATTATATAAATTGGCAAAGAATGATCTATTCTATAGGAAGGAAAGCTGTCCTTATTATATAAATCTTGCATAGTTTTTTGCGAAATTACTTCAATAACATTGCCTTGATCCATAATTGCTGCATCTGTTGCTATACCATAATGTCTCCAAATAGATTCAAGTTTTTCAAGTTCGCCACTTAGAAAAATCCAGTTAGCTTGAACTTCTTTTGATTGCCAGTAAGGATTCTCGTTATTTAATTTCATGTATTTATATGTATTTTCTGGGATATCATTGTTTGGATCCACTGAAATAGAAAGGAATGTTATATCTTTAGCAATGTCTGGATATTGGTTCAAAATTTCAGATTGTATTTTTGAAATTATTGGAACTATGATTTTACATTCTTCTTTACATTCTGAATATAAAAAAGTTAAAACAATAATTTGACCATTTAAATCATCAGAGATTACAGAATTGTTGTATTGGTCTGTAAGTTTAAATGAGGGAATTTCTTGACCATTAGTAATAGTTGTCCCTTTAAATTCATTAGATGTACAGTTAGTTAGCAAAATAGTCCAAAGTAAAAATACTACTAATAAAGTAATGCTGTAGTAAAAAGGTTTGTATATTTTTTGTACATTGATCAAATGCCGAAACCACTACTAATCATAACTGCTATTAATAAAAGCATAAGATATAACAGAGAATATAAATATAATTTTCTCGCTGATAAATGATCTTGGCCTTGCCAGAGCTTTATACCAAGATACAAAAAATATGCATCTAAAATTAATGCAGATACAAGGTAAAACAAACCTAGCTGAGGAACGGTATAAAAAAGTATAGTTAATGCGATTAATATTATTGAATGCATTATTATAAATTTACGAGTTTCTTCTATACCCATAACAACATTTAGCATTGGAATATTTGCATTAGCATAATCTTTTTCCAAAAGTATCGAAAGTGCCCAAAAATGTGGCGGTGTCCAAAAGAAAATTATTGCAAAAAGGTATAGCGATGGTAGCCCAATACTGCCTTGTACTGCAGCCCATCCAATGATAGGAGGAAGCGCTCCTGCTGCTCCACCAATAACAATGTTTTGAGTAGACGTTCTTTTTAGCCATAGCGTGTAAATAAAAACATAAAATAAAGTGGCACTCAAAGTTAATAAAGCACTAAGTAAATTAACTATTGTCCAAAAAGCTACGAAAGATATCACGTTTAATACGATGCCAAAAATTAATGCATTACTAGGGCTAACTCTACTGCCAGCAACAGGTCTGGATTTGGTTCGAGACATGACGGTATCTATGTCTCTGTCCATAAAATTATTTATAGCATTAGCCCCAGCTGAAGCCAAAGCACCTGCGACTAATACAGTAGCTATAAGATGTATTTGTGGTAGACCTTGCTCAGCAATAATCATTCCAGTTAGAGCAGAAAGTAGTAATAATAAAATGATCAAAGGTTTAGATAATTCAAAATAATCAGATAGTAGTTGTATTAAATTGAATTCAGATTTTAAGTTTGTTTGTTTTTGATACATCCAGGTAATCGTTAAAAGGTACATAGAAGCAAGCCATAATGCAGATGCTAATGATAAATGAAGAACTCTGAATACAGGATGAAATCCTGAAGCTGGATTTAACGCTCCAATAAAAATTTGGGCGAGTAGAAATGTTCCTACAAGTAATCCTGGAAAAGTAATTTTAGGAATATTTATTTTGTATGCGTAGATGACAGGAATTGCTATTGTGATTGTACCCAATACTACTATTACCCTATGAAACATATGTAGCCATTGAATATTTAGTTGCGGCAAAAGAGTGTTATCACAAAGAGGCCAATTGGGACAACTAGTGCCTGCACCTGCACCAACAACATATGATCCCGATATAAGTATTATAAATGAACTTGCAGCGCCAACAATAGACCATCGTAAAAGGTTTGGAATTTTATCAATTATTAATTGGT
>CETH01018259.1_pt1 | contig 10989 bp, 13 predicted proteins | sample 361461 | NCBI WGS metagenome assembly CETH01 (sample SAMEA2622695, study PRJEB7988) | marine metagenome | isolation source: saline water (ENVO:00002010), including
TCCTCTGTCGTAGAGACCAAACCGGAGCCTCCATCAAAAACTGTGGCTTTAGCTAAATAAGGGCTATACGATCTATCGTCTATTTTTACCATCAAGAGATCTTCGGGTATTTGACTTTCCATTCCAGGTATAAGCCTTCTTAAATCTCCTGGATAAGCATATAAACTAGTGAATCTATCCTTTTTCGATTCAGGAACATAAAAAGAAGTATCTTTCATACCTATAGGTTTAAATATTCTATCTTCCAAGAAAACATCAAACGTCTTACCTGATGCTCTTTCTATTACGCAACCAAGCACGTCCATACCCATTGAATAAGTATATTGCTCTCCTGGTTGATGCATTAAGGGTGCTTTCGTTGCTAACCCTTCACTAAAGGCACAAATATTTGGAAAAGATTTTTCAGATTTAATTACTACCGAATTACCTACTTTCGATGTATCCAAATTATCAATGAAAAAATAAGGAGATAATTTCTCTTTTTCATAAATTTCTTGCAAGGCATCGTTTGCAGTAAAACTATAAGCTATTCCTGAGGTGTGTGTGGCTAAATCTCTTATCGTAATCTCCCTTTTAAGTTTTTCAGTAGTAAAGCTCCCATCTTCATTCATTAGCATGACTTGTGTTTCGGCGAATTCTGGAATATACCAAGAAACAGGATCTGTTAAACGAACCTTGCCTTCTTCAAGAAGTATCATTAGAGCCACACCTGTAATAGGTTTGCTCATAGAATAAATTCTAAATAAGGAATCTTTTTGCAGAGGTATTTTTTTTTCTACATCAGAAAATCCTTGAGTTTCAAAATGAACAACTCGCCCTTTTCTTGCTACAGCAGTTACAAAACCAGGAAACCTTCCTTCTTTAATTTGTTGTAAAAGAGTTGGAGAAATTTTTTCTAATCTATCTTGAGACATACCAGCCTGGCTAGCTTCATAAGAACCTGCAAAAATTGATAGACTAAACATAAAACCTAAAATTAAGATAAGCTTCTTTTTGTAAGAAATCATCTGCCCTCCTGTTGACTAAATTTTAGAGATAATCATACTGATTTATTAAAATAACTGTAATAAATTTTTAAACACATGGAACTATCTATCAAAGGTAAAAACGCTATTGTATGTGCTTCGAGTCAAGGCTTGGGTAAGTCTGCAGCTATAGATCTTGCTAAAGAAGGAGTAAACCTTGCTCTATGCTCTAGAAGTAAAGAAAAGGTTGATGCTGTTAAAGAAGAAATTAATAAGATTTCCGACGTGAAAGTTATAAGTATTGAAGCAGATCTTAATTCAGGCAAAGATATTCAAGAATTTTATAAAAAAGCACATAATGAGCTAGGTTCTATAAATATCTTGATAAACAACAATGGTGGCCCTCCACCTAGTACCTTTGAAGAGCTTTCTGATGAGGATTGGCAAAAGGCTTTTAATGCAACCATGATGTCAGCTATTAGGCTTACTAAACTTGTTCTACCAAATATGAAAGATAATAAATGGGGAAGAATCATAAATATTTCTTCTATTTCAGTTAAAACTCCAGTTAATGGATTATTTCTTTCTAACAGCTTAAGAATGGGGGTCTTAGGCTGGGCGAAAGCATTATCCGATGAAGTAGCTCCTCATGGCATAACCGTAAATACAGTTTGTCCAGGAACAACAAAAACTGAAAGAATTGAAGAAATTCTAAATGCTCAATCTAAATCTTCAGGTAAAGATAAAAAAGAAATTGAAAGAAAACTAGCTGGAAGTATTCCGATGCAAAGAATTGGCAAAGCGGAAGATTTATCAGCTCTAATTACGTTCCTTTCTTCTGAGAAGGCTGAATATATGACAGGCCTTGCAGTTCAAGTCGACGGGGGCTCTGCAAGAACTTTTTATTAAAGCTTTTTATCGAAATACTTATTTAATTTTTTTACTTCCTTAGGAGATCTCCTTAAGACCATGTAAAGAATGCAAGAAGTAAAAGCAGCTAAAACTAATGGTGTTAATAAATACCCTATATAGAAATAAATAGATTGATTAGAAGGAAATTGAGCACCGTAAGTTTGCATTCCAAATAAAAAAATAGATAGCACAATAAAAAAAAGAATCATCTTCTTTTTAAAGGATTTATATTTTGAAACTTCTTGAATTAAATCTTTTAGTAGAAACTGATGTTCTTTTTCTTCAGAACTTACGTTTAATTTTCCATTTGTATAAGACCACTTCATAAATTACTTAAGGTAGAGTACTTAAACCACATTATACATAAAGTAATGTCTACAAAATATTTTAAAGAAGAAGTGGCGGACCGGACGAGACTCGAACTCGCGACCTCCGCCGTGACAGAGCGGAGCTCTAAAAACAAAAGCCTTATAGATAAGATATTTAAGAGCATCTCCATTCTTTCAGGAATCGTTTTTATACCTTTATGTATGGTTATTGCATTTATTTATGGGGCACAAAAAGGGCACAGTGAAAGATTACATTTAATTATCTAAATACTGAACCTTCCAACTACATCAATGACATCATCATCTTCTTCAACGGTCATAAAGGTTTTCTCTTTAGTTATTAGATAAGTAGAAAGCGGGAGTCCAATTAAAGTTAAGAAGAACATCCCCAATAATTCCATTGAGACATCACGATAACCAAATGTGAGTAAAACTAAGCTAATGATTGATGCTATTCCTAATGCTATCCCTATTATTCTTTTATACGTCAATTTCTTTAGCTTCTACGTGTTGATATTCAATATATGATTCACACATCTTTTTACTCTGCTCCATGACTTGTTCTAGTCCCGTTATCACGTAAGAGTCTTTAAAGTGTGGAGATTCTATTTCTAGATGATCTGCTCCTCTGATACTAGGAAAGTTTTTAAGACGTAGAACAAACCAATCTCTATCAGCGTGATGAACTTTATAAGTTACGTTCTTACTTCTCAGAAAGTTAAAGGATAGTTTTCCTTCTATCTCCTGTTTAGGTTTTAAATCATTGTCCTCATAGATTATGAAACTTAATCCCTCACATATGCAGAAAGGTCTGTTCATTTCAAAAGCTAGGTAGTTGTCACTTCGTTCTGATTCTTTTCTAACCATGAGGGCATCAGGTGTATAAGACTCAATATTCCATGAATCTAATGTCTGTATTCTTACTTCCCCTAAAGAATTATTTGAAAAAATTAAAATTACAAAAAGCATAAGCAGCTTTAGAAGAGTATGTTTTAGATAGTATTCATTAACTCTTATCATTCTTTACAGCACCTCTGATACTTTTTGTGCTATTTGAAGTGCAAGGTATGGAGGTACAGCATTTCCAACTTGATGATATTGTTGAGTCCTGTTACCACAAAAGTAATAATTATCAGGAAAAGATTGTATTCTCGCTGCCTCTCTTACAGTTAGGCTACGGCATTGCATGGGGTCATGGTGAATAAAAGCGTGTCCATCTTTAGATATATGACTAGTTATAGTTTTACTAGGAGCACTTCCATCAATTGTCCTAAATCTGTCTTTGTGATTTCCTGAATCTTTATTTTTATGGTCAGGTAGCAAGAATGCTGGATAATCATTTAATAGAGGCGGCTTCCCTCTGACTGAAGTAAATACACTATTAAATAAATACCTTCTTAAATCACAATCCATATGGGATCTTGACTCATGATTAAGATACCCTTCTAAATTCTCATCAACATACCAGTCAATTAATTCAGAAGAAATACTGTTAGAAAGGCCGTACCTTGAGCAGTGAATATACTTCCCACCACGATCAAAAACATATCTTTTGTCCTGAATTTCTTTAATTTTATTTTTTAATTCTTTTTTGATGTCCGCTTCAATGCCCTCGAATCCTTTCCAATATTTATGCCTCAGTTGTTCCTTCCAATTTTCTAAACTATCTTTTGACTTGGTCTTTTCAACTTTGCTTAAACCGCTTCTCAATTTCGGCATCTCAGAAAGTAGGCTCTCTACCGTATTGGTTTCTGTTTGTAAGAGACAAGAAATCTTCTTTGTATTTGTTATATCTTTTCTTAATCCCAAAACAATGACCCTTTGTCTGTCTTGGGCTACACCGTAATCACTTGCTTTTAATTTAAAATCTAAATCTTGATCAAATAAGTCTAATTGCTTATTTTCTTTTAGAGAAAAGAGTTCATAGCCTAGACCTCGAAGATCTTTCAATATTTGTTTAAAGATTGGCTGATCGTTTACTTTAGAGCTAAGGATCCCAGGTACATTTTCCATTACAAATGCTTCTGGTTTAAATTCAGGAATGATATTGAGATACCATTGGTAGAGGAAATGTCTATTATCTTTCTCCGGAACATAATTACCCTTCAAACTCATCTGCTTTCTACTAGCTCTTCCTATTAAAGAGTATGCTTGGCAAGGAGGTCCTCCAATTATCACCAAAGGTTTGTCCTTGGTATGTCCTAACTTATCAAGACGTCTTCTGATTTCATCATTTGTTGTTTTCTCATCATGTTGATCTGATCCTAGTTCATGATTCCATACAGAATCATCAATATATTCAGCATAATTTTTAAATGTTTCTCTTGCACTTTCCCAAGTTACGTTTTCGTCAGATTTAACTAATTCATAATATTTTTTCTTGTCATTAGATTTTAGACTGCGAAATAGTTTTCTAAGTCTTAAAGTGTCGCAAGCTACTTTATCCATCTCTATAGAAACAGAAGGTCCGAATGTCTTTCCGGATTGAAATTGGCTAAAACCCTCTCCAAGACCGCCCGGTCCTGCAAATAGATCTATTACTGAAATCTTCTTATTCACTATCCTACCTATCGATCATAAAAGAGGTTACACGTAATTAATCATTAAATTCAGGTCCTATATATTCCTTTTTCTGACTTAAGTTCATCTTCTTTAAAATTACAACAGTATCTAATTGACGTAAGACTTTAATAAGCCTTCTCATCTGCCCTTCTCCTTTATATTTTCCACCAACCTTCTTATCACTTATTTTAGGCGGCTTTTCATCAAAATTTTTCCTAATTCTTTGCTTCTCTTCATCAAAATAAAGATCATAAATAAGATCAAAATGACCATCATTTATCCAAAATCTACTAGCTATATTCTCTATAACTGCACCTTGTTGGTAGGGCTCTCGGGAGGATAGGAAGAATTTTGCTTCGTCACCGTGCTTTTCATATAAACCATACCAAGCATAAACTCTATGCCTATAAGCAAGAGACGACTTGTGTCCCCTGTGGGTAAGAATGTAGTTAGGGGCAGCATAATAATTTGGCAGCCCATTCTTTCTTTCTACTAACTTATCTAGATACAAAAAACAAATCCATGTCCAGAGCCCTGGGTCTTCTCTATACTTATCAGGTATTTCTCCTAATTGTTGGTGAAGATATTTTGCAAGTTCAAGTTTATTATCAAAGGAGAAATCTTTATCTAAAGAAACGTCAAATTCTGCTTTAGTAGAATATTCAGGTAAATTAATCCAATTCAGGAATAATTGGGGCTCTGTTTTTAAAGCTATCTCATCTTGCCCCATCCTTATCCCGCTTTTATTTAAAATTCTTAATGGATAACTCATTCTTCATCCTCTTCTTCATTTATACCCAAATTAATGAACTCAATATAATTTTCTCCTGAAGTAAATCTTTCGACTATGTTATGAGTCCAATCTTCCTTTTGCTGCAAGGTGCTATCTTCATCTATAGGTGCCGAATCTAAAGTACCTTTTCCACAATAATCCTCTATCCAATGTTTCCATGTCCTTTTCCAGCTCAGCTCATCTTCTTCCCAATTTTCTAACAAAAATTTTAAACCTTGCTTCATAGTTATAGGAATGATCAATCCTTGCCAGATTTTTTCCGTCTTGAGAAGAGTGTCTATGTTAGTGATTTTTTTATTTATCTTTATTACAGGTCCGACATCTTCGTCTAATTCAAATTCCCAAATTGAATTACTATCTTCTAATTCTTCTATTGGTATCAAAGTTTCATAATTCGTCTCTTTGTATTTCCCATGAAAATTTTGGGATACTGCCTGTTTCAGGATTGAATTTCTGGAATGAAAATATAAAGAAAATTTCAATCTTCTTCCTTTTAAGGAAAGTTTACCTTGATAAGAGCTTCTAGAAGCCAGTAACTCAGATACAGTACAGAGATCTTCATCAATTCTCATTTCACCTTTTATTCCTACTAAACTAACGATATATTCATGATTCAAACCTTTTAGTTCTTCAGATAATTTGCTTAGGTCTAATGTGAAAGGGGTAAAATCTTCATTTATATTCTTTGAATGAAAAGTAAGTTCTATATGTTTAGACTCAAATATTTTTATTTGCTGAGGGTTTGTAATAAGTGTCCTAAACGCCATCCTCTTCTCCTACAGTTTCCTCGAAATCAACTGTTGCTATTAACCTTTTGTTCTCATTAAATCCTGTTACTTCTATAAAAAATTCATAATCAGTTATTTCTATATCCAACTTATGTCCATCTATGATTTTATAAGTTAAACCTTCGCAATAAATATCAAATTCTTCTTTATCATTTAGATCAAAGTCTAAGGGATCATAGTTGCTCGGTATGGCTTTAGAGTTGTGGAGAGTATCTTGTGTAGCGTAAACAAGGTTTACCCTCATGTTAAAAGGAATTATGGGCAAAGAGTCATTTAATGAGTTATTCATGCCCCACCCATTTGCATCATCCATTACAAAGTATTCTGGTCTCGCAGGCTGAGGTGGAGTTGGAGGTGAAGGTGGAGGTGGCGGTGGCGGAGGCTGAGGCTGTTCTACTATAGTTGGGATATCAAATACACGAACTGGAAGCAAATCAATTAAAAGATCTCTATCTAAGCCAGAACTAACTCCAAAGAAAAATTTAGATACTACTTCAAAAGATTTTCTTATTTCAGAAAGAGTCTCTGAGCCCTTAATGTATCCTCTCTTTAGGTCATTCTTTTTAGCATTAAATCTTACATGGTTCCCAACTTCAGCTTTTAAAGCAAAATTACTAACTTCTAACTCTTCAATTAACATTAAAGATTGAATTGGAATCTGACTTGTTTTTACAGGTTCTCTAGATATTATCAGGCCTTGTCTTAATACATGTTGAATGGTAGTTTCATTTTTTTTGAGAAATAGTTTTACCGAAGAAGTTACTTTATCTTTTGGATAAGAAGTTCCATCTCTTATTTCTTGAGGAAAGATATTAACAGGCACTTTAATACCAACGATTTCACCTTTTTCAAACTCTTGCCTAGCAAACGCCAATTTATCTTGATCGGTAAAAGAATCACTGGACAAGAGACCGTTCTTTAGATCTTTCTTCCAATTAGGTTTAAGAGGAACTAGATCATCTTCAATAAAAGTTCTAGCTTCAGACTGAAAAAATCTAAAAGAACTATCTGAATTTGGATGATTACTTTCGGAAGAAAGGTATTGATCAGCAATATCATTTAATGTATCAAAGTTAATTTTTATATCTTCAATAGTTAACTCCAATTGCCCCGTAAATATTGCATAAAAATACTCTTCTACTATATTTTGAATTAGAAATTCTTTTGTTATCTCCTTAGATATATCAGGAATAATGAATGAGCTGCCTGGTTCATCAGATCGTCTTTCTAAACTAAAGACATCTTTTATATTTTCGATCTCATTATGATCTTGATAAGGAAGGTATTGTTTTTCATCTAGATCTTTATGGCCATAAAAACCTTCAAAACTGTAATCTAAATCATTAGAGCTATCTGTCCAGTCTCCTCTCAATTCTGTCTTTGCCATAACATAGTGAGGTACCTCTTTGTCAATAGAGATTGTCTTAGAATCAATTTTATTACGAACTGTATAAACTATAAGTGTCTTTAGTCCTGATACTAAAAATAAAGCAATATTCCCTAAACCCGCTCCTCCAGCAGTTAATTCCCGGCTATTTTGTTTGCCGCTATTTAATCTGGCTCCTGAATTGTGCCAAAAATTAGAGTGATTTGAATCTTGTCTAGCTTCTAAAGCTCCGTTTAGTCCCGTTGTTCCAAATTCTTCAATAATTAAAAGGTTTTTTGACATATTAATGTCATCTGATCCTGAATCTTTCAAAGGGTTTTTTAGACTCTCTCTAAGATTATTTATCAATTTGCTCTGATGATTTTCTTCAATTCTAATTTTCAGAATTGCGGGTTCTTCTTTATTTATCCTAGCATCTAAAGAGTTTTGTATTAGTTCTCTTGCAAGCGTATTCGTAGGAGTGGTCTGAGCTTCGGTTTCAAACTGATCAATCCTCATGTTCTTGTGTGAACCACCCCACTCTACTTTTCTAAAATCTACTTCCATAATCAAACTACCTTATATAAAAAAATGAATAGGGTCATCAATATGAATACTAAATAACTTAACAGTTTGAAAAAATCTAGCTCTATATCAACAAAAACTATAGGTCCGTAATGCCAAAACAACCTAATGACATATAAAATAGCTACTGTAAAAATAATTATCCCTGTGCCTACAGATAAATAAGCAAAGAAAATATTTTCTGTCATCAGCCACACCAACAACAGAATTGAACACACGTAAGGTGTTGAATCAGTGAAACGTTTAAAATAACTTAACATAATATTCTAACCATGATGAAAATAAACTGGGCTGGAGGAGATTGTTGGAGTGCAATATGCCAGCCCAGTCATTTTAAAGTTCAAATTATTACTAAACACATAAAAGTAAAACTTGAACTGTGAGGAACTAAAGTTTAAAGGACTCTTCATCTGGAGTATCTTTACCTTTATCAAATAGAGCAATGGTTCTATTTAATTCCTGGTTTATTGCCCTTTTAATCTTATCTATGTCTTGTTTCGTATAAGAATAATTGGACTTTCTAGATAGATTGCCAAGCAATCTTATTAAATTAATAATTTTATTAGTCCTAGATTCTGCCAACTCAACAAATTTAGATCTTTTATCGGCTTTTCCCATATTATTTACCTATTTATTTACTATATACTTCTATTGTAATATATATAATAGTATATTGTCAAGTAAATAATTAGGTATATTTATCATATTTACTATTATATTTAGGAACTTAAACCCTCTCTATAATACTCAAAGAAATAATTACACCACTCTAACTTCTCTTCTTCCTGGTTAAATGTATAAGCAAATAGATGAACGTTGAAGAAGTAAAACAGGAGAAATAAAGTTAAATAAACACCATTGTATATATAATCTTTTTTACTCACCTTCCCTTCCCTCCTTAAACTGTTGTTGAATCTTTTCTTATATAATTTTTAAGATTTACTTCATTGTTCACTTTGGCTCTTGCCTCCCTAAGAGTTTTAAAATCTAATCTATCTCCTACAAATCTCCAGACCTTATTATCAGATAATCTTGTGATATTAATTACATCGATTACTTCCTCTATTTGAACTAAGTTATCTACCAGATCTTGTACATTATGAGCAAAATTCTTAATAATGACCTTATCCCCTTTAGATAAAACCACCTCAGCTATAAAATCTTCCATTAATGTCTCCTTACCCTTTTATAAGAGCGTGCTGCAGTAATGACTACCCCTTCTTCAGAAATAACAAAAAATGTATTAAGTTGTTTTTCAAACTTCTTAAAGTTTTTTTTCCCTAGATCTGATCTTATAAAACATTTTTCTCTTTTATCTACAGACAGCACTAAAGCACCATTTCTTGTGTAATTGAGATGTCCATAGTCTTTCAAAAGAGAAAAGGTTTTAATTTTGATTCCTCTTTGGTTCATTCTTGTTAAAGCATGACTTGTAAATCTTATTTTTTTATTTTTAATTAACTCTATACTTTGCATGTAACGAATTATACAATTATACTATGTCCTAGTCAACTAACTAGGTCCTAGTTTATGAATAAGAAAGATAGAGATATAGATTTAGAATTTACTTATGCTCATGAAATGGTATGGAGCGGTAAGGTAAAGGAGATCCTACACAACTTGTTGAGCCGCTCCTTCCAGGCTGTAAATCTAATTCAGGGCAAAGAAGTTGCTATAAAACTTATCTGGGATTATCTCCGACCAGAAGAACCATTGCCCTCTAAAAAAATTACTAAAAAGCAAAAACAAAGTATTTTATCCACAATGGAGGAATTAGTTGATAAGAATAATCTTATCTTAAATGGAAAACAAAAAACTAATTTTATACAAAGTATGCCCTTTTCTTACGACAGCATTATGATTGGACCTTACGGCAATGAAACCTGGGAAAGTGCAGGAGATCTTTATATATCTGGTCCAAGAGATAAATTTCTTTATGATTATTTATCAAACATAAAAGATTTCTCAACCATCTTGCTTGATGAAAAAGCTCTTATGTGTGCTAATTATGGTGGTGGCCCTCCTATAGAAATGGAAGGAAATCTAGCACTTATAAATAACCAGTTTTGTTTTCTTCTCTCTTATGCATATTTAGGTATCTTACCAACTCAAATAGAAAATTATGATTTTGCACCTTGGTATAAATCTAATAAAGATTTTATTGATTCTTCAGATCTAGGTTTTTTAAATAATTTGATTTCGACATGTGATCAAAACATAAATACTCTTTTTGGTAAATCTCCACCCAGATTCTTGGAAGATGCTTTAACCGCAGCACTAGCTAGAATGGCTCTAGACTGTGACTTGCCTGTTTCTGCTACTAATTTAAGCAAGTTAGCAGGTGTTGATAGAAAAACTGTTGTTAATGCTAAATTGTCTGACGACACAGATTCCATTCCTCCTGATAAAGCTATTTTCTTTCTTAATGGTAAGGCTAGGAATAGATGGACGGAGAATGATGAAGAAGATAATCCCTTGGGTTTAAAACTTATACATTCTTTTAATCAGCTTGGAATGAAGAAAAGCTTCTACCCCTCTGTAGGTTTGAACTAATAAGATCGCACAAAAAGGGCACAATTCCTAAAACTATAGACTGTGAAGGTTATGAGTGACCTGCAGAAACCTTTTAACTATAAGGCATGTAGTGGCGGACCGGACGAGACTCGAACTCGCGACCTCCGCCGTGACA
>CETH01050102.1_pt1 | contig 10986 bp, 12 predicted proteins | sample 361461 | NCBI WGS metagenome assembly CETH01 (sample SAMEA2622695, study PRJEB7988) | marine metagenome | isolation source: saline water (ENVO:00002010), including
CCAATTTCTATACCAAATTTTCTATTTCGACTATGTTCACTAAATGCTGTAACAGAAAGATCTCCAATTCCAGCTAGTCCATAAAAAGTAGACTCCTGGGCTCCAATAGCCTTACCCAAACGAGAAATCTCATTTAATCCTCTCGTAATTAAGGCTGCAGTGGTATTATCTCCAAACTGAAGCCCTATACACATTCCACTAGCTATTGAAATTACATTTTTAATTGCTCCAGCGATTTCTACTCCAAGTAGATCGCTGTTAGAATATGCACGCATATTTGTTGAGGATAGAAGGGCTTGAATATTTCGATTTAGAGTCATATTGCCTCCTGCGACTACAAGTGTCGTAGGAATTCCTTTGTAAACCTCTTCTGCATGACTGGGTCCAGATAGACAGCAAACATTAGCTCTGTCATGACCTGTTATATCTAAAATGATTTGTGAAGGGAGCATATAACTCTCCATCTCAATCCCTTTTGATAGGGATACTATATTTGTATTAGATGAAATATTTATCGTTTTAAATAAATTTCTAATTGACTGCGTAGGAACAGCCACAAATAAGTAATCTATATTCTCTAGGTCGTTCACATCTGACGTAAGAGCTATTTCTTCATTTATTACTATCCCTGGAAGCCGTGGATGCGTTCTATTGAGCAAAAGTGAATCTATAAAGCTGGGGTTGTGATGATAGATAGTAACATCGCTTCCATTTTCATGAAGCACTGTTGAAATTGAACATCCCCAAGAGCCGGCACCTATGACACAGACTCGATTAATCAGACAACCTTTCCGATAAGTGTAAAATCTTCATTTAATGAAGAAAGATGATCTGTCAACTCATCAAGGGCAGATGGGTCTATAATAACAACTAAGCCCATGCCCAAGTTAAATGAACGCCTCATATCCTCAGTGGGAACTTCACCATTTTTCTGTATCATATTAAATATTTCTGGCCATTCCCATGAATCCCAATTTACTTCTACATCTTGGTCTTTTTCAATCACTCTGTGGGTGTTTTCCACCATTCCACCTCCAGTGATATGAGATATTCCATGAAGCCAATCTTTCTCTAGAATTGAATCGAGAGTAGGCAAGTATGATTTATGAATAGATAAAAGTGATTCAGCGAGTGTCATGTCAAGTTCTTCAAAATAACGATCTACATGATATTTTTCAAGGAGGACTTTTCTTGCTAGTGAATAGCCATTTGTATGAAGCCCCGTTGATGGAAGTCCAATTAAAAGATCACCTTTATTAGTTTTTCTCATTGGCATCATAAATTTTTTATCAACGACGCCAATAATTGTTCCACTTATATCATACTCTCCTTCTTGGTAAAAATCTGGCATTTCTGCAGTTTCTCCACCGATAAGCACCGTCGAATTTTCCTTGCATGCAAGAGCTAGTCCTTCTACAACTTGTTCAACGGTATCTACAGAAAGCTTTCCTGTTGCGAAATAATCAAGAAAAAATAATGGACGAGCCCCAACAGCCAAAATATCATTTGTACAATGATTTACTAAGCATTGACCTATGGTATTATGAGTCCCTGATAAAAAAGCAATTTTTAATTTAGTTCCGACTCCATCAGAGCTTGAAACTAGTACTGGGTTATCATATCTATCTTTAGGAAAAAGGTAGCAACCTCCAAAACCACCAATATCTGTTAATGTATTATCATTAAAGGTACCTTTTACAAGATCTTTTATTTTTACTACTGCCTTGTTAGCTAAATCAATATCAACACCAGCTTCTTTGTAGGTAGTCATAAAATTCTCCTATTCACCTGATTCGGTATCATTATACATTGCATCAATTGTATCTTTGAAGTTTTCAGTGACTACTTTTCTTTTTATTTTCAATGATGGAGTAATCTCTCCCCTCTCAAGCTCAAACAAACGGTCACAAACAGTAAACTTTTTAATCTTTTCATATTTTGCAAAGTTCCCCATCCGTTCTTCAACTTCTGATAAAAATAGAGCAATTGTATCTGGATGTTCAACCATTTCTTTCGCTCCCAAGTTTTCATGTCCTTTAGATTTCAAAAATCCTTCTAATGCTTCAAAGTTAGGCGTTATAAGAGCTGAAATAAAGTTTCTCTTATCTCCAATAGCAACAACCTGCTCAATGTACACAGATGTAATAAGTGCATTCTCAAGTGGAGCTGGAGCAATATTTTTACCACCAGAAGTTACAATGAGGCTTTTTTTCCTATCCGTAATTTTCAAGAAACCATCCTGATCGAACTCTCCAATGTCTCCCGTGCAAAACCATCCATCTGAATCAATAGATTTAGCTGTCGCTTCATCATTTTTGTAGTAACCCTTCATTATATTTGGCCCCTTTGCTAAAATCTCACCATCATCAGCTATCTTGATTTCCACATTGAAAATTGGTTTACCTACAGTTCCAAACCTTAAATCAGTTTCAGTATTACTTGTTAAAACTGGACTAGTTTCAGTTAATCCATATCCTTCTAAAATAGTAATATTGAGATAACTAAAAAACTCAGCAACTTCTTTGGAGAGTGGAGCTCCCCCAGATACAAAAAATCTAATTTTCCCACCTAGCTTGGCTTTGACTTTTGAGTAAACTAGCTTATTGGCTAAGTTGAATTTCATTTTCGTCAATCCTGTTAATGTTGATTTATCTCTTATGTGTGCTGTCTGTTCACCTACTTTATAAGCCCATTTAAATATTTTTCTTCTAATAGAAGGGGCTGTCTTTAGACCATCATTTATTTTGTTATACATTTTCTCAAACAATCTTGGGACACTAACTACAATTGAAGGAGAAGTCTCTCCTAGATTATCTGCAACGGTCTCTATGCTTTCTGCATAATAAACAGTAGAGCCTAATGCAAAGCCAGTAAAATGACCTGTCATTCTCTCAAGTACATGACTCAATGGCAAGAAAGATAAAAAAGAATGCTCATCAGCAGGTTTGAGATCTGCCATATTTATTGTGGCCAATACATTTGATATTAAGTTTTTATGTGTCAGCATTACACCTTTAGGATTTCCAGTTGTTCCAGATGTATAGATAATAGTTAGTAAATCATCTTCTTTAATATCATTAGATATAGCACTTAATGAAAATTTATTTTCTTTTTCGTAATCTAGACCTTTATCTAAAAAATCCATGAAATTAGATATATTATCTTCTTTTTCAGTGCAACTATCATCCATAACAACAATATGTTGAAGATTTTCTAAATTCCCTTTTATTTCATTAATTTTATTTAATTGATCTTGATTTTCAACAAATATTGCCTTTGAATCAGAGTTATTTAATATATACTCAATTTGTGCTGGCAAAAGCGTTGGATAAACTGTAACAGAAGCTGAACCATTGCATATAATTCCATAATCTGACATAGCCCATCGAGGAGAGTTTGTAGATAATATTGCAACATTATCTCCCAATCCAATCCCTACTGAACGAAGCCCAGAAGATATATTTCGAACTGTCGATTTAACATCACTACCTTTTATGCCAATCCACTCATTATTCTTCTTATAGTAATACAAAGGCTTTGAAGAATACTCGTTCGTTGTATTTAAGAACATTTCAGATATTGTTTTATATTGCATACTAACTCCTTAATTTGGGGTGGAATTCTTATTTATAAAATAATATAAAAAACATATCTTATTTTATAAATTATTATATATTTCTTTATTTTCTTTTAAAGAATTATAGCCGAGGTGGTGAAATTGGTAGACGCGCTGGATTCAAAATCCAGTTCTCTTCGGAGAGTGTGGGTTCGAGCCCCACCCTCGGTACTAAGCATATTTTCCCTCTGATAGAGGAAAGTAGAGCAATCTACAGTCAAGCTTTCCATTTTTTAATATATATCGTCGTTTTGTCCTAAGTCCTATTTGCTTTGGGAGACTATTATTCATACAAAATATATAAGCGTCATGTCCAGCGCATTCATTCTTTAGACGATCTCCAATTTTTCTATACAGCCCCTCTAAAGATCTAGTTTGGCTCATACGATGTCCATGCGGAGGATTCATTATTATAGTACCATTGTCAGAATATGTTTTAAAATCTCCTATATCTAGAGTATTTAATTTTACTGAATTGGCTTGGTTTATTCTCTCTAAACTCTTCCTAAGCAACTCAATATTACTTTCTGTGTTATCTGACCCATATATATCAATAGGTTTAGTTAGGAGCATCTTATCCAAAGATTGAGTTCGCATATCTAGAAAAAGTTGCGAATTAAAGTTTTTCCACTTTTGAAATGCATACTTACTTCTATTTATTCTAGGAGGGATATTTAAAGCATACATTAAAGCTTCAATAATAATAGTTCCAGAACCACACATAGGATCATAAAACGGTGAGTTTCTATCCCAGTCTGATAACAGAACCAATCCTGCAGCCAAAGATTGATTCAAGGAAGCTCTATGCACTTTTCCTCTATAGCCTCTAATATATAAAGGAGCTCCACTTGTATTCAAATACACAATAACATTGTTATTTTTAATATTAAAAAATAAAGAGTATGTTGGATTCTCTTTATCTATTGATGGCCTAGCTCCCTTTTCCATTCTAATTCTATCAACAATGGAATCTTTAATTTTTAACGTTAAATAATTAGATTTTGCAAAAAGTTTAGAATTAATTCTAGTCTTAATAGAAAAAGTTTCAGAGGGAAGTATGATTTTATGCCAAGGGTAAGATTTAACTTTATCGTATAAATCGTTAGATTTAGTGAGTGAAAAGCGAGTTATTTCCTGCAAGACAAACATTGAGGATCTAGTCTCAAGATTTAATCTAAACACATCTTTTTCATCTCCTTTGAGATGAACGCCCCCTAAATCTATTTTAGATGGTTTGTCTAAAATTTCTTTTATTTCTTTTGCAAGAGATTCTTCTAAGCCTCTAGGACAGGTAATAAATAATTTATCTGTTAAAATCATTATTTATACTATCATATACTTTAACAGGCTTTTGAATATCAAAATCAAAGCAAACAGCAACAACCAATGAGCGACAAATAACATTTTGCTCTTTATCAAATATTACAGACTCTATTTCAAAACTAGTATTTCCAATTTTTATTATTTTTTGACCAACTGTAAGTACGGATGGGTGCTTCAATTGTAAATAGTAATCTATCTGCAAAGATGCCATAATAATAGATTTTCCCGTATTGCTCCCAGGTATGCCCCACCTTTTAAACAACTCAACTCTTGCTGTTTCAATATAAGTTGCATACACTGCATTATTTACATGTTGAAAAGCATCTAAGTCTCTCCACCTAGTAGTGATTTCACAAAGCAGTGTATAATCACTAATTTTATATTTTTTTTTCATCTTTTATAAACCTATTCCTGTAAAATGAAAACTTTTCATTTATTGCAATTTCATCTAATTCATACTCATTAGCATCAAATTTAAACTTATTTTTAAAAAATTTAGTAGACTTTCTATTTGGACTATTATTTAATATGATATCTTTTTGCAATTGACAAGATAACAGTTCAGAAACTTCTTTTGGATTTTTTATTAGATCAGAGTATTGTACATCAATAATTTTATTACGAATACTATCTCTATCCTTGGATGCTTTAGTTATCATCCTATGATACAAGTCTACAATAAAATCACCAACATCTTTTTTACTAACATCTTTGAAGAATAATTCCCAAGCACTATAAATCATTGGACAATAAGAAGAAATAGCATTAAATGGATTTCTATGAATCCATACAATTCTTGCATCTGGAAATACTTTAGATATGTCATCTAAAAACATTAAATGATCAGGGCATTTTAGCGCAAATGAACTAGATTGACTTGTAGATAATATAAATTCTTTATATATATTTAGAAGTGCAGAAGTATCCATCTTAAGTAAAAACTCTTCTAATTTCATGAGTTTTAATTGTATAACATAATTATAGCATAAAAATAAATTTTTCTGAAAATGCCAGCATTCCTCGTATGTATCTAAATCCACAGTATGCATAGATTGTATAGAGGGAATAAAATATCGATATAGGTAAAAGCCTAAATATGATTTTAGCCTTCTAAACTTTCTATCGATATATCTATTTCTTGAAACCCTAGAAGGGCAAGAAAGCTTCCAATATGGAATCCCTGTATAAGAAAAATTATTGATAATAAGATTATGTAAATTAGTTGTACCACTCCTAGGTAGCCCGACAACAATAACTGGAGATTCTAAACTTTTTTCACTCTTTCCATTTTTTGTCAAAAAACGACTACCCTCTTTGAGTGATTGATAAGACATGATTGAATGTAGACGACGACCGAGTGGACTGAAAAGTTCTGAGTTTAGATGATTCACATAGTCATCAAATATTTCAATAATTTTTTGAGATGAGTTAAATCCTAAAGCATTCATTTTTTCTAAACTCTTATCCTTGAATTTACTTTTATTTATAAATTTATAGGGACTATGCTCAAGGATTGAGTTCAAAAATCTTAAATCTATTCTTGAATAAGGCAACTTATTTTGCTTTTATTGATAAGGTTAGAGTGAATCTAGCAACTACTTCTTCTGAAATACTTGGTACCGTAGCTATAACAGCTACAGGAAAATTAATTCTTTTTTTTGTTTCAATGGTTTCTTTAATCTTCTCTTTGATTTCTATACCTGAAGAGCAAGTAAAAACTACATCCCCCATAGCTCTTTTATTAAAATCAGCATGAAAATCTTTAAAAATAATAGATATATTCTCTTTATATCTGTTTAGATGATGGAATGCAAAGTATCCAGATGTAATATCAGCACCAATAGCCAAAGCCCCTAAATACATAGAACCTAAATGATTTTTTGTTCTTCTCCGCAACTTTATTTTAAACTTAACAGAAGATTCATTTAATAAAATTATTTGGGGCCTACACGAAAATAATAATGGAATTTTCCAGAATGATATAATGCGCAAATAAAGATTTAATTTTTGTAACGTTGATAACAAATATATCTACTCAATTTTTGTATATCCCTAATTTATTAAATTTTTACATAATAATTTATGGCAAATAGGTTTGTATATTAAATTTCTTTAATTTAGCAGGCTCTTTGCCTTCGTTTAAGTCTATCTGCTGCATATTAGAAACCATATATGAATTTACATACATTTGCTCCTTACCATATCCTACAACATTATAAGAATCTACTTTTAAGGCTTCTTCCTCATCTACCATTAAAACTTTATGATAATGATCAACCCCACAGTGCAATGGACAGGCATACTTTACATTTTTTTGAATTTTAACATTATATACTTTTCCATCTTCAGTAGCTAATTCATAATATTTAGGACCTGTAATTTCCGAATATTTCCCAACACCAAAAGCTATTAAAACAGTCATTATTATTTCTTTTGTAATAATCATCTTAACCTCCTTTATGAATTAGCAAAATATTTATATGCATATAAATATTGTTGAGTTGATAAATAGCAAAAATCACCAAGATAATGCGAGATTTTTTCACAATCTTTGAAATCCTCATCATGAATCAATTTAAACTCGATATATAGTTTTCCTTCACTCTCTCCTATGCGTTTAAATTGATATTTCCCTACGCCACATTTAGTCTGGATCACCATCAATGGCTTATCTTTACAAAGAGCAGAAATACAACCTGTAGTCGATAAAGCAAAGTTTTCCTGTAGATTTTTTGCTTTTTGATTATTTAAGTTATTTGTGTTCATTTTATAGCTCCTTTTATTTTGCCTACATAATTTTATGGCATACAAAAAGAATAAAATGTGATTAGAATCATTATTTTTCTACTATGTGATGTAGGTCATATTTTTAACTATTTATTTAATTATGTGATTTGCATCTAATTAAAAAAACAAAAAGAGTTTTAGCTTCCTTTAAGCATTTAAAAGGAATAGAAAAATGTCAAAAGAAAAATCAAAAGACTTATCAGCGGTTGCATGGCTCAACCTTGTATTGGGGATATATAACATATACTTATTTTCTATAGGAAATTTAATGTTCAATCTTGTTATAGGGACATTAAATGTTGGAGTGTGGGCTTTTTTTAGAAAGCCAGAAACTATATTGCTATTTAGTAGAAAAAAATCTAATAAAAAATAAAATTAAGGCTTTAAATACTTCTTTAAGGCCTCTTCTCTTTCCTTTGTATCTAGCGTCTTAATATATTCTTTGAATTCTATATTTAGTCCTGATAAAAGATCTATTTCAAATCCTTGATTAATTGATTTTTTTGCTGCACCTATTGATACTTTAGAATTTTTGGATATCAAATTGAGCAATTCCATAGATACCGATTGAATATTAGTTTTATCTACTATTTTATCTACTAAACCAATAGAAAAAGCCTCTTTAGCATCTATTCTTTTTCCTGTATAAATCATTTTTTTTGCTTTACTAATCCCCACTATCCTTGGAAGTAATTGAGTTCCTCCAGCCCCTGGGATAATTCCTATTGTAACTTCAGGTAAAGCAAAAAAAGCATCTTCGGTGCAATATCTAAAATCACACGATAATGCAAACTCTAAACCACCGCCAAGACAAGCTCCCTGAATCAATGAAATTGTAGGGAAAGGAAGGTTGTATATATTGAAAAATAATGTTTTTATTGCATAAAGGGTGTCAATAGTTTCTTCATTTGACATCGTTGCTCTTTCTTTTAAATCTGCACCTGCACAAAAATTATCTAATGCTGTAGAAAAAATAATCCCTCTAGTTTTTTTTTGACTTGCAATTTCACCTATTAACATGGACAACTCTGAAGTGAATTCTGCAGATAATGCATTGACAGGCTTATTCTCTAAAGTGATTATAAATATATTATTATTTTCTTTAAGATTTATCATTTTCTAATTATGTGTTGACCATCTAAGCTATAGAGGTAATCATTAAACGTTTCAGGGACATCTAATTCTAACAACAATAGTAATTGCCCATGAGTTTTACCTTGTGCATCATGGAGCAAGCTATCACTACCGCCTCCTTCTAAACTACCTTTAACTATGAAATTTAATGCTAATAAGTTAGGAAGCTCATACCTCAAGACTTCTTCTTTTGCCACTCCAGATAAATGTTTTTTAACCATATCAGATGTAATATTTTCAACAGCCCAGTCATACACTTCTTTATATTCAAAAACTATGCCAATATTAGAACTATCTCCTTTATCTCCAGATCTAGTACAAGCAATATCCATTAATCTTATCTTCATTAGTACACCTTAACCTTTGTTTTAACCATAGATTTATCTATAAGTGTAGGCCAGTACGAAATAACTTCTTGAACCTTTGGTCGACCACCAGAAAAACCAGTGATTCCTGGAGGACCATTTGTTATAAGAGGAGCTAATTCCTTTGAAAATTTTTCAATTTTATTACGTGATTTATCTTTTACTGAAATTGAAACAGTTAATTCACTAGGATTGTCATCTACTTTAAGAGAAGAGCCTAAACATGAATTATATCCAACTAAATCAACTTTATGTTCATCAAATTGAATTCCTTTGCTCTTTAATCTATCTAATATTATCCCTGAAATTTTTTCTGCTTTTTCAATTGCATATGGTGCTGTCACAGTAAGTTTTCCATTGGCTTTATATCCTGATATATAATTGATGGCAACTTTAAATGTATTGGTTGGTTTTTCTCCTACCACATTATCCACTGAAACTATTCCATTTTTATTATCTGTTAATTTTATTGATGTAAAATCTACAGTTACATCTGGTGAAAGATATCTTTTAGGGTCTCCCATTTCATACAACAACTGTTCTGTTACTGTTAGCTTATTAACTAATCCACCCGTGTTACTATTCTTGGATACATCAAAAAGTCCATTTTCACTTATTGAAACAATTGGATAGCCTATATTGGTAAAACTATCTATTTCCCACCATCTACTATGATTTCCACCGGTACATTGAGCTCCACATTCTACAATATGACCGGCTACTGTAGCAGCCGCAAGTTTATGATAATGACTTTTATCCCATCCAAACTCATGGATACATGGTCCCACTACAAGCCCAGGATCTGTGATCCTACCGCCCAATACTATATTAGGATTTTCTTTCAATGCATCAGCAACAACAAAACTATCTATGTATATATTCGCAGAACATATAGAGTCTTTTATTTGATTAATTGAATTACCATTATCTAGATTATCAAAGCTTATACCCGATTCAATATATTCATTAATATGATCTATAATATTATCACCTTCTACTACAGCTATTTTCATTTTCCCTGAAGTTCGCTGTTTAATCTCTTCTGCACATTTATAGGGATTAACTCCACCTGCATTTGTAATGATTTTAATATTTTTCTCAAGTATAGAGGCCATTTCTCCTTCAATAAAATCTACAAAGTCATAAGCATACCCCCTATTAGGGTTTTTGTTGAATTGTTTCTGCATTATGGCCATTGTCACCTCAGCTAGATAATCTAATGTTAAGTAGTCTATCTTAGCATTATTTACAAGCTCTATAGGAGCATTTACAGAATCGCCCCAAAACCCTTGTCCATTTGCAATTTTAATTATTTTACTCATTGCTATACCTGAAGTGCTCCATAACTTGCACTTTTAATTTCTCCTTCATTTTTAACAACTTCAAGAGATTCAATTATAATTTTCCTTGTATCCGTAGGAGATATAATTTCATCTATCCACAATCTTGCAGCTGCATATCTAGGATTTGATTGTTTTGAATATCTATCTTTAATTTCATTAAATATTTTTTCTTTAGTCTCATCTGAAACATTATTCATCTTTGACAATTTAATAGTTGAAAGAGTTTTTGCTGCCTGTTCTCCACCCATTACTGCAATTTTAGCAGAGGGCCATGCATATAAAAACCTTGGATTGTAAGCCCTTCCAGACATCGCATAATTACCAGCTCCATAGCTCCCTCCAAGTATAATTGAAATTTTAGGTACAGTGCTATTAGAAATTACATTAACTAATTTAGCACCATCTTTGGCTATCCCTC
>CETH01096956.1_pt1 | contig 10978 bp, 8 predicted proteins | sample 361461 | NCBI WGS metagenome assembly CETH01 (sample SAMEA2622695, study PRJEB7988) | marine metagenome | isolation source: saline water (ENVO:00002010), including
CAATTAAAGCTCAAACTGTAAAATTAAATTATAAATCTAAAGATGGAAAAGATTATACTTTTAATATAATTGATACTCCAGGACATGTAGACTTTAGTTACGAAGTAAGCCGATCATTATATGCTTGTGAGGGATCAATTTTGATAGTTGATAGTACTCAAGGGGTAGAAGCACAAACTTTAGCGAATGTCTATCAAGCTTTAGAGATTAATCATGAAATTATTCCTGTTTTAAATAAAATTGACCTACCGGCATCAGATATTGAAAAAACAAAAAATCAAATAGAAGATGTAATAGGAATTGATACAAGTAACGCTGTTTCTTGTTCAGGTAAAACAGGAGAAGGAATTGATAAAATTTTAGAACAAATTGTTCAAAAATTACCTCCTCCGAAAGGAAAAGAAAATAATGATTTAAAATGCTTGTTAGTAGATAGTTGGTATGACTCATATCTAGGAGTAGTAATCTTAGTTAGAGTAATCGATGGCCAATTAAAAAAGAATATGAAAATAAAAATGATGTCAAACAATGAAGAATATATTGTTGAAAAAGTTGGAGCTTTTACTCCAAAACCAAAAGATGTAGAAAAACTTAAATCTGGTGAAATAGGATTTATAATAACTGGCATCAAAAATTTATCCGATACAAAGGTTGGAGATACAATTTGTGAAGCAAATAAACCTCTAAAAGAAGCTTTACCTGGTTTTAAGCCAAGTAAGCCTGTTGTATTTTGTGGTTTATTTCCTGTGGATAGTTCTGAGTACCAAAAACTCAAAGATGGGCTCGCTAAACTTCAACTGAATGACGCAAGCTTTTCCTATGAAGCAGAGTCATCCTCAGCATTAGGTTTGGGATTTAGGTGTGGTTTTCTGGGATTGCTTCATCTGGAAATAATTACAGAGAGATTGGAAAGAGAGTTTGATATAAACCTTTTAACGACAACACCAGGAGTTGTTTATAAAGTTCATTTAAATACAGGTGAAGTAAAAGATTTACAAAATCCATCAAGCTTACCCGATCCAACATTTATCAAATTCATTGAGGAGCCTTGGATTAAAGCTACAATTATCACTCCAGATCAATATTTAGGGGCAATAATAAAAATTTGCCAGAACAAAAGAGGTATACAAACTAATCTTAGTTATTCTGGTAATAGAGCAGTAGTCAACTACGAATTACCTCTAAACGAGGTTGTTTTTGATTTTAATGATAGAATAAAATCAATGACGAGCGGATATGCAAGTTTTGATTATGAAATTATAGGTCATAAAATAGGAGATCTAGTCAAAATGAGTATTTTAGTAAATACCGAACCTGTAGATGCATTAGCGATGATGATACATAAAGATTTTGCCCAAACAACTGGAAGAGAAGTTTGTGAAAAACTTAAAGAGTTAATTCCAAGACATAATTTTATGATACCAGTTCAAGCTGCAATAGGTGGAAAAATTATCGCAAGGGAGACAATAAAAGGCTTTAAAAAAGATGTTTTAACAAAAATACATGGTGGAGGAGCTATGGATAGAAAAAGAAAGTTATTAGAAAAACAGAAGAGAGGTAAGGCCAGAGCAAAACAATTTGGTAAAGTGGAAATACCTCAAGAAGCTTTCATAGGAGTTTTAAAAATTAACAAAGAAAAATAGAATGATATATGATTGCTTTTCATATTGGGATGAAGATCTTCTTTTAAATTTAAGGTTAAATATACTAAATAAGTTTGTTGATTATTTTGTTATTGTTGAAGGAAATAAAACATGGCAAAATAACCCAAAGAAGTTAAAGTTTGATATTAACAAATTTCCAAAATTCAAAAAAAAAATAATTTATATTCCAGTAGAGGATATGCCAGATGGAGATGATCCATACAAAAGAGAAAATTTCCAAAGAAACGCAATTTCGCGAGGATTAAAAAAAACAAATAATGACGATATAATTATAATTTCAGATTTAGATGAAATACCTAATCCAAATTTTATTTCTAATTTTAATCCAAAAAATAAATTTGCAGTGTTTAAGCAAAAACATTTCTATTACAAATTAAATTTACAAAGTCAAAATAATCCTTTTTGGTTCGGTTCTAGAATTTGTGTAAAAAGATATTTAAAATCTCCACAATGGCTTAGAGATTTAAAATTTAAAAAAAGACCATTTTGGAGAATAGATAAATTACGATTAAATAATATCTTAGAAAATGGTGGATGGCATTTCTGTAATTTAAAAAATCCTCAAGAACTCCTTTACAAATATAAAAATCTTTGTGAAACAAATGATCCCTATCATTTTAACGAAAAAATTAATCCAAAATATTTGGATAAAGATGAAATAAAAAAAAGGATTGAACTTGGTGAAGATATAATTGGAAGAAATGATAAATTTAAAAAAGTAAATTTAGATAATTCTTTTCCAGAATATTTAATTAAAAATTTAAATGACTTTAAAGAATGGATAGTCTAAATATATCCTTTTTTTCTTCAGGGAAACAAACAAGATTTTCATGAAATTTTGAGTAAAAATATTTTTTTTTATCAAATTCTTTTATCAGTTTGTCAAAAATTTTATTTTCTACGTGTATATACTCAAATATTATTATAGGTCTTATATCTACTAGTTGTAAAAAATTTAAAATTATTTTTCCTTCGTGTCCCTCAACATCAATAAATAATAGATCAAAATTATCTATTTTATATTTTTGAATTAAACTTTTGATTGTTAGTGTATTAACTTTATCTGACAAAATATGTTTTAATTTAACTCCATGTTTAATTAAATGATTTTTATCGAAAGAGGATATTCCAGCTATATGGTCATCGTATAAATTTAAATAATTTTCATTCACTTTAAATATTTTTTCATAACCATCAAAATCAGAAATAGCTGAATTTTCAAATATGCAACCATTTTTATTTAAATAATTACTTTTAAGTTTTTCAAAATATTTTTTTATAGGTTCAACAAATACTGTTTTTGTTTCATATTTAATTAAATATTTATTTAATGGATCAAATCTTTTTCCATCATTAGCACCAATTTGAATTATATATTTAACTAAGTTATTTTCAAAAAGATGATTTAAAATTTTATCTAAATCAAAAAAATTTTTTGATAAAATTCTTTCGTTTTTAATGTAGTTTTTTTCTACCAATTTATAGCCAAACCATGAAATTATTTTTTTAACTATTTTTTCTATCATTTTTTATGTAATTATCTATTGATGAGTTTAAAATATCTTTCATTTTATTTTTAATTTTAATTGATAATTTTCTCTCAACTTTATTTTTTGAACACCAAGTAACATTTAATTCTTTTGAATTTATAGTTTTCTTTTTTATAAAAATTTTTTTTTTTAATTTTTTTTCTAAACTTTTTAAAATCTCATCTAAACTAGTTTTTTTACCACTACCAATATTAAAAATACTATATTTACTAAATATTTGTAATTTTTTATTTATCAAATATATTATTTTAGTTACATCATCTATATGGACAAAATCTCTCTTAGGAGAATGCATTTTTTTTTTATTTATAAAATAGTTAAGATCAATGTATTTTTTTCCAAAAGCAGAATTAATTATTTTTGTGATAAATCTTTGATTTTTGGATTTATGTAGTTTGAAGTTAAATTTTTTTGTAAATCCAACAACATTAAATAATCTCAAAATTATTACTTTCTTAAAAAATTTTTTTTTTTTTAAATTTTTTTCAATTAAAAGTTTATACTTTCCGTATATATTCTTTGGTAATGTTTTATCCTTTTCTTTGTAAGGTGAATTTGATTTATCAGAATAAACATTTGATGAAGATAAAAAAATAAATGAATTAATTTTTGATTTGTTAAAGGAATTTATAAAATTTAAGGTTTTATAATAATTATTATTTTTATATTTTCTTCTTTTTTTTTCACCCTCGACTGGGTAACTTAACGCTGCAGTATGTATTACATTACTTATTTTGTACTTTTTAATTAATTTTTTTATAAGTTTTTTATCTCCAATATCAATTTTTTTTGTATATCTATGAAAATAATTTTTTTCATTTCCTGCAGAAAAATTATCAATTCCTATGAATGGTATTTTTTTTTTATACAAATAATTTGCAATATGGGAGCCTATATATCCTGCAGATCCAGTAATAAGTATCATTAATCCTTAAAACCATTGTTTATTTGAAACTTTAATTTGCAAATTAGCTTGTTTAAAGAAAGCATTAGAACTTGATATTTTTTAAATTTTTATTTTTTTTTAAACTATTTTTTAACAGTATTCTTTTTCCTTCAAGTTTTTGAGATAATCTTTTTGGCAAAACAACCCTGATAAAAAATTTTTTATAATTATCTTTAATATTCTTCCAAAAAACACTTAATTTTTTCTTTTTTATGATTTGATAATTTTTAGAATTATCATTCCATCTTTCGATGTAATCTGATTGTTGAACACTTTTATTTTGAATTTCAGATTTTTTAACTGTTTTAACTAAAACGTATAAGGGAGTGTCGGAATTTATCTCTAGTCTTTCTCCTAATTTTTGCTTCTCTACTTTCCACCACTCATATTTATTATGTGTATTAAAAATGAAAACCTCTGTTTCCAAAAATCCGTTATTTTCGGAATACAGTGAAAAAAATAGTTCAGGTGAAAACTGCCAAAATCCATGTCCACAATTATTATTAGCTGGTAAAGAATGAATGATTATTCCATTAACCTTACAAAGCTCTGAAATATTTTTAAAGTTTTGAGCAACATTAAATATATGTTCGGATGTACCAAAATCAATTATTGTATCAAATTTTTGTTTAAAATTTGAGAATGGTTTATTCATATCATGAATAATATCAGCACCTTCAAATGATGAGTTATCTATCGACTTTACAGATACTGCTTTAAATTTATCAATTAATAATTTGTCTATATATTCATCATTTGAATAATCCTTTTCAATTAAATTTAATCTTTTTTTATCCTCTTTAGTTAAAATCATTTCTTGTTTTCCTAGAGTTAAAATGCTTCCAAAATTTCCTTTTTTAGAAATTTCCTCTAAAAACTTATATTCATGAAAAGTTAAACCCATTTATATATTTACTTATTGATTAATTTGATTCATTATATATCCCTTGTTAGTAGTTATGAATAACAAAATTTATTTATGTTCATTTGCAAGTGAAGATTTAAATAAAAGTGTTGATAGATTTGAGTTTCAGGCAAAAAAAATGAATGTTTATTCAGGCATAAAAGTATTTAGGCCTAAAGATTTTAATCCACAACTTTTAAATAGAGTTAATGATATTATCAATCAAAAGGGTAAATATTTATATGGTTATGCAATTTGGAAACCAGCTATAGTAAAAAGTTATTTAATGGAGTTAGAGGATGATGCAATTTTACAATATTCTGATATTGGATGTCATCTAAATCATAAGGGAATTGAAAGATTAAATGATTACATAGAATTAGTAAAAAAAAATAAAATGCTAGCATTTGAATATGGAGAACCTCCAGAAACTTTTAAAAAATTCAATTATAATTTTCAAAGTACAAAAGAATATAAATTTACAAAAGGTGACGTTTTTTCTTATTTTAATCTAAATGAAAATTCTAAAATTTACAATTCACCACTTATATGGGCAGGTTCTTTTTTTGTTAGTAAAAATGAATACTGTTTCAAAATTATTAAAGAATGGGAAGAAGCTTGTAAATTTTTACACTTATTAGACGACAGTCGATCAAAAACGCCAAATCATAAAGAACATATCGGAATGAGAGGTGATCAATCTCTTTTCTCAATTTTATGTAAAATTAACAATGTAAAAAAATTGTCGGCTAGTGAATGCGAATGGGCAGAGGGAAAAGATGAAACAGGTAGAAAATGGGATCATTTAGAAAATTATCCTATTTTGGCAAAACGTGACCTTAAATATGGATATTTAAAAAGATTTCTAAATCGACAAAAGAAAACTTTTAGAAGAATTAAAAATAAAATATTTGGAAATTGAATTAAACATATATAAAGATATTTAAAAAAATATGTCAAAAATGATATATATTGCTACAACTACAATTAATAAGCCAACAGAGGCTCTTAAGAAATTTGCAAACAATAAAAATTGTAAGTTAATTGTCGCTTTAGATAAAAAATCAAAACCATTTAAATTAAAAAATTCAATTATTTTAAGCACCGATTATCAAAATAAAAAATGGCCAAAACTCTCTAGACTTGTTGGTTGGAATTGTATTCAGAGAAGAAATTTTGCTATTTTAGAAGCTTATGATAGAGGAGCTGAAATCATAGCTTTAGTTGATGATGATAATATACCTTATAAAAACTGGTTTAAAGGAATACTTTTAAAAAAAAGAGTTAGTTCAAAATTAATTAAAATTAATAAAAAAGTTTTCGATCCTGTTGGGTTTACCAACCATAAAAATTTATGGCATAGAGGATATCCACTTGAGCTAATTAGTGGTAGGAAATATAAAAAAATTGGAAAAAAAATTATCAGACCTGACATTCAAGCAAATTTTTGGAATGGAGATCCTGATGTAGACGCAATAACTCGCTTTGTATTTTCACCAGAATGTAAATTTAAAAAAAACTATTTTCCTTTTCATTCTAATAAAATTTCACCTTTTAATTCTCAAAATACTTTAATCAACAGAAATGTTATTAAAGACTATTTTTTATTTCCACATGTAGGAAGAATGGATGATATTTGGGCAGCTTATTATGTGACTTCAAAAAAATATTTAGTAATTTATGGTGAACCTACAGTCTATCAAAAAAGAAATATTCACAATTATCTTACCGATTTTAAGAATGAAACAGTAGGATATATTAATAATTTAAAATTAATTGAAGATTTATATAAGAATTCAGAAAATATTTATAATTATCTTCCTAAAAATTCAGCTAAAGCTTTTGATGAGTGGAAAAAGATAATATCAAGTTATAAAAAATAATTTAATGAAAAAAATATTAATAACAGGTGGTGCAGGTTTCGTTGGTAGGAGATTTGTTAAATATTTTTTAGATCGTGGTGATAAGGTAATATGTATAGATAATATTGCGAAGTTTACAGGAGGAATAAATCCAAAAAAATGGCCGTTATATAACCCCTATGATTACAAAAATTTTAAATTTTTAAAGGTAGATTGTAGAGAATGGTTTAAAAAAAATGAGGATACTGAAATCGATTATTCATTACACTTAGCTGCAATGGTTGGTGGAAGAAAGATAATAGAAGACGAGCCAATGATAGTTGCAGACGATTTATCTATAGATAGTAGCTATTGGCAATGGGCTGTAAAGTCTAGACCAAAAAAAACTTTATGTTTCAGCTCAAGTGCTTCATATCCAATATCGCTCCAAAAAAAAAATTCATATAGACTTTTAAAAGAAGAAGATATTAATTTACGTAAATCAATTAAACTCCCAGATTTAACATATGGATGGGCAAAGCTAACTTGTGAATACTTAGCAAAAATTGCTTTTGAAAAATATAATTTGAAATCTGTTTGTTATAGGCCATTTTCTGGATATGGAGAAGATCAAGATTTGTCTTATCCCTTTCCTAGCATTTGTAAAAGAGTAATAGAAAATAAAAATTCTAAAAAAATAAATGTTTGGGGATCAGGTTATCAAATGAGAGACTTTATATATATAGATGATTGTATAAATGCTGTAGTTAAATCTATGAATAAAATTCATAATGGTGATCCATTAAATTTATCAACAGGAAAATATACAAATTTTATAAACTTTGCTAAAAAAGTAGCTAATTTGATTGGATCTTCACCAAAAGTGATAGGTACTAGTAAAACCCCTGAAGGAGTTTTTGCAAGAGCAGGAGACACAAAAAAACAAAAAAAACTAGGAATAAAACACTCGATAACTCTAGAAAAGGGAATTAAAAAATCCCTAGAATATTTTTTAAACAAAAAATAAATTTTATTTTATGGATAATAAAATTGAAATGTATTGTTTGACACATAAAAAAGTTAGTTTTTTAGAAGATTTAAATTATAAATTAGTAAATATAAGCAGTACTCCTTTATCTTCCAAATATTTAAATTGTGATACTCAAGAAAACATTATTAAAAAAGAAAAATATTATGCAGAGCTTACTTTTCATTACTGGTATTGGAAAAATAAAATAAATATATCAGAAGACAAATGGATTGGTTTTTGTCAAAGAAGAAGATTCTGGATTAAAAAAAAAATATTAGAAAGTAAAATTGAAAAAAAGCAAATGAAAAATAATCTTTTAGTCGAGATACCAAATGAGCTATCAAAATTCGAATCTTTTTTATGTGAACCCGTAAAAGTTAATAAAATAAAAAAAATTAAAATTATTAAAAAAGGTTTTAGATCACTTTTGAGAAATCCAAGTATATTATTTAACGAAAATAAACAAACCTTAAGTTTTCAATTTAATATGCAACATGGCTATAAAATCTTGGAGCAATCGATTGAACTTTTGAGTAATGAGGATAAATACGATTTTTGGGATTTTATGAATAAGTCGATAAGTTTTAATCCACATAATATGGTTATTACTAAACCAAAATTACTTAATAAATGGTATGAAAATTTATTCACCTGGTTAGATAAATGTGAAAAAAAGTTAGGATTTAGTCGGTTTAAAAATTATGAAACCCGGATTTATGCATTTTTATCTGAAAGGTATATCTCTTATTGGTTTAAAAAATATTCCAAATTTAGTGAATTACCATGGACATTTTTTGAGAGTGATTAAAGGAGAGATGGCCGAGTGGTTTAAGGCGCACGCTTGGAAAGCGTGTTAAGGGGTAACTCTTTCGTGGGTTCGAATCCCACTCTCTCCGCCAAAAAAAGTTATATTTTAACAAATAATTGAATTTTAAAAAAAAAAAATAATTTCAGTTTATAATTATTAATTATCAACCTTAATTTGATACATTGTATAATGTTGATTTTTATTCCTCAAAAAAAAATGTTATAATTTATCTTTCCAAAAAAAATAAAATGACAAAAAATTCAAAATATCAAGCAGACTCGATAAAAGTATTAAAAGGTCTTGAGGCAGTACGTAAAAGACCTGGAATGTATATTGGAGATACCGATGATGGAACTGGATTACATCATATGATTTATGAAGTTGTCGATAATTCTATTGACGAAGCACTTGCAGGATATTGTAAGAATATTAATTTACACATCAATGCAGACGGAAGTATTACAGTTAAAGATGATGGAAGAGGTATTCCAGTTGATATTCATAAAGGAGAAAAGAAATCTGCAGCAGAAGTAATAATGACTCAACTTCATGCTGGTGGAAAATTTGATCATGACTCGTATAAAGTTTCTGGTGGGCTACATGGAGTTGGTGTTTCTGTCGTAAACGCACTTTCAGAAAAATTAGAATTAACGATAGAAAGAGATGGAAAAAAATATTTTATAGAATTTAAAAATGGAGATTCAGTAAAACCTTTAAAAGAAATTGGAAAATCAAAAAAATCTGGAACTCAAATAAAATTTTTACCGTCAAAAAATATTTTTTCTTCAACAAAATTTAATTTCAATACAATACAAAAAAGAATGAGAGAACTTGCATTTTTAAATAAGGGAATAAAAATTTCAATAAATGATTTATCATTAAAAAAAGAAAAAAATGTAGAATTCAGATTCGATGGTGGAATTTTAGAATTTGTAGAATTTTTAGATAAAGATAGAGAAAAATTAAAAAATAAAAACGATAATGATTTATTTAAGAAGCCAATTTTTATTGAAGGGAATAAAGATAGCTTAAATATTGAATGCTCTTTAAAATGGAATGCAGATTACTCTGAAGATGTATATCCTTATACAAATAATATTTATCAAAAAGATGGAGGTACCCACCTTCTTGGATTTAGAAGTGCACTTACAAGAGTAGTTAATAAATATGCAACTGAACAGAATATATTAAAAAAAAATAAGGTTACTATTTCAGGTGATGATATTAAAGAGGGTCTAACATGTGTTCTATCAATTAAAATACCTGATCCTAAATTTTCATCCCAAACAAAAGATAAATTAGTTTCTTCAGAGGTAAGAAATATTGTTGAAAGTATAGTTAACGAAAAATTGTCCGTCTGGTTTGATCAAAATCCATCAATTGCAAAAATTATTTTAGCAAAAGTTGTTCAAGCTGCGCTAGCCAGAGATGTAGCTAGAAAAGCCAGAGAGAATGTAAGAAGAAAGGGAGCTTTAGAATTAACCGGATTACCCGGAAAGCTTGCTGACTGTCAAAACTCTAAGCAAGAGGGAACAGAGTTATTTATTGTAGAGGGAGACTCAGCAGGAGGTTCTGCAAAACAAGGTAGAAATAGGGAAAATCAGGCAGTCCTTCCTTTAAGAGGTAAGATACTAAACACGTACACAAGTGTAAATGGAAATAAAAAAAATGGAAATGGAAATGATATTAGAACTAAGACCTTAGCTAAATTAATTTCATCAAATGAAATAATAACTCTTATTAATGCGCTAGGTCTAGATCCGAAAAATGAAGATATTGATTTAAAGGATTTAAGATATGGAAAAATTATAATTATGACGGATGCTGATGTAGATGGTTCTCATATTAGAGCATTACTTTTAACATTTTTTAATAATAAACCATTTAACAAATTAATTGAAAATGGCCATGTTTATTTGGCTCAACCACCATTATTTAAGATTAATAAAGGATCAAAAGGTATTTATATTAAAGATGAAAAAGAGTTAGAAAAATATATTTTAAATAATTCAAAAGAGTTAAAAAATTTCAAAAAAGGCTCAAGAGATTTTGAAAAAAAATTGCAAGAAGAAAAATCGAAAATAAGTATACAAAGGTTTAAGGGTTTAGGTGAAATGAATCCTGAAGAATTATGGAATACGACTTTAAATCCAGAAACTAGAAATTTGTTGCAAGTTCAATATTCTAAAGATTTAAAAAAAGATCATGAATTGATTCATACATTAATGGGTAACG
>CETH01443642.1_pt1 | contig 10977 bp, 7 predicted proteins | sample 361461 | NCBI WGS metagenome assembly CETH01 (sample SAMEA2622695, study PRJEB7988) | marine metagenome | isolation source: saline water (ENVO:00002010), including
CCAAAAGCCGGGGGCGGCTGAGGCCATTTTTTTTGCCCAAATTCCGTCAAAATAGACAGCCTTACACTGGGAGGCCCCGAAAACGAAATCGGAGGGGACCAATTCTTCCCCCTACAATATCCTTTGTGATTTTCTCTTTAATCTAATTCAAAGCATCTGTTCAAGTTCAGCTAGTAGATAGGGGCGGAAACGCTGGTAGTGTTCGATCATTGGGAAGTGGCCAATATCTTCCATTACCGTAAATCTGCAGCCGCTGATAACTTCGGCGGCTGCTTTTGTCATTTGAGGTGTCGCAGAATAATCGTATTCTCCGGTTAAAAGAGAAACCTTGCAGCGTTGGGTGTCTATTGTTTTAATTGATTCACGGGCGTCCCAGTCTACACAGTAATAGTGCACGTCGCCTTTATAAACGCCGGGACCGCCCTGACTATAATACCACCAATTCTCTCGACATCCGGCGTCTGGTGAGGAGGGGGCATTCAGGCCGTATGTATAACAGGCCGCAAGTTCTCCACCATGGATGGCAGGGTGATGTAGGAAGTCATTATCGCGACCCTCGGCAAAAGCTGCACTTTCTAGGCCAATAATTCCGGTAATTTCGTTCTGATAGTCTGCGGCGATCTGCAGGGTGACCGCACCACCCATTGAGCAACCCATTACTACTGGGTTTTCGAGGCCAAGCGTTCGCCAGAAATCGTGGATCAGGTTGGTATAGACCTCAGTGGTAAGCTGGTACTTTTCTAGCCACCAATCGTCCGGCGGATTTGATCTCCCGTGCCACGGCATATCGAAGGCAATGACGCGAAATCGAGACGTAATTTCTGTGTCGTTCAATACATGGCGGAACTGACGGCTGTCAGTGCCTGCTGTATGCAAACAGATCAGCGGCAAGCCCTCCCCAGCTTCTTCGTAAAAGACACGATATTTTCGGCCGAGGCTCGAAATACCTATATAGCGGCCTATGATTGGCTCATGTATATCAAGCGCTGACATCTAGCGGACTCATCTGTTTCAATATATTCATCATTCTGTGCAGGGCCCTGGCATTCTGCATGGCAATCAGACTATTGCCATCTAATTGGAATTCCTCAACGCGCATCAGCATAGCAAAAAAATCATGATATAGAGGGGGTGGTTTAGTACTAATAAATTTTCTCCAAACCGATATCGGGGCTCGTAACGTGAAAGCGATCGGTCGGTCGAATCGCGGACTTTGCTCAATCTCGATTATCTTGCCTTGTCTGACGCCGATAAGAAATTCCTGGTCCCCGAATGAAATTTTAAAATCGACTGAGAACCAATCTCCTACTATGCCCATTTCAATATCTGCGTTTACAGCGTTCTGATACGCGTTCATCCACTCTAGCGTTGGGTATAAATTTTTCATCATCTTAACTCTTAAAAAAACCCCGGAGAAAATCTCCGGGGTTTCTCTAACGGTGTTATTTTTATTTAATCAGGCTACCGACCTGACCAATTTTCATGCCTTTAGTGGCGGCAGCCGCGTTCTTAAGGAGCCCCCACATTTCTTTAGTTTTGGGATCGTTCGCTAGGATCTGATCTCCGATTGGCGAGAGAGATGCCTTCAGAGCCTTTTGCTCAGCAGCGGGTAGCCGGTGAATGGTTCCTACATCCGCCCATTTCTTCTCGCTGCTTTTAGTTAGTTCATCTGCCCAGATAGACGCCTGAGCGGTACTATCCTTGCCGGCCTGAACCACCATGGCCCGGAGGTCTGAAGGCAGCTTTTTGAGCCATGCCTGACTGAGGGCCTGCCAACATGAGATATGGCCCATATTAGTAAGAGTGATGTGTTTAGCAGCGGTATAAAATTTAGATGGATACATCACCAACACGGCGCTCCGGACACCGTCTATGACCTTCTGCTGTAGTGCCGGAAGCACTTCTGAGTAGGGCATTGGAACGCCTGTCGCACCCATTTTCTCCATTACTGCTCTCTCGAGTGGGGTGGCCAATACTCGGATCTTGCGCCCTTTCATGTCGGCCAGCGATTTAAACGGTTCGCGTGTGACAACTGAGGTATCACCCGCACCCCATAAAATATTTCCTTTGATCCCCTTTTTCGCAGCAAGCCCGAAAAACTTTTCGCGGACGCTTGGGTGGTTCATTGCCAGTGTCTGATGGTGAATGCTGTCAAATAGCCCCGGTGCGTCAGAAACCATGAAGGCCTTATTAATTCCTAGAAAAAATCCTGGAGGAATATGAAATGCTTCCTGCGTTCCGAACTGCAGGCCCTCTATTTGGCGCGGGATCTTCCCAAGCTGAGCGGCCGGGTACACCTCGACTTGAAGCCGCCCGTTGGATTTGGGTTCTAATTCCTTTTTGAACCATTTCGCTAAAAGATGGTTTGAGTCGTTAATCGTGACCATTCCTATCTTCATTTTGTAGGTTTTGGCTTCGATCGCCGTCGCCCCCAAACACACTGCCGCTGCGGCGACAACTGCTGTCATTAACTTCATGTTTTCGTCTCCGAGTTGATAAACTTCCCTATGACGCGCAAAGAAAAATTCGATGCACATCTTTTTACGACCCATAGGGTAACACGCCGGGCTCTCCCTCAGCAAATGTGACTGTTACGATTCAGAGGCATTTATTTTCGGGGGTACCGTGAAGTTTTCTAGAGCAGGTTTTGGGGGTCATCGCAAAACGTTTCGGACTGACCCCCTCATTCGGACTCTAGCCAAATGATTGAACTGAAGTCTAGAATCTAATAATGGCGTACCTTGAAAAGCTGCCGTGGAGAGAACAGTTAGCGGATCCCCGTTTCCGCACCATTTTTTTCTTGGGCGTGGCCAGCGGGCTGCCCTCTTCCCTTGTTTTTGCAACCCTGTCAATCTGGCTGCGAGAAGAGGGTGTATCTAGAACCTCGATTGGCCTGATCGGTGTGGCGGCGACACCTTATGCGATTAACTTCCTCTGGGCACCTTTTGTAGACCGACTGCGGCTTGGGTTTCTGCACCGACTTCTGGGACAGCGACGATCGTGGATCCTTGTTTGTCAGGTCCTTTTATTTCCCAGCATCTTGGTTATGGGTATTCAGGAACCAGGTACCGCAACATTACTAATTGGGCTCTCTGCACTAGCTGTGTCGGTCCTTTCGGCGACGCAGGATGTTGCTATCGACGCCTATAGGGTCGAGATACTGGAACCTCGCGAATATGGAGCTGGCGCGGCCATAGCGATTTACGGTTGGCATACCGGCGCGTTTATTACAGGCGCGGGTGCTTTGTATGTTGCTGCTTTCGGTGGCTGGACGATGGCTTATCTGGCCTCGGCCGTGATTGTGTGGTTAGTTTCCATTGCGACGCTCCTCGCTCGCGAACCGGAGCGCCCGGCGGTTGCGTTCGCGCCGGCACGAAATATAGTCGATTGGCTAAGGCAAGCGGCTATCGCACCCCTGACCGATTTTTTCGCCAGGCTTGGTTGGCTCGCAGCACTCATTCTATTATTAATTATTTTCTTCAAGTTCGGTGATGCAATGCTGGGCCGGATGGCGGGGGTATTCTATGTCGACCTTGGCTTCACCAAGATTGAGATTGCCAACTATACTAAAACGGTTGGTTTGTTCGCCACTCTTCTAGGTGTCGGTATAGGCGGTTGGATTTGTATCCGGATCGGTATCATGCGTGCAATGTTTCTCGGCGCGCTCATGATGATGACTACAAACCTAGCTTTCGCGCTACTGGCATCTAGTGGTAAAAATTTTGAGCTGCTAGCCGCAGTTGTGTTTTTCGACAACCTGACCGGTGGGATGGCAACAACAGCATTCGTTGCCTACCTTTCCAGTCTCTGCAATGTTGCGTTCACAGCCACGCAGTATGCATTGCTGGCATCTCTCGGTAATTTTGCGCGGATCCAACTCGGTTCAGTTTCTGGATGGGCGGTGGACAAGCTTGGCGGAGACTGGACCCTCTTTTTCGTATTTGTGGCGACCATGTCGATCCCCGCCATACTTATGCTTTTGTTGCTTGCCCGACAAATGTCTAATGCTCAACACAGAAAAAAAGAGAATCAAAACTAGATGAAAAAATCCTTGAAAATTTGAATAGGTTGGTTCATCAGAGACTATAAAATATCGGAGAATTAGCTTGGTTATTAGAAGCCCTTTAATGCAGTTATTTGGGGAGTCGCCGTTCAAACCGCTCCAAGAACATTTTAGTATCGTTCTGGATTGCGCTAATCAGGTGCCGGGCCTTTTTATAGCGGCCCAAAAAGGCGATTCCGATAAGGTCTTAGAAATGCGCGATAGGATTAGTGCGCTTGAAACCGAGGCCGATGATATAAAAAATGAGCTCAGATCCCAATTACCGAAAACGATGTTTTTACCTGTGGACCGTCGCGAGCTTCTGTTAATCCTCGATTTCCAAGACTCGATTGCTGACACCGCTCAGGACATCGCGGGCATGATGGTAGTGCGTGATATGAAGTTGCCACAATCGATGCACGATCCGCTTATGTCACTAACTAGTCGTTGTGTTGATGCGTGTAATCAGCTTGGCAAGATAATGGAAGAAGTGGATGAACTTGTAGGTACCGGGTTTCGTGGAGCGGAGGCGGACAAGGTGATGTATATGATTGATGAATTGAATAAGATCGAAACCGATACCGATCAGCACGCCGTCCGATTAATGAAATTACTTTTCGAAAACGAAGAAGAGATTGGTGCTGTGTCTACCGTCATGTGGGATCGGGTCATCCACTGGGTAGGCGATCTTGCAAATTTTGCGGAAAGGGCTGGTAATCGCCATCGCCTCTTGCTTGCGCGTTAGGAAATTTTAACAAGCATAAACCGAGCCAATTTTAAAATAGTAGAACAACGAAAAATCGCATGGATGTAATTCTCCAGTACGGCTCAGTGCTTCTAATTCTCGGACTAATTTTCGGATTATTCATGACGTGGGGAATAGGTGCAAACGATGTTGCTAATGCACTAGGCACGTCCGTCGGTTCCGGCGCGATCACGGTTAGAACAGCCATTATCGTAGCTGCGATATTCGAATTCGCTGGCGCAAGTTTGGCTGGTGGCAGTGTGACCCGCACGATCCGCAAGGGTATCATTGATCCCACTCAGATTGTCGACCGGCCCGAGATTCTAGTTTTTGGCATGCTGGCCGCGCTTCTGGCCGCTGGATGCTGGCTTGCACTTGCATCTTTCCGAGGATGGCCTGTGTCTACCACACATTCAATCGTCGGGGCGATTGTGGGGTTTGGCATCGCAGGGATTGGGATAGACGCGGTAAGCTGGGGTAAGATCTCCCAAATTGTTGCCAGCTGGGTTGTTTCTCCGGTGCTTGGAGGTGTAGTCGCCTTTTTGCTAATGCTTAGCATTCAACGTTTGATCTTAAGATCTGATGCCCCATTTTCAAAAGCGTTGATGTACGCCCCATATTATCTTTTTCTAGTCGGCTTTACGATCTCTCTTGTCACAATCTTTAAAGGCTTGAAACACCTGGACATAGATCTTAACGGTTTTGAGAGTGCCGGTGTGGCTTCCATAATTGGTCTAATCACAGCAGCAATCGGCAAACGGGCCGTTGACAATGTCAAAGTTCCTGAAAGTAGTGAACGGACCGAGCATTCTGCCGGAGTCGAAAGAGTGTTTGCTCCGATGATCATTTTTACTGCCTGCGCGATGGCATTTGCCCACGGCTCCAATGATGTTGCCAACGGTGTCGGCCCTTTGGCTGCGATTTATGGTTTGGTCCAATCTGGCGGTGAGGTTACCCAAAAACTATCGATGCCATTTTGGATCTTAGCTCTCGGCGGCGCTGGTATAGTGTTAGGATTGGCTACTTACGGTTATCGCGTAATGCGTACGATCGGTACCCGAATTACCGCACTGACACCCACAAGTGGATTTTGCGCGACCGTCGCGGCTGCATTGGTGGTGGTGCTGGCATCCCGAACCGCCATGCCAGTTTCAACAACCCATATCGCTGTCGGCGCTGTAATGGGGGTTGGCTTGGCCCGAGGGATCGCAGCGCTCGATCTCCGGGTGATCGGTAGCATATTTGCTTCTTGGGTCGTTACATTACCGGCCGGAGGAATATTGTCCGCACTCTTTTATTTTACGCTCAAAGGAATGTTTACTTAAACTAGCGCAATAATTTCGCTGCACGAGTCCCATCCAGTAAGTGATTGGCTAACTAGGATACGGCTTCTAGCGTCGCTATAGATGCACTATTAGTACCATAGAGGTTGGAGATTCGAACGTAGTTTCTTTTCAGCGTCTATCTGTGGAGATCGGGAGCGCGTTATCGCTGAATTCTTCGCCTTCCTGTCATAGGGCGAGGGCCATTTAGAGGGTTGAGCGGTGCTAGAAGTGTAAATCTTAAACACTCTCGATATGGGAGAGCTTAGAGAAGCCGTGCCGGTTTTCTTCCTAGCTACTCGGCCTTTTCTTGCCGCGTGATTTTTCCATTGAGCTGGACGCGTGTTTCTTGCGGCTCGCAGATTGGTCTTGCTCTAGCCGGGAGATAGCAAGCGAGTCGTATGCGGCAAGCGAAGCGAAGTTTACCAAATCAGCATCGTTAGCATTAATCGGCGCAATCTGAACGGCACGGGAGAGACCTGTTAGAAGCGGTCCAATAACTGTACCGCCACCGAGCTTATGCAGGATCTGAGAAGAAATTGCTGCGGCGTGAAGGCCTGGCATAATCAAAATATTAGCTGGTCCTGTTAAACGGCAGAACGGATAAACGACCCGCAGATTCATATCGAGGGCGACGTCGGGCGATATTTCGCCGTCGTATTCAAAATCCGCTGTTTCGTTGTCCAAGATAGCGACGGCTTCGCGAACCTGTGCTGCGAGGGCGCCGGGCGGGTTCCCATAATTAGCGTAGGACAAAAAGGCGACCCGGGGTTCATGTCCCATCGAGCGCGCTTTTTCCGCGCACTGGCGGGCAATACGGGCAAGCTGGTCGCCGGCTGGACGTTCGTTGATGGTAGTGTCTGCAATAAATATCGTGCGGCCGCGAGACATCATCATAGATAAACCGAAAACCTCGGCCCCGAGCACCTGGTCTATTGCAAGTCGGATGTTATCGTAAGCAACCAGATAATTCCGTGACAGGCCGGTAACCATGGCATCGATATCGCCGTGTACTAACATACAGGCTGAGAACACGTTGCGGTCCTGATTCACCAGCCGCTGGCAATCTCGGTAGAGGTAACCCTGGCGCTGGAGCCGGGAGTATAGGTATTCTGTATAATGCCGATTCCCGCGCGATACGGCAGCGTTATAAATTTCAATCGAATCGGCCCCTGTCAAACCGAGTCGCTTGATCGTTTCTTTAATCTGAGCGTCGCGACCGATGAGCACCGGTGTGCCATGTCCAGCCTGAGCAAAGGCAATCGCCGCGCGGATGGTGGTCTCTTCTTCCCCTTCCGCAAAACCAACCCGGCGCGGGTTGGCTTTAAGTTCTTCTTGGATAGCCTGCAGCATGGATACGGTTGGATCTAGGCGAGCGGAAAGCGCCCTCTTGTAGGCAGTAATTTCCGGCATCGCCTTCCGAGCGACGCCTGATTCGACGGCCGCTTGGGCGACTGCAGGCGGGATTGCTGAAATAAGTCGGGGGTCAAAGGGTACTGGGATGATATAATCGGGCCCATATCGTAATCGGCGACCCGAATAAGCGGCTGCTACCTCATCCGGCACGTCTTCGCGTGCCAGCTCAGCTAACGCCTTGGCGGCCGCGATTTTCATTTCATCGTTGATCGTACGAGCATGAACATCCAAAGCGCCGCGGAAAATATATGGAAAACCCAATACGTTATTCACCTGATTGGGATAATCGGAACGGCCGGTCGCGAAGATGACATCGTTTCGCACCTCGCGAGCTTCCTCTGGGGTGATTTCTGGGTCGGGATTGGCCATCGCGAATATGATTGGACTATCCGCCATGGATCCAACCATATTCTTTGTAACTGCACCGGCAACAGAAAGTCCGAAGAAGGAATCCGCTCCCTCCATCGCGTCTTCTAAGGTTCGCGCGTCAGTATTAACAGCATGGGCGGATTTCCATTGGTTCATGCCCTCTTCACGCCCTTGGTAGATGACGCCCCGGGTATCGCATAAAAGGATGTTGTCGTGGCGCATTCCGAAAGCCTTAAGAAGTTCAATACAAGCGATGCCTGCGGCACCCGCACCATTCACCACTAACCTAGTATCTTCGATTTTGCGCCCAGTTAGATCCAATGCATTGATCAAGCCGGCCGCTGCGATGATGGCGGTTCCGTGCTGATCGTCATGGAAAACAGGTATATCCATGATTTCTCGAAGTTGGCTCTCAATCAGAAAACATTCTGGTGCTTTGATATCCTCAAGGTTGATTCCGCCGAAAGACGGTCCGAGGTAGCGAACGCTGTTAACAAATTCATCGACATCTTCGGTCCCAAGTTCAAGATCGATAGAGTCCACATCGGCAAACCTCTTAAAAAGAACCGCCTTACCTTCCATCACTGGCTTTGATGCAAGGCCCCCAAGATTACCGAGACCCAGTACCGCAGTACCATTGGATATGACTGCAACCAAATTTCCCTTGGCGGTATATTCATACGCCGTTGACGGATCTTCTGCGATCTCCAAACACGGAGCCGCAACTCCCGGGGAATACGCAAGTGCGAGATCACGCTGCGTCGTTAGGGGCTTGGTGGCGATAATCTCAACCTTTCCTGGACGTCCCGCCCGGTGCATAGCGAGTGAGGCTTTGTCGAGATCACTATATTTTTTCTTGGTCATGCTGGTATTTGCCTTTGCGGTTTCTATACCTTCATAGGCGATAGGATAAAGGCGAATTTGCCTGACTCCAACCGCTCATCTTTAGATCTGAAATACAAACCTAAGGAAACTGATATATTTTTTAACCGATTCTCCCATTCAGGTTCGAACGAAAGATCCTCTGTGATATTTTAAGGTGAGGCAGAAACGGCAAACATAATGACCGAAATTAACAAATCCTCCGAGTCCGAGGCGAAATTAAGCTTGCGCGAAACACCGGACGCAAAACCGACTAGTCCGGCATCTACTCCGATGATGAACCAGTATTTGGAAATAAAGCGTGCTCATACTGATGCCCTGCTTTTCTACCGCATGGGTGACTTCTACGAGATGTTTTTCGAAGATGCGGAAAAGGCCGCCGATGCGCTGGACATAACCTTGACCAAACGCGGTAAGCACGAGGGTGCCGATATCCCGATGTGCGGCGTACCGGTGCATGCCGCTGAGTCCTATCTTTCGAGACTGATCACGAAAGGCTTCCGGGTCGCAGTCTGCGAACAGACCGAGGACCCAGCGGAGGCAAAAAAACGCGGATCAAAGGCCGTTGTTCGCCGAGAGGTCTTACGTGTTGTGACGCCAGGTACTATTACGGAAGACACCCTCCTCGATGCACGCCGGCATAATTACCTAGCTGCTATTGCTGATGTTACTGATAGTGTTGGTCTTGCTTGGCTAGATGTTTCCACCGGTGCATTCTTTGCGCAGCCGCTAAACGCCATTGCAATCGGTGCTGCCCTTGCCCGTATTGAGCCGGGTGAATTGCTGGTTCCGGAGAGACTTATCAACCGGCCTGAGTATACCGAGGTATTTTCGGAGTTCGCTGATGTTATTACTTTACTCCCGAATTCTCGGTTCGATAGTGAAGCGGCTCGGAAGCGGCTGCAGGCTATATTTGAAGTCAAAGCACTTGATTCCTTCGGGGATTATGATCGCGCTGAAATTTCGGCGGCTGGCGCCGTTGTCGGATATGTAGAATTGACCCAGAAGGGGAAGCTGCCGAAGCTACAGCGGCCGAGGCGACTGGGTAGCGGCGAAACCATGGAAATAGACGCAGCAACCCGGCGTAATCTGGAGCTCGTTCAGACGATGTCCGGCGATCGAAAAGGCTCGTTGTTGTCTGTCATTGACCGCACCGTTACCGGACCTGGTGGACGCCTGCTGGCCGCTCGCATAGCCGCGCCGCTCACCGATGTAGAGAAGATTCGGCGCCGCCATGAGGCTGTTGCTTGGTTTGTGTCCGCGACCCAGGACCGCGATATTATTCTCGAGGCGCTGCAGGGTGCTCCAGATATGGAGCGAGCATTATCGCGCCTGACTCTGGGACGCGGAAGCCCCCGTGACCTCGGCGCGATTCGCGACGGACTGATCGTTGCGGCTACCTTGCGCGGCAAATTAAACGCGGCGAAAAATCTGGTACCCGGGGTGGCTGAAGCATCGATAAATCTTGGAGAGAATGGCACGATAATTGAAAAGTTGAAGAGAGCGTTAGACGATAATCTTCCAATGATTTCTCGTGAGGGGGGGTTTATCCGAGGCGGCTATGCTCCCGAATTAGACGAACAGCGACAGCTTCGGGACGAAAGCCGAAAGCACATTGTAGCCCTGCAGTCACGTTATGCATGTGAGACAGGCATTGGTTCTCTGAAGATCCGGCATAATAAAGTTCTGGGGTATTTTATCGAAGTGACCTCAGCACAAGCTGAAAAGATACCGACTGGGGACGGTAGCCTGTTCATTCATCGCCAGACCCTTGTTAATGCGACGCGTTTTACCACCGTAGAGTTGGGCGAGTTGGAGGGAAAGTTCTCGAGAGCTGGCGCTCAGGCGTTGGCTCTGGAACACCAGCTTTTTGGGGACCTTGTAGCGGTGGTAACCGGCGAGGCCGCGGCGATATCGCTTGCCGCTGACTCCCTCGCACGGCTCGACGTATACGCCGCACTGGCCGATTTGGCATCGGTACGAGGGTATACCCTACCAAGGGTCGACGAGACGTCCGCCTTCAAAATCTCTGGCGGACGCCATCCCGTGGTCGAAGAGGCGCTAACCGTCGCGCGGGAAAACAACTTTATCGCGAATGATTGCGACCTCGCTGAGAGCCAACGCCTGTGGTTAGTTACCGGCCCGAACATGGCGGGTAAATCAACGTTCTTACGCCAAAACGCGCTTATAGCGATTTTGGC
>CETH01112844.1_pt1 | contig 10973 bp, 12 predicted proteins | sample 361461 | NCBI WGS metagenome assembly CETH01 (sample SAMEA2622695, study PRJEB7988) | marine metagenome | isolation source: saline water (ENVO:00002010), including
TTAAATATAAAGTGTATGCACCAACCCAGTTAATTCCAAATCTTTTTTCTCCTATTTTGTATTTCTTATCTAATTCAACCATAAGTAATTATTCATAAACTTTTTTTTAAAATTTTGTTAAAAAATCAAAAAAAATACTTGTTTTTATTTATATTGTATGTCTATCTCTATATTGTTATAATAATAATACGACCTACAACATATAGTACCAAATGAGCTGGACAGACGAAAAAGTAAACAAATTAAAAGAACTTTGGGGCAAAGGTAGTACCGCAAGCCAAATTGCCGAAATTATTGGAGGAATAAGCAGAAACGCTGTAATTGGTAAGGCACATAGACTAAAACTATCAGCTAAGATTATACAAAGACCAAAAGTAAATTCTTCAAATAATTCCTTTTTTGAAAAGAAAAACAACATTCCAAAAAAAAGTAGAAAATTAAAATTTAGATCACTTCTTTTAGATAAGAATTTTGAACCTGCAAAAAATTTAACTCTTGAAGAGCTAAATGAAAATACATGTAAATATATGGAGGGGCACCCAAATGAAAGTTCAGCGTCGTTTTGTGGTAGAAAAAACGTTGAAAAGTTTTCTTACTGTCCTTTACACTTAATTGTAGTCTTTCAACCAAGAGGAAAGAAAGAGGATTTAAATGAAGAAGATGAAATACCTCAGTTTATAGAAAAAAAAATAAAGTCTGCTTAAAGTTATATTAATTATTTTGAGTATTCTCCCCCTTCTTTCCACATATATGAATACTTTGAAATTTCATCATCAAATCTAAGCTTAGCGGTAAAACCTATATCTAAATTTGATTTAAAATTTTTTGAAAGTATGTTGTCATATTTAAGAAGACGCAATTGGTCTCTTGTTATCAATGGATTTGGAAGTTTTTCAAAGATAAAAGCTAAAATGTTAGCAAAAATAATTGGCATAGGAATTAATAATCTTTTCTTATCGATCGAATTTAATAATTTGATAATTATTTCTTTAAATGATAACTCTTCGGGTCCAACACATTGAATTATATCTGAGCAAATATTTTTATCTACTACATTAGAGATTATTTCACACATTTCGGTAACATGAATTGGAGAAAATTTTGTATTTCCATTATAATACAATGGAAATATAGGTAATAAATTTAATAAATTTAATAGTCTGCATGAAAAATTATCGTCAACACTAAAAACTACTGATGGTCTTAAAATAGTAAAATTTGAGAAATTATTTATTATTTTTTTTTCTCCTTCTAATTTGCTAATTGCATAATCACTATCTAATGCCTTTTCAATACCTAGTGCCGATATATGAATAAATTGCTTGAGTTTATATTCTTTAGATTTTTTGGATAAAACATTAGGAAAATTTACATGAATATTTTTAAACGAATTTTTTTTGTCTTCAAAAAGGATACCTACAAGATTTATACACACATCTTTGTTTTTAAATAAGTTATTTAATTGATTTTCATCAAATATATTTGCTTCGATAACATCTATATATCCTGGATTTCCACCCAACTTTAAAATTGCTCCTTTTTGATGAAGATTTCTTGTAACTACCGTAACTAAATGATTATTTTTTGTTAATTTTCGGATCAAGTGACGACCTATCATTCCCGAACCACCAAAGATCAATACTTTTTTCATAATCTAAAAATAGACATTATTGTAGTGTCTTTATATATATAAATAAAAGAAAAATAACATATATATATTAAAATGGATAACATCAAAATTTTTGAAAATGATCTGCCATCAGAAATTGATTTATCACAAGAAAAGGTAATAGGAGTAGATAACGAAGCACTTGGGCTTGTACTAGGAAGAGACCCTTTAACTTTAGTTCAATTAGGCCTTGAATCAAAACAGTTCTATTTAATCAAGCTCAATAGAAAAACATATAAAGCTCCTAATTTAGTTAAAGTCTTTTCAAACACTTCAACGCAATTTGTCATGCATTATGCAAGACAAGACTTGCTTTGGTTAAAATATCATCTTAATGCTGAACCTAAAAATATCTTTTGTACGAAAATGGCATCAAAACTAGCGAGAACTGCTTCCTCTATGCATGGATATAAAGATCTAGTTAAAGAATTATGTGGTAAAGATATTTCAAAAAAAGAACAACAAAGCGATTGGGGCAACCCCAACCTTACTTCAAAACAAATAAGTTATGCTGCACAAGACACAGAGTATTTATTTGATATAAAAGAAAAATTAACAAAAATGTTATTAAGAGAAAAAAGGTATGATCTTTTTGAAAAATGTATGAAAGTTATACCTACGCTTGTAGATATGGAAATTTCAGGATTTAAACCTTCAATATTTGAACACTAAAAATGAAAAAAAAAAATTTTATACCAATTGCTAAAGAAGTTATTGAAGCAGAAATTAAATCTCTAAAAAAGTTAAAATCAAGTATTAATCAATCTTTTAACAAGGTTGTGGAAGCAATAATTAATTGCAAAAATGGCAAAGTAATAATTTCAGGAATAGGAAAATCTGGGATTATCGGACAAAAAATTTCCTCTACTCTCGCCTCTGTTGGAATACCATCTTTTTATGTAGATGCAGCATCATGCTCTCATGGAGACTTAGGGAAAATCAGCTCTAATGATGTTCTTATTTTAATAAGTTTTAGTGGTGAAAGCTTAGAATTAAAAAATATTATTCAATATGCAAATAGAAATAAAAAAATAACCTTAATAGGTATTGTTTCAAAAAAAAATTCTTTGTTATATAAATCCTCAGATTTAAAATTGCTCATTCCAAATGTTGTAGAAGCTGGGCCAGGAAATATTGTTCCAACATCTTCTGCATTAATAACTCTCAGTATTGGAGACGCTATAGCAATTTCAACTATGAATTATAGAAAATTTGGAAAATTTGATTTTAAAAAATTTCATCCAAGTGGAAGTTTAGGCGCAAAACTTAAAACTGTCGAAGATTTAATGATCAAAGCAAATAAAACTCCGTTTATTAAGGAAAATATTTCATTAGGGCCTGCGCTTAAAATAATGAATAAATTTAACTTAGGAGTGTTAGTCGTAAGAAATAATTTAAAAAAGACTTCAGGAATTATAAGTGATGGTGATATCAAAAGAATATCAGAAAAAAATAGCAATATAAAAAGTCTAATTGCAAAAAAAATTATGACAAAAAATCCTATAAGCGTAAATAAAGATATTTTAGCAACACAAGCTTTATCAATAATGAATTCAAGAAAAATTACTTGCTTGTGTGTTCATAATAAGAAAATGAAAAATAAAACAATTGGAATTTTGACCATTCATAACATCTTAAATGTAAATATTAGATAAATGAATGTTAAAACAGTTATTCAATTATTAATTTTTATTTTAATAATAATCTTTGTTTATTTTTTTATAAAAAATACATTTTTTAAAGAGCAAAAAGAGATTGTTGATTTAGATAAAGACAAAATTATTAAAGAAATAAAAACTAAAGAAGATAAAAAAAATATTATAAAGAATTTAAATTATATATCAATTGACGCTGAGGGTAATGAATATATATTGAACGCAGAGTATGGGGAGGAAAGTGAGGATGATGCTAATACAATAATCCTAACTCAAGTAAAAGGAACTATAAAACTAAAAAATAAATCTGATATAGAAATAACATCAAATTTTGCAAAATATAATTCTATAACTTTTGATACAAATTTTTATGAAAATGTTATAGGTTTTTTTGAGGATAGTAAAATTTCTTCAAATAACCTAGATTTATTCTTTAAGAATAATAAAGCTATAATGTATAATAATATTAAGTATTTAGATAGAGAAACAATGTTAAACGCTGATGAAATATCCTTTAATTTATTAAATGGAGATGTAAATATAAAAATGTTTGAAGAAAAAAATAAAATTAAAATAATTAAAAATTAATTAAATGGCTATAATTAAGAAATTTAGGATAACAACATTTAAAAAAGAAAAAAATAAAATTACATTAAAAAAAATTTCTCTGTCCTACAATAGAAGACAAATTTTAGAAGATGTTTCTTTCAATATTCGTGAAGGAGAGATTTGTGGATTACTTGGACCAAATGGAGTTGGGAAATCAACTATTTTTAATATTATTGTTGGTTTAGTAAAGCCTAACTACGGTGATATATATATTAATCAAAAAGTTGTTACTGATCTTCCAATTTACAAAAGAGCAATTGATTTTGGTCTAAGTATTGTACCTCAAACAGGAGGTGTTTTTTCAAATCTCACGTGTGTAGAAAATCTTAAGGCAATAAGTGAAATAGTTATTGAAAAGAAAGAAGAAAGAAATTTCAAAATTGAAAAAATGATTTCAAAGTTTGAGTTAGATGCTGTTAAAAATACTAAAGCAAAACACCTTTCCGGAGGACAAAGAAAAAAAGTAAGCATAGCTATGTCTTTGATGTCAGACCCAAAGATAATATTAATGGATGAACCATTCCAAGGATTAGATATTATGTCTACTAGAGATCTTCAAGAAACAATTGTAAACTTACAAACTGAGGACAATAGTAGGTGTTGTGTTATTTCAGATCATGCGGCTAGAGATTTATTGGCAATAAGTGATAGAGCAATAATTGTAGCTAATAAAAAAATTATAGCACAAGGCACCCCATCAGAACTAATAAACAATACAAATGCAAGAAACTTATACTTTGGAGATGCATTTAAAATTAGTTAATCTTTTTAATGAAGAAAATTGCATATATAAATGAAAGAATAAAAAGTTTTAATAAAAAAATTTATGTGCCTGGTGATAAAAGTCTATCTATTAGATGGATTTTATTAGCATCACAGGCTGTGGGAGCTTCAACTGCATATAACTTACTAGAATCTGAGGATGTTATAAGTGCATTAAAAGCAATAAAAAAACTTGGAATAAATTACAAAATTAATAATAAAATTTGTAAAATCTATGGAAAAGGTCTTAATGGATTTAATTTTAATAATAATACAATAATTAATGCTGGAAATTCAGGAACCTTAGCAAGATTAATTTTTGGCTTATTGGTAAGATCAAAAAATCAAATTATTTTAAAAGGTGATAAAAGTTTATCAAAAAGAGACTTTTCAAGAGTAATTAAACCTATGAAAATGTTTGGTCAAAATATTAAATCAAAAAACCTTAAATTGCCTATTAAAATTAAAGGAACAAATTATCCGAGACCAATTAATTATCACGAAAATAAAGGTAGTGCCCAAGTCAAAAGCTGTATTTTATTAGCTGCTATGAAAACTCCTGGAAAAACAATAATAAAATCTATCCCATCTAGAGACCATACTGAAAAATTATTTAAATATTTGAAATTACCTATAACAATTACTAAAAATAAAAAATTTGATTTAATAACTTTTAACGGAACAAAAAATTATAGTGGATTTAATTATAAAATTCCTGGTGATATAAGTTCTAGCTCATTTTTTATAGTACTAACATTACTAACCAAAAATTCTAAAATTTTAATAAAAAATGTTAATGTAAATAAATCAAGAACTGGGATTATTGATATATTAAAGGTTATGAAAGCAAAAATCGTTTTAAAAAATAAACAAAATCATAATGGTGAAGAAATTGCAGATATATTTGTAAAAAACTCTAATAAACTTAAATCAGTCAACTGTCCATTTAAAATGAACAGTCGTTCGATTGATGAATTTTTATTAATTTTTTTAGTATGCGCAACAGCAAGTGGGGTTTCAAAATTCAATCATATTGGCGAACTAAGAAATAAAGAAACTGACAGATTAAAGTTTGCAAACAAATTTTTAAATAAAATTGGAATTAAAACAAAAATGACCAGTAACAGTTTCAAAATATATGGTAATCCTAAATTAAAACTTGATAAAACTTATAAGATAGAGAAATTTGATAAAGACCACAGGGCTTGTATGCTATCATTTATTGCTGCCTTGTCTCTGGGTGGAAAATGGATAATTCATGATATTGACTCAATAAATACATCTTTTCCAAATTTTATATCTCTATTAAAAAATCTAGGAGCTAAAATTAATTGAATAAAAAAAATATTAAATTTTCAATTGCTATTGATGGAAGTAGTGCCTCAGGCAAAACTACTGGTAGTAAAATAATTGCGAATAAATTTAAATTCAAACTTTTATCATCTGGAAGGTTATATAGATATTTGGCTTTTAAGATCATAAAGAATAGAAATAAATACAATAAAAAATTTGTAATAAAAGAATCAAAAAAAATTACTTTAGATAAATTGAAAAGTAAAAAATTAAATACTCCTCAGGTAACAAAATTTTCATCAATTATTGCAACAAAAAAATATATAAGAAATGAGTTAAAAAAAGTCCAAATTGATTTTATAAAAAAAAACAAAAAAGTAATAATTGAAGGTCGAGATATTGCATCCAAAATAATGCCAAAAGCAGATTTAAAAATTTTTTTTAAGTGTTCTTTAAAAGAAAAAGCTAGAAGAAGGCTAAAAGAATATAGAGTTATTAATAAAAATATAAAACTTAATGAAGTTCAAAAATCACTGAAATTAAGAGATTTTATTGACAAAAATAGAAAAGAAAGCCCCTTGATTTTTGTTAAAGGTGCTGTATTAGTTGACACCACTAAATTAACAATTTGGCAAATGAAGCTTATGCTAATTAATTTAGTAAAAAAGGAATTAACAACAAAATATGGAAATATATAAAGATCTTAATACTCAAGCAAACAAAGACTTTGAAAACTTATTAAACTCACAATTATCTAAAGTAAAAATAGAAGAAGGCAAAATCATTGATGGTATAGTAACTAAAATTACAAATAAATTTGTTTTTTTATTTGTTGAAGGTTTAAAATCTGAACCAGTTTTAGATATTAACGAATTAAAAAGCTTAAATTTAATTGATAAAATCAAAGAAGGATCAAAAATAACAGTTCTCCTTGAAAAGATTGAAGATAAAAATGGAGATGTGATCGTTTCAGCAACAAAAGCGCAAAAAATAAAAGGATGGTATGAATTAGAAAAGGCTTACGAAAAAAATGAACCAATAATGGGAAAGATAACCTCAAAATGTAAAGGAGGAGTAATTGTTGAACATATTGATACTGGATCATTAATGTTTTGTCCTGGATCACAGATATCAGATAAGCCGCTGAAAGATATTTCTCATCTAATGAATGAGCCTCAAAAATTCGCATTAATTAAATTAGACAAAATTAGAGGTAACGCTTGTGTTTCTAGAAGACAAATAGTTTCTTCTAATAAACAAGAAAGTAAAAAAGCTATTATAGAAAAATATAAAGTTGGAGACAAAATTAAAGATGCGGTTGTAAAAGGTTATAGTTCTTTTGGTTGCTTCTTTGGAGTAAATAATGGTGAACTAGATGTACTTGTGCATTTACAAGAAATTTCTTATTCAAGAATAAATCATCCAGACGAGGTTTTTAATATTGGAGAAAAGCATGATTTATTAGTTATCTCGGTTGATAAAGAAAAGTTACAAGTTGGTTGTTCGATTAAACAACTATCTCCAGATCCTTTCGAACATATTTCAAATTATGAATTAAATAAATTATATAAGGTAAAAGTTGTAAAAATAACTGACTACGGTTGTTTTTGTGAATTAGAACCTGGTTTAAGTACTTTGCTTCACTCAAGTGAGTTAAGTTGGACAAAAAAAAATATAAGCGCAAAAAAAATATTTAAAGTTGGAGATGTCATTGATTGTGTGATCACTGAAATTGATAAAGAAAAAAGAAGAGTTGCAATTTCTCACAGGCTAACAAAAGAAAATCCTTATGAAGCATTAGAAAAAAAATATCCAGTTGGATCTGAAATAAAGGGAAAAATATCTAGCATAAATGAGTATGCAATTTATTTAAATGTTGAAGAATTTGATATTGACGTTTTTTTACATTCTAATGATCTTTCTTACAATGGAAATCCAGAAGATGAATTAAAAAAACATAAGCGAGGAGATAATTTAAAGGTTCAAGTTTTAGAAATTAAAAAAGAAGAACAAAAAGTAAGAGTAGGATTAAAACAAACTACTGCAGACCCGCTTGATTATTTTAAGAATAAAAAAGTGAATGATATAGTAACAGTAAAAGTTATATCTTCTGATAACAAAGGATTAACTGTAAAACCAGAAAACTCAGATTTAAATTTGCTAATTAAAAAAGCTCAAATAGCAATAAACTCAGCAGATGCAAGACCTTCAAGGTTTGTTGGTGGTGAAAGAATAGATGCTGCAATATCTGATATTGATTTAACAAAGAGAAAAATAAACCTTAGTATAAAATTATTAGAAGAATTACAGAATAAAGAGGCTGTTTCAAAATTTTCATCTCCTCTTTCAGGAAAAAATTTACCTTTTTCATCTCTTTCTGATAAGTTAAAGAAAGATAAAAAAGAAAATGAAGAATAATAAGTTAATTTGGCACTAGTAAAATCAAAAATATTAGATCATTTATCAGACAATTACCCAAATTTTTTAAAGAAAGACTTAGCAAAATTAATTGAAATAACTCTTTCAAAAATAGAAAATGCACTTGAAAAAAATGAAAGGGTTGAACTAAGAGATATTTTTACTTTAGAAACTAGGGTCCAAAAATCAAGAATATCTAGAAACCCAAAAACACAAGAAAAAGTTAAAGTGTCTGAAAAAAAAACATTACATTTTAAAATGTCAAAAAAATGGTTTAATAATTTAAATAATGAGTAAAAATATATTTATTGCTTGTGACACAAACAAAACTTCAACAGTAAAAAAAATAATTAAGTTTTCAAATACTAAAAAATTAAAAATTGGATACAAATTTGGATTAGAATTTATCAACTCCAAGCATGGAAGATCTTTTATCTCAAAAATTAAAAATAAAATTGTTTTTGCTGATTTGAAAATTCACGATATACCAAATACATGTGTATCAACTATAAAAGCAATCAAAGATCTCAAAATTAACTATTTAACCATTCATGTAAGTTCAGGTTTGGTGGCATTAAAAGCAGCAAAAAAGGTTTCAGAAAATATAAAGCTAATTGGAGTTACAACACTTACTTCGATAGATAACAGTTCGTTAAAACAGATAGGTTATGATAAAAAAATAAAAAATTTAGTAGTTCATCAAGCTAAACTAGCAAATAAAGCAAAGCTGGATGCAATTGTTTGTAGCGCTCAAGAAGTAAAATATGTAAAAAAAGTTTTTAAAAAAGAAATTATTACACCTGGAATAAGATTTAATTCTAATAAAAATGACCAAAAAAGAACAATGACCCCAAAAGAAGCATTTAGGAATGGTAGTAATTGGCTTGTAATTGGAAGACCAATTACAAAAGGAAATATAAAAAAAAATATTCAAAAATTAATTGATCATCTCAAAAAGTAATGGATGCAAAAATTTGTGGTATCAAAGATCCAAAAACTTTAAATTATATAGTAAGTCATAATCATCCTCCTAAATTTATTGGTTTCATAACTAATTATCCAAAATCAAAAAGATATATCGATTATGAAGGTCTAAAAAAATTAATTAATATAGATAAAAAAAAAATAAATTTTGTTTCAGTACTTGTGGATCCAAATGATGAAACTTTAGAAAAAAACAAAGATTTAAATTTTGATTACTTCCAATTGTATAACGTAAGTCCAAAAAAAACTAAAATAATAAAAGAAAAATATAAAATAAAAATTATAACTGCAATTACTGTTGAAAATAAAAAAGATGTTGAAGAATATAAAAAATATGAGTTTATTTCAGATATAATTTTATTTGATAGCAAAGGATACGAGAAATCTATAGGATTTGACCATCAGTTACTAAATAATGTGTCAACTAAAGTAAATAAAATGCTTGCCGGTAACATTCGATACGATGATAGACTTGATAAATATTCTAAAATAACAGATATTATTGATATCTCAGGAAGCTTAGAAACATCAGGAGAGAAAGATATTTCAAAGATAAAAATTTTTTTAGAAAACATTAGGAAGATTAAAAATGAAAATTAAAAAAAATATCCCATTAATCGATCAACATGATAAATTTGGCTTTTGGGGTGGAAAATTTGGAGGCAATTTCATTCCCGAAACCTTAAAAAAGCCAGTAGAAGATCTTGAAATATTATTTAATAAATTAAGAAAAAATAAAAATTTTATTCAAGAAAGGGATTATTATTTTAAAAATTGGGTGGGATCGCCGACTTCTTTCATAAAATTAGAAAACTTAACAAAACATCTTGGTGGTGCTCAAATATGGACAAAAATTGTTTCTGAAGCCAATGGAGGTGCACATAAAATATATAATGCTACCGTTCATTGCCTTATAGCCAAGAGAGCTGGGAAAAAATATATTGTAGGAGATACCGGAGCGGGATATGCAGGGAAAATGCTTAGTATGGCTGCAAAAAAATTTGGCTTAAAATGCAAAATATTTATGGGAGCAAAAGACATTAAAAGGCAAAAGCCAAACTGTGATGCAATGAAAAAAAATGGAGCTGAAATAGTTCCAGTTTATACAGGCAGCCAAACACTTGTAGATGCTGTTAGCGAATGCATGAGGTATTGGGTATCAAATTGTGACAGCACTCATATGTGCGTTGGTTCAACTGTGGGACCAAATATTTTTGTAAAAATTTGTGGATGGAGCACATCTCAAATTTCTAGAGAACTTTCCGTACAAATAAAAGAAGAGTTTGGAAAAATTCCAAAAAAATTAAAATTAATAAATTGTGTTGGAGGAGGATCTTCAAGCTTTGGGTTTTGGAATGAGTTTATGCATTTCAATAAAAAACAAATTGAATTTATCGGTGTCGAGGCTGGTGGACCAAAAAAAAGTAAAAAGCATGCCGCCCCTCTAACAAATGGATCAAAAATTGGGGTATTGCATGGTGCTGCACAATATGTAAATCAAGATAAAGAGGGTCAAATAGAAGAAACAGAATCTATTAGTGCTGGATTAGATTATCCAGGAGTTTCTCCACTTCATTGTTTTT
>CETH01001687.1_pt1 | contig 10970 bp, 10 predicted proteins | sample 361461 | NCBI WGS metagenome assembly CETH01 (sample SAMEA2622695, study PRJEB7988) | marine metagenome | isolation source: saline water (ENVO:00002010), including
AATCTTTCTTCTTCAGCTAGAACCAGAATGGCAGAGAATCGCAACTATTGAAGAATAACCAGATGACCCGTGTGAAATTTTCAGGCATAGTTCTAAATGGCGGTAGCTCTTCGAGGATGGGAACTCCGAAGGGAGAAATGAATGTTCTCGGACGTCCCTTAATAGAAACAGCTATCGATGCATTGATGGAAGCAGGAGCATCTGAGGTGATGATTGTTGGGGGGAAACCCTTTGAATTGAAAGCGAAAGATTTACGCTTTATTGAAGATGGTTACCCAGGTGAAGGGCCTTTGGGGGGGCTTGTAACCGGGCTACTTAATGCGCGTCTGGATCAGGCTATGGTTTTATCTAACGATTTGATGGCCATTGACGAGTCAACCATTAGAAAAATCCTTGAATATAGCCAAATGGCTGACCTAGCGATTCCAATGGCAGGTGGTGTTCCTCAGGTGTTAACTGCGTTGTGGAAAGTATCGTGCTTAAAGGTTCTAGAATCGGCGTTCAAAGCTGGCTCGCGATCGCTCAAAAGTGTTCTTGAAGATTTAGATGTTTTAGAAATCTTAGAATTAGATGATGCTAAATTTGTCAATGCCAATACACAGTCTGACATTATCGAGTACACAACGACCTTGGAGGGAAATATTGAGTGAAGGACTAGAAAAGCCGTTGGTAAGAGAAATTACTGTTGAAGACCTTAAGGAAATTGCAGACGAGAGCATCGTTATCGATGTCCGTGAAGAGTACGAATTCATAGAGGTAAGAGCGACTGGGGTTAAACTGCTTCCTCTAGAGCAGATTCCTGATGCTGCTACAACTCTTCCGAAAGAGAAACAAATATTTATAATTTGTGCCTCTGGGAACAGATCAATGGTTGCATGTGAGTATTTAAACTCCAAAGGCTTCGACGCAGTGAATGTTATAGGCGGAACCATCGCATGGAATACAGCTGGATACCCAGTGAGCCGAGGCCCTTTTGAGGACACTGAAGTGTTTTAATAGTTATGTCAAGTATGGATAGAACTAAATTAATTACCGATAGCAGCGACTTGCTGTCAGTGATAGACCAATGCCTCAAACTCGAAGCATATGCGTTAGATACAGAATTCCATCGAGAGAAAAGCTACTATCCGAAATTGGCTCTTGTTCAGATAAATTATGGAACTGGAGTTGCTCTAGTTGACCCAACAGCTATTTCGCTTAGCCCACTTCAAGAACTATTTAACTCGCAGCAAATTGCTGTCATGCATGCATGCGCTCAAGATCTTGAGGTCCTCCAACATTACTGCAAGGCTAGGCCCCAAGAAATATTCGATACACAAATAGCTGCAGGTTTTCTTGGACTCCGAACTCCTTCATTGTCGGCACTACATGAAAGGTATTTGAAGAAAAAATTACCCAAAGGTGAACGCCTGACCGATTGGCTTCAACGCCCTTTATCAAAGCGCCAAATTGAATATGCAGCTGCGGACGTGGCGGACTTATTGGAGATCTACAAGATCCTTACAACTCAACTCATCAAACGCGAGAGACTTGAATGGGCCAAAGACGAGTTTGAGATAATTAAGAGTCGAATGAATGGCTCGAAAGACCCAAGCGAGTCGTGGATTAGGATAAAAGAAACTCGGCATTTGGGGGCAGAAGGAAGAGCGGTCGCTCAGTCAATTGCTGAATGGAGAGAGACCGAAGCTCAGTCACTTGATGTCCCTGTGCGATTTATTCTTTCAGATATAGCGGTGGTGAGTATTTCTCAGAGATTGCCAAAAACTATTGATCAACTGATAAACGTTAGAGGAGTAGACAAGAGACGATTTACTGATGAACGTGCCCGGAAAATGCTAGAACTCGTCTCTCATGGGAAGGATAAAAAAGTAGATCTTCCTATGGAAAAGAATGAGAAGCAGCTAGACCCTAACTTGCGACCAGCAGTCGCCCTGATTTCCGCATGGCTAGCACAATTCGCAAAGGATAGTGATTTAGACCCAGCTCTTCTTGGAACCAGAGCAGATATCGAAACACTGTTGCGAGGAGATGGCCAATCAAGGCTGTCTGTAGGATGGCGAAATGAATACGTTGGAGTCCCGATTAAAAAGCTAGTAGAAGGTTCGGCTTCATTATCATTTGTTGACGGTCGCCTACGTATGGAAGATCGGTAGCAACTAGTATTAAATTCGCAGAGTAGATTGATATAATTTCCAATTCATAAGAATTTATTGAGATAAGTTTCCGGTTAATCATTTTGGAGGCAGAATGAAAAAAGGGCGTCATCGTCGTTACGAAGAAGCTAGGTCCCTTAAGCAGACCAACGACTCTCTGGACGACTTATTTGAGGACAATGAAGACCCTTGTATCGAGTGTGATGCACTTCCAGGTCAAGATCATAAAGATTGGTGCCTAGTAGAAGTGAGTTCTAAGAAAGAGGACACTACCAACGACTTATTTCCTTCATAGCAAGTTACTCAGCTACAACAGGGATTTTCTTTCGTGGAACTAAATTCTTATTTGGGGCATCAATCATTTCGTACAAAGTGGTTCGCTGTCTCAATGTCCTGTGAAGAGGCTGACACAGAAGATCGAAATCAGTCACATCCACTGCTTGCCCATGGCGAGCCCCAGCAGCACGCGAGATATTTTCTCCGTTTAAAGTTCCTCCTACATCGTTTACTCCAGCTTGAAGCATCTGCGACATTCCCTCAAGCCCAATCTTCACCCATGATGCTTGAATATTGTCGATGTACCCGTGATACGCGATTCTGGCCACAGCGTGGACAAGAAGAGTCTCTCTGAAAGTCGGACCCCGTCTGGCGCCCTTACGAAGGTAAATCGGCGATGCCATATGGACGAAGGGCAACCCGACAAATTCGGTGAAACCTCCAGTTTCTTTTTGAAGGGAACGTGTCTTTATAAAATGTTTCGCCCAATGTTCAGGGCTTTCGACACTTCCAAACATCATTGTGACGTTTGATCGTAACCCAACCCCATGAGCGATTCTATGCGCTTCGAGCCATTCTTCAGAGTTAATCTTGTCTGGGCATAAAATTTCACGAATGCCATCATCGAGAATTTCAGCTGCTGTTCCAGGTAGTGACTTGAGTCCAGCCGAAACTGCCCGCTTCAAATATGAATCAAGTGGTTCTCCCAGTCTCTTAGCACCTTCCGTGACTTCAAGAGCAGTAAATCCATGGATGTGTAAATCAGGAAGTTCATCGTGCAATGTCTGGCACATATCAATGTAGTAATTTCCATCAAAATCTGGATGAATGCCACCCTGTAAACAAACCTCAGTGGCTCCGTTAGCATGGGCTTCTGAAGCACGAGCGACTACTTCTTCCAACGAGTGCAAATATGGTTTACCGCGAAGATTTAGCGATAAAGGCCCTTTGGAGAAGCCACAAAACCGGCACTTGAATGTGCAGACATTTGTATAGTTTATGTTGCAGTTCGAGACGTAAGTAACGTCGTCTCTGCTAACTTCTTTCCGAAGAATGTCAGCACAATTAACAACAGAGCGAACTTGGGCCCCACGAGCACGAAAGAGAGAAATAATCTGAGGCAAGTCAACTTCTTGTCCCATAAGCACTCCTTCAACGACCTCGTCAATCTCAGTGGATGCTTTAGACTGGGTCAAAAGAAGGTTCGTTGGGATAGTTGAAGACCCAGAATACCATTGAGTAGAGTCTTCCCCAACTTGCGCAACTTCTGCGCCATCGTCGACGTTCGTTATAAATTCAATCTTTTCTGGGAAAACAGCTCCCGGGTCATCACGCCCGAGCCACTCACTATCTGAACGATCGAGAACTGGAAAATGGAGGTCTGGGTGAAGCCAAACTTCTGACTTCTTAGCATATTCAGGATAGATCGTTAGACGAGGAGCAATAAAATGACCAAGGCCCTCGGAAACGTTTGCAATCTTTTCTAGATCAGGCCACGGACGCTCAGGATTAACATGGTCTGCCGTTACTGGAGAGACCCCACCCCAGTCGTCTATTCCAGCCTTTAAAAGAGGTCCGAAATCATCAGAAAGATTTGGAGGAGCCTGAAGGTGGACGTCTTCAGGCAAAATTATTCTCGCTAGCGCTATCGTTTCAAGATAGTCGTCTGAAGGGCATGGCTTCTCTTTGTGCATTCTAGTTCCAGGTTTTGGAAGAAAGTTCTGAACAATGACTTCCTGGATATGGCCGAATTCTCGATGCATGTCGGCAATTGCTTCGATCGTATCAATGCGGTCTTGTTTGGATTCACCGATTCCGACTAGCAAACCAGTTGTAAATGGGATTTTTAATTGGCCAGCCGCTTTTAGGGTTTCCATCCTTCTCCAAGGTTCTTTGTCCGGAGACCCTTGATGGCATTCAAGGTCAGGATTGAGTGACTCAATCATCATTCCCTGTGAAGGGGAAACTTCACGAAGAAGGGATAACTCTTCGTAAGAGATAGCTCCAGCATTAGCATGGGGGAGTAGCCCCGTTTCTTCAATGACTAGTTTTGCCATTTCATATAAGTAATGAATAGTGCTGTCGTACCCGTTAGAAGCAAGCCATTTCTGCGCCGTAGGGTAGCGGAGCTCAGGCTTCTCGCCAAGTGTAAATAAGGCTTCATGACATCCGGAGAGGGCTCCTTGTGAAGCAATATTCAAAACTTGTTCTGAAGTGAGATAAGGAGCGTCTAGTCGCGCTGGAGGTTGGGCAAAGGTGCAGTATCCGCATTTGTCACGACATAAATGGGTGAGGGGTATAAAAACTTTAGGGGAGTATGTGACCCGTTTCCCGAAAGAAGCATCACGTTTGTTTCCAGCTTCTTCAAGCAGGGTTGATATAGGCGCAGAGTAGAATTCTTTCATGCTGACTTCGATAGATGACGGCGTTCACCCGGACGGCTTGATATTTGGTCTGTATGTACGTGTGCGTTGCATGTCGGACAATGAGTTATTTGCTCTAGAGCTGTGTCGCATGGAGAATGTGTCAGAATCGTTGGAGGTTCTCCATCGGCGTACCACCGGTCACCCCAGTGCATTAGGGCAATAAGAGATGGGGAGAGATCGCGCCCTTTATGAGTTAAAAAGTACTCATGTCTTATTGGCTTCACTTGATAAGGCTGCTGCTCGACAATTCCAGCTTGATGTAGTTTGGTTAAACGGTCACTAAGAATATTTTTCGCAATACCTAGGTCCTTTCTCAATTCCTCAAATCGACGAACGCCTCGGAAAAGATCACGGAGGATCAGGAGCGACCATCGGTCACCTATCACAGATAGCGTCATTTCAATAGAGCAATCATTCGAGTTATTAGGCACTTGGCGATGCTATCACGTGAGTTGCAAAAAGCAACCGACTATAAAACCAACGATTCTGCTTTTTCTTGAAGAGTTGTAAGTAGATTTTCAAAGGAAGTTTCAAAAGCCTTGACTCCTTCATCTTCAAGTTTGTCAGCTACTTCCCCAAGGTCAATCCCCAAACTTTCGACAGTCCGGAGTACTTTTTCAGCATTGTCGAATGATGTATCTATTGATCTCCTGAGTGTCCCATGATCTATAAAAGCGGCCAAAGTATTATCGGGGAGCGTGTTGACAGTGTCCGGACCAATTAGCTCATCAACATACATGGTGTCGGGGTATTTAGGGTTTTTTGTTGACGTGGAGGCCCATAAAGGTCGTTGCAGCTGAGCCCCACGAGCTTTGAGCGCCAACCAGCGCTCACTAGTAAATTCTTTCATAAAAAGTCTGTATGCTAGCTGACCTTGTGCAACAGCTGTTTTCCCTTTCAGGTTCAGTGCAGGCCCCGAACCGATCTCATCCAGTCGTGAATCGACTTCAGTTTCTGTTCGTGAGATAAAAAACGATGCGACAGAAGAGATATGGCTAAGATCGCCATCTACCATCTCCAAGCCGGACATGTAAGCATCAATTACTTCTGCATACCGTTGTATCGAAAACAGTAAAGTAACGTTAATTGAGCGCCCTTCACTGATCATTTCGGTTATAGCAGGAAGCCCCTCTCTAGTTCCGGGAATTTTAATATAGAGATTTGGACTATTAATCTGGTCATCGAGCGTCCTTGCGGCATCAATAGTTGCGGATGTGTTTCGTGCTAATCGAGGATCTACTTCGACAGAGACATAGCCATCGACACCATTGCTAGCTTCAAATATCGGTTTAAGAATTTGAAGAGCATCCGATATATCCCTCTGAACCAGTTGCCAATATGCATGTTCAACAGAATACCCATCTTTGATTAAGGACCTGAATTGGTCATCATAAGCTTCCGAATCCGAGATAGCTTTCTCAAAGATAGATGGATTAGAAGTTAAACCTCTAACTCCTTTTTGAACCCAATTATGAAGTTCCCCTGATTCAATCCACTCTCGTTTTAAGTTATCGAGCCATGGGCTTTGCCCATGTATTTCAAATAATTCAGTCAAGGCAGGCATTAGGAAATAGATTTCTGAATTGATTCGTGGTTCATGCCAAGTCTTTCCATAGCAATATTTCCAGGAGCGGATGATCCGAAACGGTCAATGCCTACATGTTTATTAGCGAACTCTGCCCATCCCAACGTGATCCCAGCCTCTACAGAGACCGAAAGATCAGTTCTTTCAATTAAAGAATCAGTGGATCTAGCTAGTTCCCAACTTGGCATCGAAATTACTCTTACTTCGTGACCATCAGCAAAATCGAGGCAGAGCGAAACCTCTGATCCAGTAGCTATAAGTGTTGCCTCAGGAGATTCGTGATCGCGAACAACATACATACCGGATTGTGCTTTTTCAACATCCGTTTCCTCAAGTATTGGAAGATTCTGCCGAGAAAGAATCAGTGCAGTTGGGCCGTCATGGTTCAAAGCTGTCTTCCAAGCAGCGACAGTCTCTTTGGCATCCGCTGGTCGAATAACAAGTAGACCGGGTATAGCTCTGAGTGACATAATTTGCTCCACAGGCTGATGTGTTGGTCCATCTTCGCCAACTCCCACAGAGTCATGGGTAAATGAATAAATAACTTTCGCTTGCGTTAGTGCAGCTAAGCGTATAGCGGGGCGCATGTAGTCGCTAAAAACAAGAAATGTTCCACCAACAGGTACGATCCCACTATGAAGGGCTATGCCATTCATAATGGCCCCCATAGCATGTTCTCTTACCCCAAAGTAGAGTTGTTTGCCTGATGGGCTTTCCGGAGACAGAGGATTCATGCCTTTTAGAGCTGTTCCAGTATTGCCAGTAAGATCAGCCCCACCTGCGATAATTGCAAAGCTTTGTGCCGCTTCATTTAAACAAACGCCACTTGCGACGCGCGTTGCTACTGAATCTCCAATTTGCGATTCATATTGGGACTGGAGACTACTGAGGTCCCAGTTTCCAAGGTGAACTTCGGGATCCCAAGTTGCGGACGACGCTTCCTCTGAATATTTAGAACCGGCATTTCGATAGAATTGTATGACATCCTCAGGTGCATAAAAATGCTCGTCATAAGGGATGCCCATAACTTGTTTAACTTCTGCAATTTCATCATCTTTAAATGCGTACCCGTGAGCACTAGGAGCGTCCGTCAAGGTCGGGGAGGGGAAGCCAATATGGGATCGAATTATTACAAGGGTTGGCTGATCTTCATTTGACTTAGCTTGCAGAAGGGCGTTTTCAATTTTATTAAGGTCTTCACCTGATTCACCTAAATCAATGACTTCCCACCCGTAAGATTCGAATCTTTTCGCTGCGTTGTCTTGTAATGCAAGCTCCGTCGGCCCATCTATGGTCACATGGTTGTCATCGTATATGCATATAAGACGACCTAACTTCTGCTGGCCAGCAAGTGAAGCGGCTTCGTGGCTGATCCCTTCTGAAAGGTCGCCATCGCCACATACTGTAAAGATTGAATGGTCGATATTTTCTGGACCGAATTTTTCTCGAAGCCACCGTTCAGAGATAGCCATTCCAACTGCATTAGCGAATCCTTGTCCAAGAGGCCCGGTAGTAACCTCTACACCGTCAGTATGTCCTACCTCAGGGTGTCCAGGCGTAAGGCTATTCCATTGTCTGAAATCTTTAATGTCCTCAAGGGTTAATCCATAGCCAGTTAAATAAAGCATCGAATATTGAAGTATCGATGCATGGCCAGCGCTGAGAATAAATCGGTCACGGTTAACCCAGTCCGGATGTTGGGCGCTGTAACGGAGTATGCGGCTAAATAATACGTGGGCCAAAGGGGCTAAAGCCATCGCTGTACCTTGGTGGCCAGACTTTGCGCGATGGGGAGCATCCATAGCTAACCCTCGAATAACGTTTACGCAAAGTGACTCGATATCTACTTTATTTTCTGCCATTGGTTCTCCTCACTCATCGAACCTAGCCCATACGATAATTGGACGCCACGATGCCAAGTTGGTATGTGGACAAAGAACATTCGTTACTCATCTTTTTGTGTTTTTATTGTGTACGGAACCACTAGCGGATCGCTGTCACCTATTCTGCATCGAGCTTCAACTCTTCCAGGTTCGAGAAATTCCATTTCGGCACGAACTAGACGATAAGCAAACTTTCCAACTTCGATAGTTAAGGGTTGAACGTTTCTGGCTATTTGTTCATCTCCGCGATAGTACGTTACTTCTAGAACTCCATTGTCAGTAGAGGAGTCATCTGAGTGAATTAGAACTGCAAGATGCGGGGCGAAAACCATAGGAAATTCCTCCTCAACTAGTGAGGAGAACTGAACGCCGGTGAGGTCTATCCTCGACACCGAACCGTCTAGTTCCCGTAATGAAATATCATCTACAAAGACTGCTGCAATGATGTACAAATTAACTCCTTCCAACATGCATCTAATCACAGCTTCGAGCAATTTGCCCAGATGGCGTAACGAATCGCATTATCGAGCTATAAGGTAAAGTTCCTAAGAAGAGGTTGATTTATGCCGAAGCATTACTCATTGAGCGAATTCGAAAGCAAGCAGCTATTAGGAAGCTACGGAATCAAAGTTACCAGAGATGCGATCGTTCACTCAGCGGACGAGGCAATAGAACAATCAGAAATAATAGGGTATCCGGTAGTTCTTAAAATTTGTGGTGCTGAGTTTTCTCACAAAACGGAACTCAATGGAGTAAAGCTAAATTTGGATAATGAAACCTCCATTCGAAATGCTGTGGCTGATCTATACAGAAGTGTCGATGCCAACACCTCGCTATTAATTTCACAGCAAGTAAAAAGTTCACGAGAGTTTATAGCTGGTGTCACCCGAAACGATGAATACGGACTTGTTTTGGCATTTGGTGTGGGAGGAATATTCGCTGAAATAATTAAGGATGTCGTATTTCGTCTACTTCCGGCATCTAGAGAAGAAATACGGTCGATGTTCGATGAGTTGCTTCATAAGCAACTTTTTGGTGAAGTTCGTGGAGAATCAGAGGTTAATTTGGAGAAGCTTGTCGAAACGTTAGCGGCCCTAGGCGAATGCGCTATGGACCGAAAGGATATCTTATCAATTGATGTAAATCCCATATTGATTGATGATGGAGTGCCAATAGCAGTTGATGCGTTGGTAGAGCTGTATGAGTGATAATCCGAACCTAGGATCTTTATTTGACCCAAAGGGAGTTGTCGTCGTTGGCGCATCGAGCCATCCAGGAAAATTCGGATTTGTCGCCCTTCATAACATTCTAGATTCAGGTTTTGAAGGACCCGTTTATGCAACTAACAAAGAAAAGATTTCCTTACTTGGTATTACAACTGTCAAAGAACTTTATGAGATTCCAAAAGGAATAGTTGATTTCGCAATGATATGCGTCCCATCGCATGCGGTGCCGCAAGCATTGATCGAATCAGCGAAAATAGGTATTAAAGCTGCATTTATCGTTTCAGGCGGGTATAGCGAAATGGGTAGGGAAGGCAAGAATGCAGAAAGAAATCTCCTTAATCTGTCGAAAGAACTTGGGATAGCTATTTCTGGACCTAATGGGCAGGGGTTTGTTTCCACGCCATCGAAACTTTGCTCCCAAATTGTTGCACCTTTCCCTCCGAAGGGCAAGATAGCAATAGCGAGTCAATCGGGGAATTTGCTCTCCTCGTTTATGAACCTATCTAGGCATTACGGAATTGGAATATCCCGAGGAATATCAATTGGAAACCAGAGTTGTCTAAGGGCTTCGGATTATGTGAGTTATTTTTCCGAGGATCCTGAAACAGAAGCCATAGTTTTATATCTCGAGGGGATACCCGATGGTAGAAATCTTTTCCAAACTATTAAGCATGCAACCAAAACAAAGCCCGTCATTGTCATCCGAGGCGGCTCCAGTCCTGAAGGCGCAAAAGCGGCAGCTAGTCATACCGGGTCTCTGGCAAGCGATTACAATATTTTTCGAGGAGCCTTAAATCAAGCTGGCGCCTTCCTAGCAGATGACCCACAAACCGCATATGAATGGGCCGCAAGTTTCGTGACTCAACCAAAACCCGCAGGCAAAAACACCATTATTCTTACAACCGCAGGTGGTTGGGGAGTGCTCACGGCTGATGCAGTTGCACAATCCTCCTTAGAATTGGTCGATTTAGACAAAGATTTAACCAAAGAAATAGATCATATACTTCCGCCTCGGTGGAGTCGGAGTAATCCAATAGATATCGCTGGCGGTGAAACTCGAGAAACGATACCCCAGATGATTGACCTCATCCTCTCACATAGTTCAGTAGATGCGCTTATTTTCTTGGGCCTAGGGATTCAAGGCAATGTGGCTCGCCTTTACTCAGAAAGTAAATATTTCGATTCTGGAATGGAGAGGATCATGAACTTTCATAATTCACAAGAGGAAAAATATGCCTCGGCACTAATAGATGGTTCACAAGAATGGGGTAAACCTGTTCTAGCGGCGTCAGAACTCGCAGCATCAGACCCAAATAATTCTGGAATAGAAGCTTTGAGAGAAAGAAAATGGCTTTGCCATACGAGTGGATCCCGAGCAGTGGCTTCTCTAGAGAATCTATGCGCATACGCTAGATATATAG
>CETH01031002.1_pt1 | contig 10966 bp, 10 predicted proteins | sample 361461 | NCBI WGS metagenome assembly CETH01 (sample SAMEA2622695, study PRJEB7988) | marine metagenome | isolation source: saline water (ENVO:00002010), including
GTATCACTTTTTACGATGGAGATGTTTTTCCAGAAAAGTATCAAAATAGTGTTTTTGTAGCTCTTCATGGATCATGGAATAAATATAATGGAAAATCAGGCTACAAAGTTGTTTTAGTTCAACTAGATGCAGATGGCAACTATCTTAACCAAGAGGACTTTATTTCAGGTTGGTTGCTAAACGAAGATGCATGGGGAAGACCTGTTGCTCCTTTTGTAATGAGTGATGGTTCATTGTTGATTTCAGATGATAAATATAATGTGATCTATAGAGTTACATATAAAGGTTAAATGTCTGAAGACAATTCAAAAGAAATTAGCATCGCTGTTAAAGCTGCAACTGAAGCAGGTAAATATCTCAGTAAAAATAAAAGCGAACTAAATAAATTATCATCAAGCGATAAAAGGGATACAAAGCTTGAAGCAGACGTTTTATCTGAAAATCTCATAAAAGAAATAATAAGCCATGATTCAAGTTTTCAGATTTTAGCAGAGGAAAGTGGAAAATCCTCAGACAATCTTGGTGAAACTTTCTGGGTTATTGATCCGTTAGATGGAACAGCAAACTATAATCGAGACATACCAATATGTTGTGTTTCAATTGGGATGGTAACAGATCTCAAACCAGTATTTGGTGTAATCTATGATTTTAATAATGATAATCTATATATTGGAGATTGCGTTAACATGACTGCAACTTTAAATAATAAAAATATTAAAGTATCAGATATTTGTCATAAAGATGAAGGAATTCTCGTGACAGGATTACCATTTAATACTGACTATTCAGACAAATCACTTCAAAAATTAATATCTGATATGCAAACTTGGAAAAAAACTAGGATGATAGGATCAGCTGCTATGGCATCATGTTATATAGCATCTGGAAACGCTGAAATGTATAAAGAGAATGGTATTTATCTTTGGGATATTATCGCTGGAGCTGCAATTGTCGAATCTGCTGGCGGCACAGCAAAAATGTCAAATTTAAGAGAAAATTTTCAAGTGGATGTTATTTTCTCAAATGCAAAAATTAAGGATTAAATTATGAAAAGTTTGATGTGGTTCAGAAATGATCTACGTATGGATGATAACCCTGCACTGAGAGAGGCTTGTAAATCATCAGATGAAGTGCACGCTGTTTATATTTATTCACAAAATCAAAATCAGAAACACAATGAAGCAAATTGTAAAACCGAATTTTTTATTGAAAATCTTAAAGCTTTAGAGAGTAAACTTTCAAAGATAAATATACCTCTCATAATAAAAAATTCTAAAGGTTATGAGGATAACTCAGACATTATTTGTAACTATGCAAAAAATCATTCCATAGATAAAGTTTTTTGGAATAATCAATTTGGAATTGATGAGAGTGATAGAGATGAGTTTGTGCAAAGTCATTTAAAAAGCCAAAACATTGAATATGAAAACTTTGATGAACAAGTCGTATTTACTCCTGGAAGTATTTTGACTGGAGAAGGTAAGCCTTATTCTGTCTTCACACCTTTTAAAAGAAAGTGGATTGAAAACTTCAATCTAGATCTTTTAGACATAGAATTTAAATACATCAAAAAAAATGCTACAAATATAAAATCAAATATTCATGAGTTTGATTTTCAATTTATAAAAAATAATCAAGTTGATATGTCTTTGTGGCCAGCTGGGGAATCAGAAGCGTTATTAAGATTAAAGATGTTCTTAAACGAAAATATTCTTAGATATGCTCAAGACAGAAATGATCCAATTATGGATGGGACAAGCAGACTATCTGCATATTTGGCTTCGGGCATTATTTCTCCAAAAAGATGTATTTTAGAAGCTTTAAAGATAAATAATTTTGAATTAGACGCAGGTGAAAAAGGTATAGTTAAATGGATTGATGAAATCGTTTGGCGTGAATTTTATAAAAATATCATGTTTTCTTTTCCAAAGGTTAGCAAAAATAAACCTTTCCAAGATTATACAAAAAAAATCAAATGGAGATTCAATCAGAAAGAATTTAACGCATGGAAGGAGGGAAAAACTGGTTTTCCAATAATTGATTCTGCAATGAAGCAGATGCTTAGTGAGGGATGGATGCATAATAGATTAAGAATGGTTGTTGCTATGTTTTTTACAAAAAATATGCTTCATGATTGGAGATTGGGCGAAGCTTTTTTCATGCAAAATTTAATAGATGGCGATTTTACATCTAATAACGGAGGTTGGCAGTGGAGTAGTTCAACCGGTACAGATGCAGCTCCTTACTTCAGGATTTTTAATCCATTAACTCAATCTAAAAATTTTGATTCTGATGGCCTATTTATTAAAAAACATATTAAAGAGCTTAAGAATGTAGATAAAAAAGAAATTCATGATCCAAGTATAGATACAAGGGAGCTCCAAAATTATCCTAAGCAAATTCTAGATCTTAAACAATCTAGATTGAGAGCAATTGATGCTTTCAATGAGGCTAAAAATTCTTAAATTTTTCTAGTTAACAATATCCCACTTATGTATACTTAATTACGTAAAATTTAGGGGAGTAAAGTAATAATGGATAACTATCCAAGTGATCTAGAAATTGCAAATACTGCAAATAAAAAATCTATAGATGACATAGCTAAGTCGCTACAAATAGAATCGAATGATTTAATCAAATTCGGTGATGATAAGGCAAAACTTTCATCTTCTCTTATTAATAGTCTTGAAAAAAAAGAAAATGGGAAATTAATTTTAGTAACTGCCATCTCTCCAACACCTGCAGGCGAAGGAAAAACAACAACAAGTGTTGGATTAGTTGATGGGCTTTGTCATATTGGCAAAAAGGCAATGATTTGTTTAAGAGAACCAAGTCTTGGTCCTTGTTTTGGCATGAAAGGCGGTGCTGCTGGAGGAGGTCATGCTCAAGTTATACCTATGACTGATATAAATCTTCATTTTACAGGTGACTTCCATGCTATTGGTGCTGCACACAACCTGTTATCTGCTTTGATTGATAATCATATCCATTGGGATAATGAGCTAAATATTGACCCACGAAGAATTACTTGGAAAAGAGTGGTTGATATGAACGATAGATCTCTAAGAGATATTACATGTGGTCTTGGTGGAACGGGTAATGGTATACCAAGACAGAGTGGTTTTGACATTACAGTTGCATCTGAAATTATGGCAGTATTTTGTTTGGCCTCTGACATAGATGATCTTCAAAAAAGGATTGGTAATATAGTAATTGGTTATACAAAAGCTAATGAGCCAGTAAGAGCAAGTCAATTAAATGCTGATGGAGCAATTACAGCATTACTTAAAGATGCATTTAAACCAAATTTAGTTCAAACATTGGAAAATAATCCTGCATTTATGCATGGCGGACCCTTTGCAAATATTGCTCATGGTTGTAATTCGGTTGTATCGACTAAAATCGCTTTAAAGTTGGCTGACTATGTAGTTACTGAAGCTGGTTTTGGAGCTGATCTTGGAGCTGAGAAATTTTTTAATATTAAATGCAGAAAATCAGGATTAAAACCAGACACTGTTGTTTTAGTAGCTACTACTAAAGCTTTAAAAATGCATGGCGGTGTTAAAAAAGATGAACTTGATAAGGTAGACATAGAGGCTTTGATAAAAGGATGTGAGAACCTTGGAAAACATATTGAAAATATAGGCAAATTTGGTGTACCAGTGATTGTTGGAATAAATGATTATGTTACTGATACAAATGAGGAGCACGAGGTAATTGTTAATTTCTGTAAAAACCTAGGCGTTCAATGCAAAATATCTTCTCACTGGGAAAGAGGTGGAGAAGGCGCAACTGAATTAGCAGAAGAGGTTGCAAGAATAGCAGATTCAAATATTTCAGAATTTCATACCTTATATCCCAATGAAATGTCTCTTTGGGATAAAACTGAACATATTGCAAAAAATATATATGGTGCAGCTGAAATAATCGCAGATAAAAAAGTTAGAAATCAATTTGCAAAACTAGAAAAGGATGGTTTTGGTGACTATCCAATATGTATGGCCAAAACTCAATATAGTTTTTCAACAGACCCACTTCTTCTAGGGGCTCCCAAAGGACACGAGGTTCCAATTAGAGAGGTTAGACTATCTGCAGGTGCAGAATTTATTGTAGTAGTTTGTGGTGAGATTATGACGATGCCAGGTCTTCCAAGGATTCCTGCCGCAGAAGCAATCGGGTTAGATGATAATAATGAGATAAAGGGTCTTTTTTAGAAAAAACTTTCTAGTTCATTCAATAGTATTTAGTTATAATTTTAATTCTGAATTTACGGAGATATTTATGAGTAACGATTTAAATTTTTATATTAATGGCGAGTGGGTGCAGTCTGACTCAAATGAATTAATAGATGTAATTAATCCTGCTAATGAAGAAGTAATTGGTCAAGTTACAGCTGGAAACACGGATGACATTGATATGGCCGTAAATGCAGCAAGTGAAGCATTTAAAACATTTTCAAAAACTTCCAAAGAAGAAAGAATTGAGTTACTTAAGAAAATTATCGAGGAATATGAGAAAAGGTATGATGATTTTGTAAAAGTTATAACAAGAGAAATGGGAGCTCCAAAATGGTTATCAGAGAGAGCACAAGCAAATACTGGTCTTATAAACTTTAAAGAAACTCTTGAGGCTCTTCAAGAATTTGAGTTCGAAAAAGAAGAGGGTGGATATACTCTTCGCAAAGAGCCGATTGGCGTAATTGGAATGATTACTCCATGGAATTGGCCAATGAATCAAATTACAACAAAAGTTTCAGCAGCAATAGCATCAGGATGTACTATGGTTTTAAAGCCAAGTGAAATTTCTCCATATTGTTCAATGTTACTTGCAGAAGTAATGCATTCAGCTGGTGTGCCAAAAGGAGTCTTTAATTTAGTAAATGGTTATGGCCCTATAGTTGGCGCTGCTTTATCTGAACATGAAAAAGTTGATATGATGTCTTTTACTGGTTCAACCAGAGCCGGAGTCGCAGTAGCTCAGGCTTCAGCTAAAACCGTTAAAAGAGTACAACAAGAGCTTGGTGGCAAGTCAGCAAATATAATTTTAGACGATGTTCCTGATCTTGAAAAATCAGTAAAAGGTGGTGCAGGTCATTGTTTTTTAAATTCAGGACAGTCATGTAATGCTCCAACTAGAATGCTCGTATCGTCATCTAACTACGATAAAGCAATTGAAATTGCTGCAGCAACTGCGAATGCAACAACTGTTGGTGATCCTAATGAGGATCATAGACTAGGCCCAATTTCTAATAAGACTCAATATGAAAAAGTTCTTAAAATGATTGAGATCGGTATTGAAGAAGGAGCTAGGTTAGTTGCAGGTGGTATGGAAAAACCAGATGGTTATGAAAAAGGCTATTATGTGAAACCGACTGTTTTTGCTGATGTTACCAATGATATGACCATCGCTAGGGAAGAGATCTTTGGACCAGTTTTATGCATTATAAAATATGAGGATGAACAACAAGCAATTGATATAGCCAATGATACTGAGTATGGTCTAGCTGGATATGTTCAGGGAGAACTTTCACATGCTATAGAGGTAGGAAAACAGATTAGAGCAGGACAAGTTACTATAAACGGAGGTGCAAGAGGTAATGCGGCTCCTTTTGGTGGTTATAAATCTTCAGGAAATGGCAGGGAGCATGGCAGGCATGGCTTGGACGAATGTCTCGAGACAAAAGCTATAATCTCACCATAGTTATTCAGTTTCAAATGTTATTTTGTCTTTGTTGTTTTCAAGGAACTCATACCTTATAGTTTTTTCTAAACCATCTTCTAAAGAATGTGGCGCAATGAATGATGTGTTATTGATTGATGATGAGAACTTGGTAGTTGATAAGAACTTTTTTACTCTTATGTGACTAACTGGCAAATTAATATTTATAATTTTAGAAAATAAATCTGCAACCAGTCCTATAAATAAACCCAGTGACCTTGGTAGCCTCAAACCTATGTTATTTTTATTAAATAATTTTTTTCTTACAAATAGCACTAGATCATTCATGCTCATATCCGGTTTATCTATATAGTTATATATGTGAATACCTTGTTCAAAGTTAATTGAATAATCTATAAAAGCAACTAAATTTTTTATATATGCCATTGATTTCTCATTTTTCCCATTACCAAACATAACAAACTTTTTTGAACGAATCTGTTTTAGCAAGTTATAAACATTTCCTCTATTCCCCTCACCAAAAATTACTGTTGGCCTAATTATTGTAAGAGATCTTTCTACAGGATTTTCTTGATACCATTTAATATATTCTTGTTCTGCTAAATATTTTGTTCTGCCATAATCATTAAAGTAATTAATTTCACCATTTTCATCAGTATCAGGATCTGCAAATCCATATATTGCTACCGAACTTGTAAAGATGATATGGTTAATTTGATTTTTTTTTGCATAGTCACAAATATTTTTTGATCCATAAATATTAACTTCATCATACAAACTTTTTGGCGAAACATCGTCTCTATGAACTGCAGCAAGATTAATAAGAATCCTAGGTTTAGATATTTTTTCTAGATCTGCAGGCGAACAAATATTTCCAACAATTGAATTTTCAGGAAAGAACTCACTTTTTTTGAGATCAAAAATCTCAAAAGACATATTTTTCTCTGAAAAAAGTTGAGATAAGTTTGTTCCAACAAAGCCAGAGCCACCAAGAATAGAGATTTTCATTGTTAAATTATTTTAATCGAGAAGATCTGGCTGCATTTTGATAATTTTATCAAATGCTGGTTGGTAACTAGCCCATGCTGCAATATCATTTGCAATAAATTCCCTTGTTTTGATTGCTGTATCATGAGGAATTATAACCGGTTTGCCAGCTGCTTCTGCCATAAGTTGTGCCTGACAGCAACGCTCCATTGACATATAAAACCATAGAGCTATATCAACAGATGGTCCTGTAGTTAAAATTCCATGATTTTGAAGAATCACGACTTTTTTATCACCCAGCGCTTTAGCAATTTCATCTCCCTCATTAACTTCTTCAACAACACCAGAGAAGTCTTTATAAATTCCTTGATTTTCATAAAATGCACATGAATCTTGAGCGATAGGATCTAAAAGTTTGCCAAGGGTAGAGAACGTCCTGCCATAAATAGAATGAGAATGCGCAGCAGCATTTACGTCAGGCCTAGCTTTATGAAGTCTCGAATGGATGGCAAATGCAGCAACATTAACATCTCTATCACCTTGGACAACCTTACCATCATGGTTGACTAAGAGGAGATCTGAAACGGAAATTTGTGAAAAATGGACGCCAAGAGGATTGACCCAAAAATGATCTTTAAATTCTGGATCTCTATAAGTGATGTGTCCCGCAACACCCTCGTTAAAACCAAAATAATCAAATAATCTAAATCCAGCAGCTAATTTTTCAAGTTGATTCCTTCTTTCTTCTGCTGGGCTTGCAAATTCTTGGAAAACTAGCCCCTTGTCCTTTATAGGAAGTCTTCCATCAGTAGTATCAATTTTAATTGGTGCAACATTTGACATTGTTTTTCTTCTCCTTTGCTCAATAATGTTAAAATAGCTTATCAAGAAAAAGGAAAAATATGAAATTTAGAATTGAAAAAGACAGCATTGGGGAGGTTAAGGTTCCATCAAAAGCCCTATGGGGAGCACAGACACAACGCGCAGTTAATAATTTTCCAATTAGCGGGATAAAAATGGATTTTCCTTTTACAAAATCATTTGTTTCATCACTTGGTCTTATAAAAGATGCTGCAGCGAAAGCCAATTTAAAGCTTAAACTAATATCTGCAAAAAAAGCTCAAGCAATCTCAAAGGCAGCCAAAGAAGTATGGAAGGAAAAACATCATCAAGAGTTTCCAGTTGATGTATTTCAAACAGGTTCTGGTACAAGCTCAAATATGAATGCAAATGAAGTTATAGCTTCACTTGCTACAAAATTTGCAAAAACTCAGATCAAACCAAATGATGATGTAAATATGAGTCAAAGTAGCAATGATGTAATACCAACAGCTATTAAGATAAGTGCTCATATGGACTTAACAAAAAAAATGTTGCCCGCTCTTGATGATTTAATTGAAACAATTGAGAAAAAAGCTCAAACAGTTCAAGGCACAATAAAAACTGGCAGAACACACTTAATGGATGCGATGCCAATTGATTTTTCTGAGGAGCTTTTGGCATGGTCCTGTCAGTTAAAATCCTCAAAAGAAATGTTAAACATTCTAAGTAAAAAACTATTAGTACTTCCCCAAGGAGGAACAGCTGTTGGGAGTGGAATAAACGCACCAAAAAATTTCGCTAAATATTTTGCTCAGGAAATGACAAATATTTATGATAAAAAAACTAAGTTTGTAGCTAGTAAAAATTTTTATCATGAATTAAGCGCACAAGATTGCTCTGTTCAATTATCAGGCGAGCTTAAAAATCTTGCAATAATTTTAATGAAAATATCAAATGATTTGAGATGGATGAATAGCGGTCCATTGACCGGACTATCTGAGATTGAACTTAAAGCACTTCAGCCTGGTAGTAGCATTATGCCTGGAAAAGTAAATCCAGTTATACCAGAAGCAGTTGCAATGGTGTCAGCAGATGTAATTGGGAATGATGTTTCAATTACTGTTGCAGCACAATCAGGAAGCTTTCAATTGAATGTTATGTTACCAGTCATTGCCTATAACTTGCTCAAAAGTATTAATCTTTTGTCAGGAGCAATGAAATCATTATCAAAGAATGCTATCAAGAGCTTTAAAGTTAATCAGAAAAACTTAGAAGTTTCTCTTTCTAAAAATCCAATATTAGTAACGGCTCTGAATCCTATAATAGGATATGACAAAGCAGCATTTATAGCCAAAAAAGCATACAAGGAAAATAGACCTATTTTAGAAGTTGCTATTGAGGAAACTGGAATCAGTGAAACAAAACTAAAAAAGTTATTAGATCCTTCAAAAATTGCAAAAGGGGGCCTATAAAATTGTCAGATAATTTATCAAAAAGTAGCTGCGAAGCTTGTAGAGAGGGTGCTCCCGTTCTATCAGATATTGAGATAAATGAACTTATGCCAGAGGTACCCTCATGGATTATTCATGAAGAAGATGGCGTAAAAAGATTAGTATGTTCTTTTGCCTTCTCTAGCTATAAGGATTCGGTAGATTTCACAAATAATATCGCTAGATTAGCTGAAGAAGAGGATCATCATCCTGAGATAGTATTAGAGTGGGGTAATGTAACAATTTCTTGGTGGTCGCATAAAATTCAAGGCCTTCATAAAAATGACTTTATATGTGCCTCAAAAACTGACGATATTTTTAAATCAGCCAATTAAGAAAACATAAAATAAAAATGAATCAAAATGAAAAACCTTTTCAGTTTTTAGCGTGGGTTGCAACCTCAATCTTAATTTTGGCTGCAATACTGGCAAGTTTTGTTCCGGCTCTTGAATATCATCATTGGGCTTTTATAGTTGCAAATTCATTATGGGTCATAGTCGGACTGTTATGGAAAGAGGCCACCTTAGTAGTTCTGAATGCTGGCCTTACAATAATTTATGTACTCGGATTAGTTTTATAAGAAAATAAATTTCGAAATGAATATTAATGTTAAAAACCAAGCACCATAAGAAATAGCTTTTATTTCTCCATTAGAAATTTTTAAAGATACGTAAGTCAAAAAACCTAAAGCAATACCGTCAGCAATTGAGAATGTTAATGGAATCATTACAATAATCACTAGTGCTGGCAAAAGCTCAATCACATTTGACCAATCAAGCTTCTCCATCCCACCTAGCATTAGAATGGCAACATATATTAATGCGCCTGCTGTTGCGTATGCAGGAATTACTGTTGCAAGTGGTGACAAGAACATTGCAAAAATAAACAGAATACCAACAACAACCGCTGTTAACCCTGTTCTTCCTCCTGCCTCAACACCAGCAGAACTTTCTACATAACTTGTAACAGGCGAGCATCCAAAAAAAGTACCTAAAATACTTGCTCCACTGTCAGCCTTTAAAGCCTTATTAAGACCTATCGCTTCACCATCATCATTAATTAGATTTGCTCTTGTTGCCACTCCTACCAATGTGCCAGTTGTATCAAACAGATTTACAAAAAGAAAAGACATGATAATAGTTAACATACCAATATTAAGAGCTCCAACGATATCTAACTTCAATAAAATCGGACTTATATCAGGTGGCATGGATACTATCCCGTTATATTCTATTAAACCTAACATATAAGCGATAAAAGTTACTGAAAGAATTCCTATAATTATTGCACCAGGAATTTTTCTTACAGAAAGAGCAGATATAATTAAGAACCCAGCAACTGATAATAAAGTTTCAATATTTGTAAAATTTCCTAAAGATAATAAAGTTGCATCATTACTTATTATAATTCCTCCATTTTTTAAACCGATTAGCCCTATAAATAATCCTACCCCTGCACCCATAGCAATTCTTAGGTTTAAAGGAATACTAGAGATCATCCAGCTTCGAAGTTTCGTTATGCTCATTACAAAAAATAAAATACCTGCTAAAAATACTGCTCCAAGTGCAACTTCCCATGAATATCCCATTTCACCGACAACTGTAAAAGTAAAAAATGCGTTTAGTCCCATGCCTGGAGCGAGTCCAATAGGCCAATTAGCAAAAAAACCCATCACAAAGGAAGCTATTGCCGCGGCAAGACAAGTTCCCACAAATATTGCACCAAGATCCATACCAGTAGCTGACATTATTTGTGGATTAACAAAAATAATGTAAGCCATAGTTATAAATGTTGTGAAACCACCTAATATTTCTTTTTTAATATTTGTATTATTTGCATCAAGCTCAAACAATTGGTTGAGATAGTCTTTCATTCCATCAAGTATATGACATATATAAATATTTATGCATGATTAACTAATTTTTTTAAATTTATAGGTATTAATTTCATATATCCATACTTTTTACTTTTTTTTTGGCATAATAGTT
>CETH01184197.1_pt1 | contig 10966 bp, 11 predicted proteins | sample 361461 | NCBI WGS metagenome assembly CETH01 (sample SAMEA2622695, study PRJEB7988) | marine metagenome | isolation source: saline water (ENVO:00002010), including
TTTTTTATATAGGTTCATATTATAAAAAAATTAATACATTAAAAAAGCCTTATTTTTTAGATGATATAGTAATTAGATTTGGTATTAATAATTCATCTGAACATTATCATGTTCCTTTACTTGTATCTCCATGGAGTTATTCAACTTATAGAGGAAGCTAATGTCCTCTAAAATTAAATTTGTTTACAATAACAATATTATTGAATTAGAAAACATTGATCCAAATGAAACACTATTAAACTTTATAAGAAACAATTTAAAAAAAACTGGGACAAAAGAAGGTTGTGCAGAGGGAGGTTGTGGAGCCTGTACTGTTGTTCTTGGAACTTTAAAAAATAATAAAATATTATATCAAGTAGTTAATTCTTGCATAATATTTGTACCAATGATTCATGGAAAACAACTTATAATAGTTGAAGATTTGGAATCAAAAAAAGATTTACACCCTGTACAAAAAGCAATGATTAAACATAACGGTTCTCAATGTGGATTTTGTACTCCTGGTTTTGTTATGTCTTTATTTTCAATGTATAAAAATAATAATAATTATACTGAAAAAATCATAAAAGATTCTATTTCTGGGAATCTTTGTAGATGTACTGGTTATAAACCGATAATAAATGCGGGAAAAGAATTGAATAATTATTTTAAACCAGACAAATTTGAAATAAACAAAAAAATAGATATTGAGCTTATTAAGAAAATTCAAAATGAAAAAAAACCCATAAAAATTAACTATAATAACAAATTATATTTTTCACCTTTATCAATTAAAGAGCTTTTATTAATTATTAAAAATAATCCTAATGCAAAATTAATTAACGGTGGTACAGATTTGGCACTAACAGTTACTAAAAGTAGAAAAGATTTGAATTCATTAATTTATTTAGGAAACATAAAAGAATTAAATTATATAAAAGAAAATCAAAATAATATAGAGATCGGATCATCCACACCTTTAATAGAGATAGAAAAATTTATAAGTAAATATTACTCAGATTTTAGTGAAATATTAAAAAGATATGGCTCATATCAAATAAGAAATATTGCAACAATAGGGGGTAATCTTGGGACAGCATCACCTATTGGAGATACTTTACCTATTCTGTTATCATTGAATGCTTTAATTATTACTCAAAAAAACAATATTTCTAGAAAAATTTTAATTAAGGATTTTTTTACAGGATATAGAAAAACAAAACTTAAAAAAAATGAATTTATAAAAGCAATAATAATACCAAAAAACAAATCTTATATTTTTAGAGCTTATAAAATATCAAAAAGATATGATGATGATATTTCAAGTGTGTGTATGGGAATCAATCTAAATTTAGAAAGAAACATTATAAGAAATATAATTATAGCCTACGGTGGAATGTCAGAAAAACCAAAAAGAGCAACAAATTGTGAAAAATATTTAAATAATAAAAATTTTGATAAAGAAACTATAATTAAATCTCAAAAAGAATTATTAAAAGATTTTAATCCTATTAATGACATGCGAGCTTCAAGTGAATATAGAAAAAATATTGCGAAAAATTTACTTCTAAAATTTTTTTTCGAAATTAAAAAAAATAAAAATATAAGAATATATGATTAAAAATAATATAGAATCCTTATTTACAGAAAATCTTCCTCATGACAGTGCTCAAAAACATGTGAATGGAAAAGCTAGATACACTGATGATATTTTGGAACCTAATAATATTTTTTATGCAGCAATAGGTTGGAGTAAGAAATCTAATGCCATAATAGATAAAATAAATCTTGATGATGTTATTAAAAGTGAGGGTGTTATAGATATAGTTACTTATAAGGATATACCAGGAAGAAATGATGTTGGACCTGTCTTTGATGGAGATCCAATATTTCCTAAAAATAAAGTTGAGTATTTTGGTCAGCCAATATTTGCTGTTTTAGCGACTACGAATGAACTAGCAAGAAAAGCAGTTTTAAAAGCTAAAATTTCGTACATAGAAAAAAAACCTATTATTACGATACAAGAAGCACATAAAATCAAATCATACATTTTCAAGCCAAAACAGATCCATAGGGGTAGTCCAAATATTGCCTTAAGAGATGCAAAAAATTATCTTAGAGGTAATTTTTCTACAGGAAGCCAAGAGCATTTTTACTTAGAAGGTCAAATATGCATGACAATTCCACAAGAAGACAATGATTTAATTGTTTATTCATCAACTCAACATCCCTCTGAGACTCAGCAAATTATTTCAAAAATGCTAAAAATTAAAAATAGTTCAATTGCTGTGAAAGTTAGAAGAATAGGTGGTGGTTTTGGAGGAAAAGAAACTCAATCATTTATTTTTGCAGCTATTTGCACCCTTCTTGCAAATAAAACAAAATTACCTGTAAAATTAAAAATAGACAGAGATGATGATATAATTATTACAGGGAAAAGGCATGATTTTTTTTCTGAATATGAAGTTGGTTTTAATAATAATGGTCAAATAAAAGGATTAAAAATTAATCTATACTCAAGATGTGGTATTTCTGCTGACTTATCAGCTGCTATTAATGATAGAGCTCTATTTCACATTGACAATGCATACTATATTCCAAACATTTTAGTTAACAATTATTATTGTAAAACAAATACAGCTTCAAATACAGCATTTAGAGGATTTGGTGGGCCTCAGGGAATGATGGTGATAGAAAATATCATTGATAATATCGCAAGGTATCTAAAAAAAGATCCAACAACAATTAGAAAAAATAATTTTTATAAAAAAAATACTAATAATATTACTCATTATAATATGAAAATAGAAGACAATATTATAAATGAAATCTTTGAAGAATTAATTACCTCATCTAGATATATTAATAGAAATAAACAAATTAGAGATTTTAATGATAAAAATAATTTAATAAAAAAAGGAATTGCTATTACTCCTGTAAAATTTGGCATATCTTTTACAAAGAATTATTTAAATCAAGCTGGTTCGTTAGTGCACATCTATAATGATGGTAGTGTTTATTTAAACCATGGTGGGATAGAAATGGGTCAAGGAACTTTAACAAAAATTGCACAAATTGCCTCTAATGAATTAGGAATATCAATAAATAAAATTAAAATATCAGAGACAAATACATCCAAAGTTCCTAATACATCAGCATCAGCTGCTTCATCAACTACAGATTTGAATGGTGCTGCAGTATTAAATGCAATTGAAAAAATTAAAAATAATATTAATCACTATGTGAGAAGTAAATACAAAATATCTATTGATAAAGTCAAATATAGAAATAACAAAGTTATTTATAGAAATAAAATTTTTAATTTTAATGATTTGATTATGGAATCCTATTTAAATAGAGTTTCATTATCATCAACAGGATTTTACAAAACTCCAAAAATAAACTTTGATGATAAGAATTTTGAAGGTAGACCATTTTACTATTTTGCTTATGGAGCTGCGGTATCAGAAGTTATAATAGACACTTTAACTGGTGAAAATAAATTAACTCAAGTAGATATATTGCATGATGCTGGCAATCCTATAAATGAAAATATTGAAATTGGTCAAATAGAAGGAGGCTTTATCCAAGGTATGGGTTGGCTAACTTTTGAAGAAGTTAAATGGAGTGAAAAAGGAAATATATTAACCCATTCACCATCAACTTATAAAATACCAGCATCAAATGATACTCCTACAAAATTTAATGTAAAATTATTTAAGGGAAATAATATTGAAAAAGTTATTAATAGATCTAAAACAACTGGAGAACCTCCTTTGATGTTATCAATGTCAGTTTTTTTTGCAATTAAAGATGCTATTGCAAGTGTAGGTGATTATAAAATTATACCAAAAATAAACGCCCCAGCTACACCAGAAGAGATTTTATCTTCAATAAATATTATTAAAAAGAATTTATGAATTTAATAGAAATTGAAACAATTGATAAAATTAAGCAAAAAATGATTTTAGCAAAAATTATCTCTACTAAAGGATCTTCACCAAGAGATGAAAATACATATATGATTATAAGCAAATCGAAATTTTTTGGAACTATTGGAGGCGGAGAATTAGAATTTCAAGTTATTAAAAATTCTTTAAGTATTCTAAAAAGTGATTCTGATAATATAAAAATTATTGATTTTCCTTTAGGACCATTACTTGGCCAATGTTGCGGTGGATATGTTAAAGTAGAATTAAAGAAATATCTAAATGGAAAAACATTAATTAAAGAAAATGATCTTAAGAATTCAATTATGAAAAATAATATTAATTTATATATCTTTGGCGCAGGACATGTTGGAAAAGCTATCATAGATAAGTTAGAAGGTATCGGTTTTAATGTTTTTGTCATAGATTCTAGACAAAACTATATTTCAAATATTAAAAAAAATTATGTCGAAGCAATATATTCTAAAGATAACAACACTATTATTAATCATACTAGAAATAATTCTTTTTATTTAATTATGACTCATAGCCATAAAATAGATTTGGAGTTATGCGCATTGCTTCTTAAAAAGAATGACTACTCTTTTATTGGCTTAATTGGATCTAAAACAAAAAAAAATAAATTTAATAAAAGACTATTAGATATTGGTTTTGATCAATATTCAATAAATCAAATTGAATGTCCTGTAGGACTTAAAAACATTGAAGGTAAAGAACCAAATATAATTGCAATTTCTATTATCGGAAGATTAATTGAATATAGATCATTAATTTTTAATAAAAATAAAAATAATTATAAAAATGTGGTAAATAAGTAATAATGAATCTTTTAAGTTCCTTAAGTCCTTTTTTTTTAGATTGGTTGGATTTAATTGTTAGATGGTTTCATATAATTGTTGGAATTGCTTGGATTGGAACTTCTTTTTATTTTAATTGGCTAGATAGTAAACTCGATAGAAATATTGATGAAGAAAATATAGAGGGTGAACTATGGTCAGTTCATTCTGGAGGATTTTATAATATAAATAAATTAAAAGGACCTCCCAAAGAATTCCCAAAGGAACTTCATTGGTTTAAATGGGAAGCCTATTCTACTTGGTTAAGTGGATTTATTTTACTAGTAATTGTATATTATTTAAATTCAGAAAGTCTTTTGATTGATCGAAGTGTTTTAATTATTAATACGTGGCAAGCTATAATCATTTCATTATTCTTTCTGTTTGGATCATGGTTTGTTTATAATTTTTTATGCAATTCAAAACTAATTAATAATTCAATTGTATTTACTTCAACCTGTTTTATTCTTGCAATCTTCATTTGCTTTATTTTAACTCATATCTTTGGTTCGAGAGCTGCATATATTCATGTTGGTGCTTGCTTAGGAACAATTATGGCAGCTAATGTTTTTAGAGTTATAATACCATCTCAAAAAAACATGGTTGATTCAGCACTAAATAATCAAAAACCAAATCTACAAATGGGTATTAACGCGAAAAACAGATCAATGCACAATAATTATATTACTTTACCAGTAGTTTTTATTATGATTAGTGCTCATTATCCATTCACGTATGGACATGAATATAATTGGTTAATTTTAGTTATTATTTCTTTAAGTGGAGCATTAATTAGACATTATTTTAACTTGAGAAATAAGAGAAAATATAAATTTTGGATTTTACCAGTCGCTTTTTCATTAATGATTTCACTATTTTTCTTTACCTCTTTACCTAAATTATATTTTAACAATATTAATTATATAAAAAATAATGAAGATGTTAAATTTAATGAGGTTAAAAATATTATTAAATACAGATGTGGAGTATGTCATGCAAAGAATCCTACATTCGAAGGTTTACCTAGTGCTCCTCTAGGTATTATTTATGATAATGAAAACGATATCTTAATGAATATATCAAAAATTAAAGAACAAGCCTTAGATTCAGATATAATGCCCCCAGGAAATATAACAGGAATTACTAAGCATGAGAGAAATAAATTAAGATTATGGATAAAACAAGGATCTAAAACTAATAATTAACATTAATTGGATCAATACTTCTCCAAAGATACCAAGTAGCAATAGAATTATAAGGTTCCCACTTTTTATAAAAGAAATTTAGTTTTTTTTCATTTATCGGTAAATTAATTTTATAATTTATTGATATAGCCTTCATAAGACCTAAATCTTTAATAGGAAGAATATTTTTCTTGCCCAATGAAAATATTAAAAACATATCTATAGTCCAATCACCTATACCTTTAATAGTAATTAAATTTTTTCTAATATCATTTTCGTTCAAATAATTAATTTTTTTAATAAATTCTTTATTATTAAGGAAAAAAATACATAGATTTCTAATATATGAAATTTTTTGCCTTGAAAGACCAATTTTTTTTAATCTATGTAAATTTATTTTTAATACTATTTCCGGCTTAATTATTTTTTCAAGAGAAAAAAATTTTTCTTTAATTGAACTAGCAGCTCTAACTGAAATTTGCTGACCAATAATAGAATTTAAAATACTTTCAAAATAGTTTTTATTAATAAATAAGTTATCTTTTGAATGTTTTTCAATTATTTTCTTTAAAATCTTATCTTTTTTTGATAAGTAACTTTTACCTTTACTCCAATAGTGAGGTTTCATTATGATGTATTATAACCAATTTAAAAAAATAATATCCTATTTAAATTACATATTTGGTATTTATTTATGGATATTAATTATTTACAGTATTCTAAATTATACCGGCTTAATTAAATCATCACCATTAGGCAAAATTCTTTTATATCCTATAGAAATCATAATTTCACAATTCTAATAGATTAGATAAATTAGATAGGATGCTTATTTACTATATTATAGCCTTAATTGCAGCCTTCTGCTGGTCTGTATCCTCTTTAATATCTGCTGATGTTTCAAGAGAATTAGGAGGAATAGGATTTAATCGACTTAGATTAATATTAGTATCTATAATGTTATTAATTTTTACATTTTTTGATAATAATTGGGTAACTATTAAGCATGAATATATAGCAATTATTCTTATTTCTGGGATCATAGGTGTATTAATTGGTGATACTTTATTATTTATTGCTCTTCAAAGGATTGGTCCTAGAAGAAATAATATTTTATTTGCTTTAGCTGCTCCTTTTACAATAATTCTTAATATTTTCATTTTAAAAGAAAATATGAATCTTTTGGAATTTCTTGGTTGTATCGTAGTGTTTATAGGGGTGGTCTTAGCTATAACTTATGGTAGTAATAAAAAGAATGAACATAGATGGGAGATTATTGAAGGTTCTATTATATATGGAATCATATTAGGAGTTTTAGCTGCTTTATGTCAAGCAATAGGCATAATTATGATGAAGCCAATTTTAAATAATGGAGCTGATCCTATAGTATCTGCAGCTTTAAGAACCAGCGTATCTGCACTAATTCTTTCATTATCATTTTTGACAAATTATAAATTATTTAAAGATAAAACTAAATACACATTTAAAATTTTTTACAAAACCACTATTGCAGGCTTCATGGGTATGGCTTTAGGAATGAGTTTATTATTAATATCTTTAAAATATGCTGATGCGGGTATAGTCGCAACTTTATCTTCTACCAGCCCTATAATTATTTTATTTTTGATTTGGTTAATAACAAAAAAAATACCTACTTTTGGGGCATGGCTAGGAACTATATTTGCAATTGCAGGAACTGGTATGATTTTTATAAATTAAGTATGAACAATAAAAATAAAAAAATTTTATGGAAAGAAATATTATCTGCTGGGGACTTTCTTAATGGAAAATTACCACCTCACCCCAACCATCCAAAAGGAAGGAATGCCTATGCACATGTAGCTTTAGAAATTAAAAATAAATACAAAAAATCATATAAAGAAATTCAAGATGAAAAATTACAAGAAGTTATTGAGTATATAAATTTTTTAAAAAAAAATCCTTTTTAATTTGTTTTGTATTTAGTAACTGGCAAGAAAAATGTCATTATTGAAATAATCAACATAATTATTGCACTAAGAATGAATAACATACCAAATTCAGAAGTAAGCTTATAAACTAATGAAATTAAATAAACTGCTAAAGGTCCAGAACCAAAAGCTACTATAAATTTAATACCATACATAGAACCATGATGTCTACGAGGTGTATATTTAGCTAGTAATATATTTTCAGTTGGTAATATACTTGCATTAAATAAAACTGTTAATAAACATACTATTACAAGAGGAATTCCGGTAAAAAAAGAGATAAAAATAAAAAATGGAATTTGGAATATCATTCCTATCAAATAAATTTTTTTTAAAGAAAATTTATCTGCTAATAATCCACCTATTAATGACATCAAGCCAGATAAACCATATATTAATGCAACAATTGCTCCAATTTGATATGTTGAAATATTCTCTATTCTTAAATCAAAAAGTTTGGGCAATGAAGTTTGCATAAATTGGAAAGTTAACCCTAAACCAAACATGGCAGTTAATAAAATAATAGCAACTAATATAAGTTGAGATGAAGAATGTTTTTCATCAAAACTTTTAACCGATATATTCCTAAAGGATATATATTTACTTATTATTAGAAAAAATAAAATAATTGAAAGAATTATAGAAATAACTCCAGGTATAATAAAAGCCAATTGCCATCCATAAACTTCAACTAAAAGTCCTGCTACATAAGCTCCTGTTCCAATCCCTATTCCACCAAATATTCCATTAATTCCAAGAGCTTTTCCTCTTTTTTTATAAGAATTTACTATCCATGCTACTCCTACAGGATGATAAATAGAACAAAACAATCCTAACAAAGATAATCCAATAAACAAAAATAATTTATTTTCACTTAAACCGCATATAATTGAAGAAAAACCCATGCCTAAAAACATTATAACCATCATCATTGATCGACTCCATCTATCACTAATCCATCCAGCAGGAAGTGCTCCAATTCCTACTAACAATGATCCTAAAGTCCATAGTCTAATAAGTTCATCATATGATATCATCCATTGATCTTCAATTGCTAGAATAATAACAAAATAAAAAGCTGCAAACATATGCATAAAAGCATGGCCAACAGAAGAAAAGATAAGAGTTAAGTTATTATTATTCACTTTTAACAAGATTTAAAGATGAAGAATTAATACAATATCTTTTTCCTGTAGGTTGAGGACCATCATCAAAAAGATGGCCTAAATGTGCATTACAATTTGAACATAAAACTTCAATTCTTTTCTTGCCTAAAGAGTTATCAATTTTAGAAGTAATATTTTTTTCTTCAAGCAAATCATAAAAACTTGGCCATCCACTTTGAGAGTCATACTTTGTTTCACTAGAAAATAATTCAGCATTACAACATTTGCAACAATATATACCTGTAGATTTTTCATTATTGTATTTACCAGAAAAAGGTTTTTCTGTTCCAGCTTGTCTAGTAATATAAAATGTTTGTGGATCTAATATCTTTTTCCATTCTTCTTCAGTTTTTTTAATTTTCTTCATGATGATTTAATTCTTTTGTTTACTAAATATATACCAATAAAAATCAAAATTGCTCCAATAATATGATAAAATTCTAAAATTTCATTTAAAAATATAATGGAAATAGTGCCTGCAAAAACTGGTATTAGATTTAAAAATAAACCTGAATTACTTGGACCAATTATTTTTATTGATTTTACCCACAATAGAAAGGATATCATACCAGGTCCAATACCGACATATAAAATCAATAAAAGTCCATTATTTTCATTAATAAAAAAATATTGATTGTTAATAGACTCGATAATAAAGAATGGTAAAAGAAAAATATTACCTATAAAAAATATCAAAAATAAAAATACAATAATATCAATAGTTTGAGGTAATTTTCTTAATAAAGCCGAATATATTGACCAACCTGTTACTGCTGCAAACATCCATAAATCACCAATAACAAAATTAAAATTACTTAAATTAACTAAATTTCCTTTAATAATTATACAAACAAAACCTATAAATGAGATAATAACGCCTAAATATTGATATAAATTTATCTGAACTTTAAAAATGAAATAAGATAAAATAATAATTATTGCAGGTGCAAATGCTGGCATTAATGATGAGGTTAAAACACTACTCGTGTTAAGTGAAATATTCATACATGAATTAAATAATCCTCCACTTAAAAAGCAAAGAAATGTTATTATTTTCCAATTTTTAAATAGAATTTGTCTATTTTGATAAAATTTTTTATATATGAAGGGTGTTAAAATTATTACTGCAACTAAATTTCTATAAAAACTCAACTTAATAGGTTCTAGCGATACAATACTAGCAAGCTTTGCTGCTATAACGTTACCTCCCCATAAAGAAGAGGCAAGAATCAGATATAGATAAGCAATATATTCTTTGTTTAATTTCATATTTCAGAATATTTTCAATTTTTATTTAACAAAGAAATTAAACTAGAAGTATCCCATCTGTTTCCACCTAAATTCTGTATTTGCGAATAAAATTTATCAACTATTACAGTAATTGGTAAATGTGCTTTATTTTTCTTCGCTTCTTCAAAGCAGATTGCCAAATCTTTTCTCATCCAATCAACAGCAAATCCAAAATTAAAATCTCCATCAAGCATAGTTCTGTATCTATTTTCCATCTGCCATGATTGTGCAGCTCCTCTTGATATAACTTTTAAAACTTTTTCCATATTTAATTTAGATTTAACTCCAAAAGCTAGTCCTTCAGATAATCCTTGGACTAAACCTGCTATGCAAATTTGATTTATCATTTTTGTTAATTGACCTGAACCCGATTCTCCTATTAATTCAATTGCTTTAGCATAAGACAAAATAGTTTTTTTTACCTTATCATAAGGATCTTTATCCCCTCCTACCATTATAGAAAGTTGTCCATTTTCAGCACCAGATTGCCCACCAGATACAGGTGCATCTAAAAAATGAAAACCATTTTTTTTACATATACTATAATATTTTCTAGCAATTTCAGCTGATGCGGTAGTATGATCAACTATT
>CETH01165803.1_pt1 | contig 10961 bp, 10 predicted proteins | sample 361461 | NCBI WGS metagenome assembly CETH01 (sample SAMEA2622695, study PRJEB7988) | marine metagenome | isolation source: saline water (ENVO:00002010), including
TGAATAGGGAGATACGACGCAGCGCGCTGATCACCCGACCCCGAGACGACTCGGGGGTTCTCGCAGAATCTCTCGAGCGCCGCGGCATCATTCCGGTGCTGGCGCCTATGATGCTGGCAGAGTTCTTCGAAGAAGATATCGAGGGAGACCTCAATGCGTCCCAGGCAGTATTATTCACAAGTCGTAATGGGGTACGGAGTTTTTCCCGAGTGTCCGCCCGGCGAAATATTCCAGTTTTTGCTGTCGGAGATTCAACCAGCGACCTTGCAAAAGACATAGGTTTCGAAGTAGTCGAAAGCGCCTCTGGTAACAGTACCGATTTGGTGAAACTTGTCACTGAGAAACTATCGCCGGGGCGAGGCCAACTGTTGCATATCACTGGAAGAACGGTGGCGGGTGATTTGTCAGGATCGCTCTCTGCAGGTGGATTTAAGGTTGTTCGCCGCACGCTTTACGAAGCGAAACCTGTTTCCGTTCTCTCGGAGAAAGCCTCGGCCGCTATTAAAAACCAAGAAATCGACTATGTTTTATTTTTTTCCCCACGTACTGCCGTTCTTTTCACTAAACTTGTCGCGGAGGCCGGCCTGACGTCTAATTGCCGTAACCTAGAAGCGATCTGCCTCTCCGAGGCTGTGGCGGCGGAACTTTCGCCGAATGAGTGGAAAGTTAGGCGTATAGCATATGAACCGACGACGGATTCACTTCTCTGTTCAATAGATGATGCTCTTGGCAACGGGTATCCGGGTTCCAAAACTATGTCAGGCATCGAGTCCGATTCCCTCGATCTCACTCCATTACGGAGAGCTATAGAGCGCGCCAAGGTTGGGGCCGGGAAATCAGTTCAGTCCGTTCCGCCATCACAACCTGCGCCGAAGGTCGAGACTAAACGTATCCCACTCGGTAATCCGGTTGATCCAGAGCCGTCATCCGGCGATGATGATATTCCAAAATCCGAGAGTCTTATGACAGTTCAATCTAACGAAAAGCAGGAGCAATCTAGTCCCGGACAGGAAACTTCAGGACCCGCCTCTCCGCCCGCCGAATTCCGTTCGCGAGTGCCGACAGTAGTCTGGACCCTTGTCGTTGTTTTCGCGATAGTCTTCGTAGGATATTTTACATTACCTATGTGGCGGGGAGAACTCCCGAAACATATGCAAGAGCAACTTGCCGGTGGATCTGACGTGAAGGCGGCGACCGATAGAGGGCTGGCTACAGCATTTGCTTCCTTGCAAAGCCAAAACGATCTTTTGAATACGAAAGTTGTAGTTCTTGAACAGAGCTTGGATGAATTGAAGGCGAGATTGACCGCTATCGACGAACTAGTTTTACGTCAAAGCGGCAACGAGAGAAAACTCAAGGAACTCCAGTCTGAGGTAAGATCAGCAGCTCGAAACCTCACGTCAACTGTGGATCCCGCGTTGCTTGAGCGTATCGACGCGCTTGAAAATTCGATGTCTAAAACCGCTGTTGTTGCCCGATCTAGCCGGGCTTTTGATAGGCAGGAACTGGATGACAGGATCGCAGCATTGGTCGCCCGGATTAATGAGCAAGAGGAGGAGGCCGCGGCTATAAAGAGGGCGTTGAGGGCATCCAGTTCAAGCGATGTGCTTGCTCTAGCCATAGGCCAGTTGCGCGATTCTTTATCACGAGCTAGACCGTTCGAGGCTGAGATTGCAACTCTCAAACGCCTCGCCAGCGATAAAGCTGATATCCTTACGGCTATTGCGCCGTTAGAAGCTATATCGGTAAAGGGTGTGCCGTCCCGCTCCGAATTACTTTCCCGGTTGCCCGCGGTTGTCGACGCGACCGTAGCTGCAATCCGTACAACGGACCAAGGGGACTGGATTGATAGGACGATATCCAAGTTGCGTGGATTCGTGATTGTTCGACGAGTGGATGGAAAAGGCGGTGGTACCGATGCTATATTAGCCCGGGCAGAGGCGGCTGCCGACCGAGATGACCTCTCTGCGGCGGTATTAGAAATTTCAAAACTAAATATCAATTCAGATGGTGAAATTAATGCTTGGCTCGATAATGCCCGCGCCCGCTTAACGATGGAAGAAGCTCAAACTACATTGAACCGGATCGTGCTGAACGGGATCGAGACGTTGGGTTAATTATGATCCGTTTTACCTTGTGTATGATTGTTTCTTTAGCGGGCATTGTTGCTGCGGCGGTTTGGTTTAGTGACCGACCAGGAATGGTATCGATTGTATGGCAGGGTTGGCTGGTCGAATTAACGGTAGGTCGGTTTGTCTTGGCCACTGCGTTTCTACTGTTTGTTCTGGTCTTTATTGTTGGCATAGTCCGGGCGCTCGGTAGAACCCCACGGCGTCTTCGGGAATGGCATCGGGCCTCTCGTCGAGAGCGCGGGTACCGAGCATTGACCCATGGTATGGTCGCCGTCGCAGCAGGCGATCCGGGAGAAGCTAATCGACAGGCGCGGCGGGCAGATATCCTGTTGAACGAACCGCCACTTACAATGTTGCTCTCGGCGCAGGCGGCGCAACTAAATGGCGACGAGGCTGCCGCAGCGCGGTACTTCAAGAATATGCTCGATCGGCCCGAAACTGCTTTTCTCGGTGTCCGCGGTTTACTTATCCAAGCGCAGAAGAAAAATGACCGTTATGCAGCACTTCAATACGCCGAAAGGGCTTATGAACTGCAGCCCAAGACACCCTGGGTCTTGACGACAATGTTTGATCTTCAAGTTGCTGAGGGTCGTTGGCGCGCCGCGTTGACCACTTTGGAAGAAACTGTGAAGCGAAGATTACTGCCAGCTGACACTGCCCGTGTCCGCCGGACGACGGTATTACTCGGTTGCAGCCTCGAGGCGGAAGATAATGGCGATTTGCCAGAAGCACTTCGCTTCGCGCGGCAAGGAAATACGCTGACCCCAGAATTTCTGCCCGCTGCATTGCGTACTGTTGACCTAATGGTAAGGAACGGCAAAACGGGCCACGCTGCCCGTATCATTCAAAATGCTTGGGCGTACACGCCGCACCCGGTACTCGCTCGGATCTATGGCGAAATCGGTATAGCCGGTGAGGACCAACTCAAAATCGTTAAACGCTACGAACGCCTCCTCTCGTTCAATCCTGACCATCCCGAAAGTCATATCGCGCTGGCGCAATCGGCTCTCGAAGCAGGGCTCTGGGGAGAGGCTCGCACGCATCTTAAAAAAGCAGCGGGAACCGATCCACCATCGCGCGTGTGCAGAATGATGGCAGATCTAGAGGAGCGGTCGGGGGAAAATCCAGAAAATGCCGGGTCGTGGTTGCGGAGAGCAGCGGCTGCCCCGCCGGATCCAGCGTGGACCTGTAGCGAATGCGGGTCGACCTGGTATGATTGGAGGCCTGTCTGTGGAAGTTGTCGTACTCTCGGGACCATAGGGTGGGGATCACCGGCCCGTCCGCGGGCGCTGGGGGATGCTGAGGTGCCGTTGGTGCTTGAGGAAGATGTTGTTAATCCGGCGTCAGTGGTGCGAGATATCGCTACGGTCACTAATAAACCGGATATAGGATCGAGGGGATAGTTCCCTCGCTCTTTTGCTCTGAGTATAGGCATTATATGCCGAACCAGATTTTATCACTGCTAGCAAACCTCTCAATCAGTCTGGCACATAGGACGGTCATAACAATATTAGAATCTATGACTCTCGTGTTCTTTGATGTACCGGTTTATGAAAATATCTGAAATTGGACGTGTTAAGCGGGCTTGGAAGATCTTTGTTGAGGTCTCCGGTGTGCTTGCTGTTCTGGGTTTCTTTTTGGCAACTCTAATTTTTCTAATCTATCTAAACACCCCCAAAAACCTATGGATTTAGATTCTAAAAACACCCGCCCTCCGTAACCATACTTTACCATATCTGGACTAAATAAAGTTTTGAGTGTCTGAGATTGGCCCGGACCGCATGGAGAGATTGCAAGAAACCCCATAGCTTGCTACGAGTTCCCGAAGTCGGGGCCGCCTTAGCTCAGTTGGTAGAGCATCGCATTCGTAATAAGTTTATTCACATATAAAAACCCACGTTTTCTGCCGGTTTTTGTCTTTTTCATTAAAATTTTTCGATTTATAAATCGTTTATAATAATTTATAACGATCCTAATGGGGTAGGATTGTTATGGATAACGACACAAAAACGTACCAAGATCTAGAGAGCTTTCACAACGGCGACGTAACGATTTACGTGCGTAGTGCTGGGAAGAAACCTGTCTACCAGAGCCGCATCAGAACGCCGTTGGGTTCAGGCTATATCGTCAAGTCACTCAAAACCGAAGATAGAGACGAAGCCTACAGACGTGCGATAGATCTGTACGAAGATTTAAGATTTCGGGCTCGGGCAGGGGAGGAGGTAAAAAGTAAATCCGCTTCTAAAGTGATTGATGAGTACCTTCACTCTCAGAGCCATAAATCTCGGTTCTCCAATACGCAAAAAAAGATTGGAGATCACTTTCGTTCCTTTTTAGGAAAAAAGACTATCGGGGCGATAGACACAAAACTGATCGAAGACTATTTCACGCACCGCCGCAGTCAGAAATACAGAGGCAGACAATTATCGGAAAATACCCTGAACGCCGAAGGCGGGGAAATATCGAGATTTTTAAAGTGGGCGAAAGACAGAAAGTTTATCCGAGAGATACCAAGTTTTACTAAGCCGTCGATCAAAGATAATCCGCGCCCTGTGTTCGATGAGGTCGATTACAAAAAGCTAACTCGATACGCTCGATACTGGTTAGAAGAACACAAGCACCCGTCAGTTCGCAGAGACCGCGCCTTACTTTGGAATTATATTCTGATCCTATCAAACACGGGTATCCGAGTGGGCGAGGCTAGAGATTTGGAATGGCGAGACGTTCGCCCATTTAAAACGAACGATAGAGACGAGACGAACTTTGCCTTTCGAGTTAAGGGCAAAACAGGGCTCCGTGAAGTCGTCGCGCGAACCTCGGAAGTTCAAACCTACCTCCAACGTATACTTAAAATACGCACGGAAGAGCTCGGTTCAAAACCACCCCAGGATAGCCTCATATTCTGTCACCCAAACGGAAAAGCTATCGGATCGTTCAAAAAGTCGTTCGCTTCCTTACTCAAATATTGCGACGTTGAATTTGATAGGGAAGGAAATAAGCGAACCATTTATTCGCTTCGCCATACCTATGCGACCTTTCGGCTTTATGAGGGTGTGGATCACTATGTACTCGCCCAAAATATGGGAACGTCAGTCGAAATGATCGAAAAGTTTTACGGGCATACGAGCAACCTCCGACAGGCGAGTGAACTAACTAAGTCTTCGAACCGCTCAAAGGTGGAAAACATTTTTGACTTTCTAGCAACATAACTTCGACTTATAACAACGATGTGCCGCGTTAGCTCAGTTGGTAGAGCATCGCATTCGTAGTTTTAAATTGCGTCTCTCTTGGGAAACCTTGAGATGAAAACTCATCAAAGTCGGGGAAACCTGTGAAATGGCAATCCCGAGCCAAGCTCCGAGCGGAGAAGGTGTAGAGACTTGACGGTGAGCGCCTAATCTAACCGACGGTTAGTATGGTGAAGAGAAAGTCCAGCGCACAAAGCCCAACAGGGTGGCGACGAAAGTCGTAGTGTGATGAATGCGGGGGTCGGGTGTTCAAGTCACCCACGCGGCACCACTTTTTATTGAAGCCCCAGAATTTAGGTTTTGGGGTTTCTTTTTAAGGAAGAGGTAGACCGATTACACCTCTCTTCTCCCCACCTACCCCTCAAAACTCATAACGCTCCTCTCTTCTCCTTAAAACGAACGAAAACTGAACCGAACACCGAACTGGTTGAACGGTTCAGAAATTCATCGATCTAAAGCATCTCAAACTTATAAATAAAATTGAATTTAAATTAAAAAAATATCGCGTTTTAGGGTGTGTGCGTCGTGTCGAGGAAGTTAGTCGAAACAACAAAAGAGTTTTTAGGCAACCGTGATTGGGGCGCGTCGATCCCTGCTACCTTAAAACTCAAGCAGAGAATGAAAGTAGAGGATCCCACTAACCGTTTTATCGGATCTTTTAATGTCGAATTAGACGAGTACCAAATCACCGCGAGCCTTAGACATTTTTCGAATAGGCTTAATCGTCGTTGGTTCGGGAATAATTGGCGGCGATATAACAGACGCATAGAGTTTGTGTCGGCGAAGGAAGGCTACTCGTCAAACAATACGAGAGGCTATACTCGCAAGCATATACACCTTCGGTTCAAGCTACCTTTTGCTACGCCTCAAACCTTTGACGAATTGAGAGAGTTCGAAGCGCGGAAACTCCAATTCGTAAAATTGATACGTGATTGTTGGGCTAAAATCGATTGGGCTTACGGCTCGTACGTCGGCTTTCACGCCGACGATGGGTGGAGCGATTACCTCGCGAAATCCGAAACCAAGGAACACTACGATCAATCGGTTCCTTGGGATTTTATCTCCTTACCTAGCAAGGCGTCGCAGAACTAAGTTTCCTTCGCCCCATTAGGTATTTCGATAGTCGTCAAAGGGAGAAATATGCGTTTCTCCTTGATTGATGAACTTTACCTAAACGCGAACAAAGAACCTAACCAAACCGAGTTAGGAACGAACAAGAAGGAATAAATAATAATGAAACCGGAACCCAGAACGATCCTGTTAGAGCTACTGGAGATGTATGGAAATCCTCATAGTCGAAAGCACATTAGCTCAGATATGAAACGTTACATTCGGTCTATTCGAACGGATCTAATCTTGTATGGAACCTTATCTCAAAGGCAGTTCAAAGCGATCCGCACGTTTTTGGTTTTTGAAACCAAGGGAAATGTCGAACAGGTTAAAAACTTTTTCGAACCCTGTATTAGGATCGGTCGAGCCAAGCGATTATCTGGTTCGCCTAAATCAATAAGTGAAACTCCGGTAAACACCTTAGAACGATTTTTTTAAAGGATTGATATGTACGCCACTCAGATTCAACGAACGTCTAAAAGTTTATTTAATTTCCTTATGCCTGATCCGCTCAAAGGCAGACTCGAAGTTATCGCCGATGAATATGGAATGCCGATGTCTCACCTCGTACGTAGCTTCGTTCGGAGCGGCGTTGAAGAGATAGAGCAGAGGCATCGAACCGCTACCGAAGGCGGGTGGAGCGTCGGTTCCCCGAAACAACCTGTAACCGACCGAGGAGAGCCTTTGGCAATATTCGCTAACTTGCCCGAGACAGATTATGAAAACCTTTAAGGCATACAGAGAGGCTTTAGCCGAAACGAAAGAGAAGCCGAAGGCGAAGGGGAAAGGTAAGCGATGATACGACATACTCTCTCCTACGATTACACCGAGGATGATAATGATCCTGACGCTTATCGCTTCTATGACAGATTAATCGAATTGCTCAACACGGTTACGGAACACGCGAACGACGTAAATCAGGGCTTGGCGATAGAATATGACGATGACTTAGAAATGGTGTCGTTAAGGAGGAAGTGGCTTTAATTAGTCGTCTTCCCAATCCTTTTTCCGCTCATAAACTTAGAAACGACAAAACCCGCCGAGGCGGCGGGTCAAATCGGGTAGGCTCAATAATGTGTGGTGTTGCGGCGGAGCAATTTATGAAACTGCGTGAGTGCTATCGGAAGTCAAAAGTTGAGCCAAGGCTCTCCAAGATACCAATCTATTTGTTATGAAACTGAAAATCCTCCATTATCGATGCATTACGTTTTCAAAACTATTTCGTCTGCTATAGGGGATTACTATGGTGCGTTTGTCTCTCGTCTTATTTTTCGCTTTCGCCACAAGCGCAGTAGCGCAGGATTGTAAACCGAGCGACATCGACTGTCTGGTCAAAAAAGCTGAAGCGGAAGCTGAAGCACAGGAAAAGAAAATGCTCGAGATGCAGAAGGGTCTACTCAAAGAATTGGCGGACCCTGATTCCTTAAAAGCTTTTGGTGATGCTGTGAATTCTTTCGGTGGACCAGATACTCAATCCAAATCATCGGGTAAAAAACCAAAAGCGATTAAGAATACCCAAAAAATTCCTAGAAATAGTCAACTCGAGAAATTTGCCCAACAAGTTACTGGGAAACTTTGGACAGGGAAACCGACCGGTATAATGCTGGGAGATCCGGAGCACGCGCTGAAATTTTGGATTGATCAGGGTGTTTTAAGGTTCTCACTAGCAGCCAATAATGGAGGTATGCTGGAAGGAATAGTTACACCGGGCAAGAATGGGTCATTTTGCATAAGTGTATTTGAACCTCCTTGCACGACTATTGGTAAAAACTACCGTCAAAACGGTGCCATAAAATTGGTGAATAAAAAGAACAAGAGCGACCTTTATCTGCACAATATAGGTACTTTAAACGACTTTAAGGCTTATAAAGCGGCGTGGGTTGACCCACGAATTGCAGCAGAAAAATTGCAAAAACTCGTTTACTCAAGGGATAAATGGGGGCGCTGGGATTATTTTTACTTCTTTAGGGTTTTACCAACAATTGATGCCGGTTATGCGTACCAGGTTACTGGTGGGACACGTGAAGATAATGTAATGCTTATTCAACGTAAAATTGGTTTTGATAAGGTAGCAAGTGAGCTAATTGCGAAGCATCCAAAATGGAGTGCCGAAGACATCTACCTGGAAACAAAAAACACCTCTTTGTCAGGGAAAAATACTGATAAAGATCACATATTTTATTTACATAAACATCGTCTTACACCTAATAAAGTAAAAAAACGGGCGACGAAATTAAACGCTGCATACCAAGCTTGTTTGAAAAAAATAAAAAATATTGGACCGACCAAGCGCCCCAAGGCTCCAAAAAAATATTGTGCTGAAGACATTCTGAAAAACGGTGTTTAAACACTTGGTAACACGTCGGTAATCGGCGATTTTTTTGAATAATCTTTGACCTTAAGCCCTCTGGATCCTCCCGTGATACGTCAGGATGATACTTCTTCGAGAGTGATCGATAGACCGCCTGAATAGTCTCCACCTCGGCTGAAGGCAGGACACCTAAAATGGCGTAATAGTTTTTGGTCGTATCCATAGGGAATAAAGTAGCACTACTCGATTAGCCGTTAAGCGAGAGCGCAAAACCAACTCTTAGTACAAAAACAGATCGGAAACGCCAAAACGAAAAAACCCGCCAAGGCGGCGGGTTCAATCGGGTAGGCTCAATAATGTGTTGTTAGATTACCTGGCTATGCGGCTTTCCTCTCTTTGTCGGACTGGATCGCCGCCTTCCACATATCTTCTGCTTCTTGCCTGACACCCTTAAGATATATCTCTTTAAGACTTCTTGAAATTTTAAGTAGCTCATCGGGAGAGAACTCATTCAGAAGGTCTAAGACCTCTGACAGATAGCTATCGTTTTTCTCAACGTTGATCTGATCTGCTTCGCTCACGACCTTTTTGAGCTGCTTTAAATTCTCCATTAATGGATCCTTAGAAATCAGTAGGAGTTTTTTAATAAGGTTACTCACCGTTTCGATGTCGTTTAACGCTATTTGTCGAGCTTCCATCGAAGCCCTTTCGTCATCAACAATACAAAGGCTTTCACAGTAATCCTTACCAAGTCGTTCGACATCGCTTCCCAGTTCGTCGATAAGATCCTCAACATACCAATCGCAATTCTCATCGAGTTGAGCTTGCGAGAACCTTTTAATGGCATTCTCAAGCACATCTTTTTCGTCTTCCGGTAGCGAAGCTATAAATCCTTTGGATAGACCATACGGCGCGTTCGCAAAGAACGCATTCGCTTCATCATTTAAATCAAAGTTACTCATTTCTAAATTTCCTTCTGTTTGTAAGAGAACCCATCGCTCTCTTGATGTTTTTATTATCGGCGATATCGGGTTCTGGAACTTGAACCGTTCAGGCTATCCGGCGTTTGGTTCAGTTTCAGTTCTAAAACAGGGCGTTTCTTTTGATTACACCCTACGAAGGCGATCATACGAAACGACATAGCGTTTCTTTTGGGTGTGTTCCTTTACTTATGATACGATTCCAATTATAGTCTAGACCCATAAGATACGTTTTCTGGAGGATCTAATGACGGTTTATGGTTATGCGAGAGTTTCGACAACGGATCAGGATTTAACGGTTCAAAAGGAAGCACTCGAAAATGCGGGGTGCGAGATAATCCGAAGTGAGAAAGTGTCTGGCACCACGGTCAACGGCAGAGACGAGCTTAAAACGCTCCTAGAGTTTTTAAGAGAAGGCGACGAGCTCGTCGTTACCCGTGTTGATCGGTTGGGTCGTTCGGTTCTTGATCTTCAAACAATCGTGCGTGACTTAAAAGAAAAGGGAGTAGCGTTGAAGGCTACCGAACAACCTATCGACACGACGACAAGCGCGGGTAAATGTTTCTTAGATATGTTGGGTGTGTTCGCGGAGTTCGAGACGAACCTAAGACGGGAACGCCAACTCGAAGGCATCGCCAAAGCCAAAGAGAGAGGCGTCTATAAAGGTCGCCCACCTAAAATCGATCAGAGTAAAATTAAGGATCTTGCGTCTCAGGGATTTAAGCCCACGAAGATATCGCGTGAATTACGGATAAGCAGAGCGAGCGTCTATCGCGCTTTGGAAGCGAGTTGATATGAAGAACCTTATAATGACGATTAGTCTGGCGATTGGGCTTACGTTTTCAACGGCAGTTCAAGCGCAGGAACAGAAGCCCGATGTGATGATCGAGCAAGGCGCAAAGATGATTTTCGATGCTCTTGATCTCGTGCTTAAAGCGATCCCTCAATACGAAGCACCCAAAATACTCGAAAATGGTGATATCCTTATTCGGAGGATAAATCCTAAGACGGAAAAAAAAGAAAAAGAGAAAAAGGGAAAGGCGATTTAAGGGATGGCGAAGGCGTTTAGTGGCGATGGAACTTATGTGCTGCCTGCCAGAAAGGTTGAGCCATATCGCCTTTGGTTTGAGTTTCTCAAGCTCGCCTTAAAAGACCCAGATATCAAAGTCGACAAGCGCGT
>CETH01151049.1_pt1 | contig 10948 bp, 9 predicted proteins | sample 361461 | NCBI WGS metagenome assembly CETH01 (sample SAMEA2622695, study PRJEB7988) | marine metagenome | isolation source: saline water (ENVO:00002010), including
TAGAACCTTTTTTAGTAATTTTAGTTATTTATTTTATTATTGCATCTATCTTAGTAAAGATTGTTGATATTATTGCTAAAAAGTTTTCCAAAGGTAGAAATATTATGATCGCAGGAGAGAATTAATTATGTACTGGAGTTGGGAAGTTGCGATTGATGTTTTACCACAGTTAGCAAAAGGGGTTATAGTTACAGTGGAAGCGACGATTGTTGCTTCATTATTGGCTTACGTTTTGGGTCTTGGAATTGCAATTTTAAAAATGTCCAAAAGTAAAATTTTAAGAGTAGTGTTGTATTGGATTACTGAATTTATTAGAAGAACACCAATTTTAGTACAATTGTATATCGTATTTTATGTTTTACCAGATTACGGTATTTTTTTTGAAGCTTTTACTTGTGGAGTACTAGTCTTAGGAATTCATTTCAGCACTTATACTTCAGAAGTTTTTAGAGCAGGTATTGATAATGTTTCTAAAGGTCAATGGGAAGCTTCAAAATCGCTTAATTATAATGCCTATCAAACTTGGAAAAATGTAATTTTACCTCAAGCGATACCACCAATGATACCTCCTTTAGCAAATTATTTAATTACAATGTTTAAAGAGACACCATTACTTGCAGCTATAACAGTAGTGGAATTATTTAGAGCGGCTGATCAATATAGTAATAGTCACTACAAATATCTTGAACCGATGACCTTGGTAGGAGTTTTTTTCTTAATTGTTTCTATCCCATCAGCTATTTTAGCTATGAAATTAGAAAAAAAATTTAAACGTAGAAATACTTAAAAATGAATAAAGACATTATTAGCAAAACTTCTGATTATTTTAAAAAAAAAGGTATTATTCTTCCAACAGTTTCAGAACTTTCAAATCCTCACTCAATAAATGAAGATTTAATAAATAAATTAAAATCTCTAGATAAAGATGCCATGGATCCACTTAATTTATTTAGAGTACATTGGTTTAATAACAGAGATCATTCAAATTTTTCAAAAGTACCAGAGCATATTGTTTTGCCAAGTGAATTTACTGGAGTTGAGGCAAAAATTATTGTTAACATAGGAAGATTATTTCCACTAATTACTGCTCATAAAGTATTAGCTGCATACGGGTGTTTGCTCCCAAGAATATTAAACGGTAGTTTTGATTTTGAAAATAATAAAGCTGTTTGGCCTTCGACTGGTAATTATTGCAGAGGTGGCATAGCTATTTCTAGAATACTTGGACTAAAGAGTGTTGCTATTTTACCTGAAGGTATGAGCAAAGAGCGTTTTATTTGGTTAGAAAAATGGGTTGAGGACAAAAAAGATATTATCAAAACAAAAGGAACAGAAAGCAATGTTAAAGAAATTTATGATGCTTGTAATGAATTAAAAAAAAATCCACAAAATGATATTATAAATCAATTTGATGAATATTATAATTATGCTATTCATCGAGCTGTAACTGGACCTTCTTTTGAGAAATCTTTTTTAGAAGTAAAAGGTGACTCTAAATTAAAACCAAGATTTTATGTAAGTGCTTCAGGTTCAAGCGGGACATTGGCTGCAGGAGATTATTTAAAAGAAAACCTAAATGTAAAAATTGCTGTTGTTGAAGCAACTGAATGTCCGACATTGCTTTATAATGGGTATGGAGAACATAATATTCAAGGCATAGGAGATAAACATGTTCCATTAATTCACAATGTCATGAATACTGATTTTGTTGTTGGTATATCTGATCATGCAACCAATAACCTTAATATGATTTTTAATACAGAAGAGGGTCAAAATTTTTTAATTTCAAAAAAAGGTTTTGATAAAAATTTTGTTAACAGATTGCCCGAATTTGGTTTTTCCACGATAGCAAATATTTTAGCATCTATTAAGTTAGCTAAATACATGAAATTAGGAACTGATGATGCTATAATAACTGTAGCTACTGATGGGGCTGATTTATACCTCTCTGAACTAGAAAAGACAAAAGAAGAATTTACAGGTGTTTACGATCAGACTTCATGTGCTGAGATATACGGAGAGTATTTAAAAGCTGTTTCGATTGATCATACCTTAGAGCTTAATCACAAAGATAAAGAAAGAATTTTTAATTTAGGATATTACACTTGGGTTGAACAACAAGGTGTAGATATTAACGATTTTGAAAAAAGAAGAGATCAAGATTTTTGGAATAATCATTATAATTATATGCTTTCTCTTGATAATCAAGTTAAAGAATTTAATAATATGTAAGACTTATGAAGACAAAAAGTTTACATAATCAATTAGTTGAATGGAGACATGATTTACATATGAATCCTCAAATAAGTTTTGAGGAGGAATATGCTTCTGAAAAAGTAGCAACTTTACTAAATGATTTTGGGATAGAGGTTCATAAAAATATTGCTAAAACTGGTGTTGTTGGTGTTTTAAAAAAAGGAAATAGCGATAAAAGTATTGGTATTAGAGCAGATATGGATGCTTTACCAATCAATGAATTAAATACATTTTCTTATAAGTCAAAAATAGAAAATAGAATGCATGCTTGTGGGCATGATGGACATACTACAATGCTACTTGGTGCAGCTAAATATCTATCTGAGTACGGTAATTTTGATGGAACTGTATATTTTATTTTTCAACCTGATGAAGAAAACACTTTTGGTGCAAAAACAATGATTGAAGAAGGCTTGTTTACAAAGTTTTCAATAGATGAAGTGTACGGTATGCATAATATTCCTGGAATGGAGATGGGTACTTTTGGAACAAGAAAAGGTGGTATAACTACAAGTGAAAATTTATTTGAAATTTCAATTCAAGGTAAAGGCGGTCATGCAGCTTTGCCCCATATGAGTAAAGATACTCTTACAATTGGTAGTCAAATTATAGTTGGCTTACAAACAATTGTTTCTCGGAAACTAGATCCTGTAGAAGCAGGAGTTGTTTCTGTTACTGAATTTATTACTGATGGAAAAAAAAATATTCTACCTGGAAAAGGTTTAATTAAAGGTGATGCCAGAGCATTTTCTGACAAAACAAATAAAATTATTGAGCAAAATATGCGCCAACTTGTTAAAGGAGTTTGTGATTCATATGGCATCTCATATGAAGTAAGTTACCAAACAACTTGCCCAATGACATATAATCAGGCTGAACAAACTGAATCAGCAACTAAAGCAGCTATATCTTTATTGGGAAATGAAAAATGTAATGGAAATATTGAGCCAAGATCTTTTTCTGAGGATTTTTCTATTATGTCAAATACAAAACCAGGTTGCTTTGTTTTAATGGGTAATGGAACCTCTGGCTCATATGGAAGACCTTTGCACTCAGCTGATTATGATTTTAATGATGAATTATTAGTAACTGGTTCTTCATACTGGGTTGAATTAGCAGAACAACAATTAAAATAAATATTATAACAAAAAGGGATAATATGTTTGAAAACAATCTAAATAAGCTTAGAGAAAAAATGCAAGAACGTAACATTGATTTGGCAGTAATTACTGATGATGATAGTTTGTATTATTTTACAGGATACCATGATTTTCTTCATATGGATTTTAATCGTCCAACAATACTTCTTGTTTCAAAAGATGAAGAAAGTGTTTTGATCACGCCTTTATTAGATGTTCTTTTAGTTCCTAAAGACTCTCCAGTTGAAAAAATAGAGACATGGAACGATGGTATTGGAAATGAATGGAGAGAATTTTTACCAAAAATAATACATAAACATAATAATGTATTTTGTGAAAAATATAAAATCAATGCAACGGTAAATAATTATTTATCTGAATTAATGAATGGAAAAGCACTCAATAATATTACTCCTATTGTAAATGAAATTCGCATGATTAAGTCACAGGAAGAATTAAAAATAGCTAGACATACAGGTGAAGTTGCCATGGCAATGATGGAGGGGGCAAAATCTGTAATTAGGCATAATGTTCCAGAGTATGAGATTGCTTTAGCACAGTCTCAAGCAGGCACAAGAAAAGCAGCAGAGTTGCTAAAAGCTCATTATCCAAAAAGCATAAATATGTCACCAAACATACATTTTTTATCAGCTATTTCTTCAGGTAAAGATTTACCAAAAACCCATCACCGTGCTTCAACAAAATTAGTAAAAAGAGGAGATCCTATATTTGTTTGCTATTGTGGATCGGCAAATTTTCACAGATTTAAATTGGGTTTCGATCGCATATTTTGGGTTGAAGAAATTAAAGATAAAGATCAAATAAAAGCTTTCGAAGTTGCAGTAAAATCTCAAAAAGCAGCATTAGATGTTTTGGGACCTGGAGTTACAGCTGAGCAGGTTCATGCTGCATATGCTGACACTATACAAGCTGAAGGTTATCCTTATCCAACTTTTAGATGTGGTAGAGGAACTGGCTTTAGTTTTTTAGAAGAACCACAACTTGTAGTTGGTAATAAAACAGTTCTAAAACCAGGTATGGTTTTTGCGGTTGATGGAGGTAGTAGTTCAAAAGATTTTCGGGGTCAAGTTGGTGATAGTTTCATAATTACAGAAACTGGCTATGAACAAATCACCCATCATTCTAAAGCGATTGAAGACTTAATAATTAGTTAATGCAAAAAATTAAACTTTACAATGCTCATTGCTGCGGTGAAATAGGTGATGTAGTTGTAGGGCTGGAAGAATTAAACTTTAAATCTCCTAAAGAGGGTTCAAAGATTTTATTTAACGATCAATCTTGGAGAAATTTTTTTTTAAACGAACCTCGAGGAGGGGTATTTAAGCATTGCAACATAATTGTACCATCTTCCATTTCAAAAGCTGATGCCGGATTCATAATTATGGAGCCAGAAGATAATCCTCCCATGAGTGGTTCAAATTCAATATGTGTTACTACTGTTTTATTAGAAAAAAATATTATAGAAATGAAAAATCCTACTACTACTTTACATCTTGAGGCTCCTGGGGGTTTAATTAAAGTAATTGCCGAATGTGAAAATCATAAAGTCAAAAATGTTTCTATTTCAAATTTACCATCATTTGTTGATAATATAGATATTGTATTAAAAACAAAAAAATATGGAAAAATTATTGTTAGTACTGCTTTTGGCGGTGATAGTTTTTTATTATGTGACGTTAGAGATTTTAATTTAAAAATAATTCCAGATAATGCTAAATTATTTGTAAATATTGCACGTGATTTATTAAAAGATGCAAATGAACAAATTCCTTTTCAACATCCATCATTAAATAATTTGAGTCATATTTCTTTCTGTCAATTTATGGAACCAATAGAAATTGATTCTCAAGGAAGAAAAATTGCTAAAAATACTGTAGTAATTAGACCGGGGAAGTTAGATAGATCACCATGTGGCACAGGATCTTCTGCAAGATTGGCTTTATTAAGAAAAAAAAATCAAATAAATATTGGTGAAAAAATTATTACAAAATCAATAATTGGATCAACTTTTGAATGTTATATAGAGAGTGAATTTTATGAAAATTCTAAACAAATCGTTATACCAAATATTAAAGGGAGCGCTTTTATTACCGGTGAGCAGATTTTATATAAAGATCATAAGGATCCTTTTCCACAAGGATATCGTTTAAATGATACTTGGCCTTTATAAAAAATAAATATAGAAGGTTTTTTTATGACTAGATTTAATGCATGGAGCGTTTTTAAAAATGGTTTAAATGGACAAATTGGATGGAGTAGACAGTGGCGTGATCCTGATCCTAAGTCACATTATGATGTAATTATTGTAGGTGGCGGTTTGCATGGTTTGGCAACTGCTTATTATTTAGCAAAAAATCATGGTATAAATAAAATTGCAGTTCTAGAAAAAGGATGGATTGGCGGAGGTAATGCTGGAAGAAATACAACAATTGTTCGATCGAACTACATGATGCCAGGTAATCACGAATTTTATGAACATTCATTAAAATTATGGGAAAATTTAAGTCATGAGTTAAATTATAATGTCATGTTTAGTCAAAGAGCCCATGTTTCTCTTTTTCATAGTCCTGGAGCAAAGGATGCAAATGCAAGAAGATATAATATTATGCGTTTACATGGTACTGATGGAGAGTTATGGGATCTTAAAAAACTTAAAAAAAAAATTCCACATTTAAATTATGATGATGCTCGTTTTCCAATTATGGGTGCAGTCGTTCAACCTCGTGCTGGTAATGCTAGACATGATTCTGCAGTTTGGGGTTATGCTAGAGCAGCAGATTCATATGGTGTTGACATAATTCAAAATTGTGAAGTTACTGGAGTGAAAAGAAAAAATGGTATTATTGAAAGTCTTGAAACATCTAGAGGAACAATAAATGGCAACAAGTTTGGTTTTGCTGTAGCTGGCAATACATCACGTTTGTGGCAGATGGCCGAATTAGGCAATCTCCCAATTGAATCTCACAAACTGCAAGCATTTGTTACCGAAGCAATTAAACCTTTTTTAGATCATGTAGTTGTTTATGGAGTAGGGGGTGCACACTTTTACATATCACAATCTGATAAAGGAAGTTTGGTTTTTGGGGGAGATTTAGATTGGTATAAATCCTATGCTCAAAGAGGAAATTTACCAATAGTGCAGGATGTGGCAGAAGCGGCAATGGCCATTCTTCCATCAATAGGCCGACTTCGTTTATTAAGACATTGGGCTGGGGTAATGGACATGTCAATGGATGGAACTTTTTTTATATGCAAAACTCCAATATCAAATTTATATCTTAATGCAGGATGGAATTATGGTGGTTTTAAAGCTAGCCCTGCCTCAGGTTGGTATTTTGCTGATTTAATTGCTAATGAAAATCCTCATCAATATATTCGACATCATCATTTAGAAAGATTTGAGAGAGGTATAAATTTAGATGAACGTGGTGCTGGACCAGATCCAAAGATGCACGGTTAATAATATGATCAGAATAAAATGTCCTTATTGTGGAGAGAGAGATCATAGTGAATTTGTCTATGGAGGAGATGCTTCAATTCAGTACCCTGAATTAGATGCATCCAAAGAAGAATGGACGAAGGCAATTTTTTTTCGTGAAAATATTAGAGGTTTCCAGAAAGAAACATGGCACCATCTTAACGGATGCAGAATGTGGTTAGAAGTTGAACGTTCAACAATAACGCATGAAATAAAAAGTGTTAAGCCTTGTCATCCAGGTCTTCAAAAAATTGTGGAGTCAAATAAATGACTTCTAAAAGATTAGATAATTATGGAAAAATCAATAGAGAAAAAATATATTCTTTTAGTTGGGAAAATAAAAATTATTCTGGCTATAAAGGAGATTCTTTAGCTTCAGCTTTGTTAGCTAATAATATTAAAATAGTAGGCAGAAGTTTTAAATACCATCGCCCTAGAGGTATCATGTCTTGTGGTGTAGAGGAGTCTGGCGGCCTTGTTACAGTTGGAGTTAATGATAGAAAAGATCCAAATGTTCGAGCTACTACTCAAGAGCTATATCAAGGCTTAGTTTCTATAGGTCAAAATGCTTTTCCAAGTGTAAACTTTGATTTAGGAGAGATTAATAATTACTTGAGTAGATTTTTTGCTGCTGGATTTTATTATAAAACATTTATGGGTATTCCTCCTTTTGAGTGGGGAAGTGGCACATCAGTATGGATGTTTTTTGAAAAAATAATTCGTAAAGCAGCGGGTATGGGAAAATTATCGCGTTTACCTGACCCAGATCAGTATGAACACGCTCATGACTTTTGTGATATTTTAATCGTGGGATCCGGACCTGCAGGTATAGCTGCCGCAAAAGAAGCTGCCGATAAAAAACTTGATGTAATATTAGTTGAACAAGACAATATATTGGGTGGCGATCAATTATCAGAATCAAAATTTGATCATAAAAATGTATATGATGAACTCAAAAGCCTAGGTATTCGAATTATGTCGAGGACAACTGCTTTTGGATTATATGATAACTGTGTTCTAGGACTTTTAGAAAGAGTAACTGATCATGTCGGTGAAGGTGATATAAATTTGCCTCGTCAGCGTTTTTGGACAATAAGATCTAAGCATGTAATTGTTGGTTCTGGATCTTTTGAGCGTCATATTGCATTTAATAATAATGATGTTCCAGGAGTTATGACTGTAAATGCGTCTAAACATTATTTGAATAGATATGGTATATTAACTGGTCACAACGTTGTTATAACAACTAATAATGACTCAGTCTATTTGACTGCAAATTTATTAAGTGAAGCAGGTGCAAAAGTTACAGTGCTAGATTCAAGAAAAAATGTTAACTTAGATAAAAATATTAATGATAACATTGAAGTTAAGTTTGATACTGTTCCATATAATATTAATGGCTCCAAAGGTATTAAAAGCTTAGATATTTCAAATGTTGCTAATGGTAAATACAAAAAAATTGATACAATTAATTGTGATCAGGTTTTAATGTCAGGTGGCTGGTCTCCAGCTGTTCATTTGTTGTCTCATAGAGGTGTCAAAGCTATTTGGGATGCAGAAAATTTATGTTTTCTTCCAGGAGAAACAAAAGAAAATATTACAATGATAGGCTCAGCTAGAGGAATATGGCATAAGGATGATTGTGTTAAATCAGGTATAGCTGGAACTTTGGAAGCGATGCATAAAATGGGTTTGTCAAAAACTAATTACTTTTTTCCAAAAGAGGGGGGTTGGAAAAATCCAATTAAGCCTCTTTATGAAGTTAAGTATAATAAATCTAGATCAAAAAGTTTTGTAGATTTTCAACATGATGTTACTGCTGATGATATTAGATTGGCGCACCGAGAGGGTTTTGTATCTGTTGAACATTTAAAACGATATACAACTTTAGGTATGGCAAATGATCAAGGTAAAGTGGGTAACATTATAGGTCTTTCATTAATGGCTGACTTACTTGATAAAGATATTCCTGAAGTTGGAACTACTGTTTTTCGACCACCTTATACCCCTGTTTCCATAGGCGCTCTTGCTGGTCGTAATGTAGGAAAACATTTTAGACCTTTACGTGTTACACCAATGCATGATTGGAACTTAAAGAATGGTGCAGTTATGATTGAAGCAGGACTTTATCAAAGACCTTGGTATTTCCCAAAAAAGGATGAAAGTTTAAGTGATGCTTATATTAGAGAAACTACTATTGTGCGGAAATCAGTTGGTATTTGTGATGTAACATCTTTAGGAAAAATTTCTATACAAGGACCAGATGCAACAGAATTTATAAATAGATTGTATACAAATCCTTTTGCCAAATTACCTATTGGCAAAACTAGATACGGAATTATGTTGCGTGATGATGGAATAGTAATGGATGATGGAACATCTTGGAGATTATCTGAAAATGAATATTTAATGACCACTTCTACTGCACAAGCTGGTAATGTTATGTCATGGTTAGAGGAATTATTACAGACACGTTGGACTAACTTAAAAGTTAATGTAACTAGTGTTTCTGAACAATGGGCTGCTGCTGCAGTTTCTGGACCAAAATCTAGAGAAGTCATTCAACAATGTCTTGATAATCCTTCTCTAATTGAAAATAATAACTTTCCTTTCATGGGTTTTATTTCGACAAATTTAAAAGGAGGAATACCTTGTAGAATTGTAAGAATTAGTTTTTCGGGAGAGCTTGGTTATGAGATCTATATTGCTTCTGATTTTGCCAACACAATGATGGATATGCTTTGGGAAGAAGTACAAAAATATCAAGGATGTTTATATGGTTTAGAAGCTTTGGGGGCTTTAAGAGTAGAAAAAGGACATGTAACTGGTGCAGAACTTGATGGCAGAGTAACAATAGAAGATGCAGGATTAGGGAAAATGGCTTCTACTAAAAAATCCTATATTGGAAGTGCTATGAGAATGAGAGGTATTCTGGATTCTGAAGAAAGAGAACAACTTGTAGGGTTTTTTCCTGTAGATAAAAACAAAACTTTTGATGCTGGAACAATTGTATGTGAAAAAAATAATATTGGTGGTTTTGGAATAGGACGGATTACTTCAGTCACGCATTCTCCCGAGCTTGGTCATTGGATTGGAATTGGTTTTATTAAAGGGGGAAAAGCAAAATGGGAAAATATAAATTTGATTGGAAGTGATCCTGTTCGTAATAAACAAATGGAAATAAAAGTAGTTTCCCCACATATGATTGATCCTGAAGGAACAAGAATGCATGCTTAAAAGATACTCAGCTTTAGACAATAATTATAATATTGGAAAATATCCTTTTAATAATTCCATAAATATTAAATTCAAAGAGTGTGGTGAACTAAATTTACAACAAATAGCATTTTGGCCAAATACTTTATCTTCAAATTATGACTTTCTTCAGAAACAATTAAACATCAAAAAATTACCTTCTTTTAATAAAGGTATTATAAATTCAGATTTTTCAGTCTGGAGAATTGAGCCACTTAAATTTTGGATTTTAGATAAAAATGTAAGTTTTTCTGAAGATTTAGGAACAACTTTAGATATATCCCATGCTTTTACATGTCTTAATATATCTGGAGAAAAGTCTAAATTATTACTTAATAGGCATTTGCCTATAGATCTTAGGCAAAATAACTTTCAATCAGGTTCATCCGCTAGTTCAGCTATTCATCATGTCAGTATTAAATTACTGAAATTTAATGAAAATAATTATTATCTTTTTATACCAAGAGGTTTCGCTGAGTCTATTTGGCAAATTCTTTTAGAATCTTCTAAGCAATTTGGTTATCAAATTTTAGAAAGATAATAAAGAACATAGACAATATTTTTATAAATGAATAGATTATACCAATGAATTTTACTTCAGAAGAATATTTACTAAGACTAAATAAAGTCAAAGAAACAATGTCAGAAAAGGGTCTAGATATCTTAATACTTTCTGATCCATCTAATATGAATTATTTGACTGGGTACGATGGTTGGTCTTTTTATGTACCTCAAGGTGTGATTATTGCACTTGATAAAGATGAGCCGATTTGGTTTGGTAGAAAACAAGACTCAAAAG
>CETH01011158.1_pt1 | contig 10944 bp, 9 predicted proteins | sample 361461 | NCBI WGS metagenome assembly CETH01 (sample SAMEA2622695, study PRJEB7988) | marine metagenome | isolation source: saline water (ENVO:00002010), including
TGGTAAAATAAAAAAATGAAATTACTTTCTAGTAATATTATAGGCAATGGTAGTAAAGATTTAATTATTCTTCATGGGTTTTTAGGTATGGGGGATAATTGGAAAAGTTTTGCTAAAAAAATTACAAATATTGGATATAAAGTTCACCTTTTGGATCAAAGAAATCATGGAAGAAGTTTTTGGGACAAAGAATTTAATTATAAAATTTTATCTATTGATTTATATAATTATGTCAGTTATAATAATATAAATAATCCCATAATCCTGGGACATTCAATGGGAGGTAAAACAGCAATGAAATTTGCATTTGATTTTCCTGAAAAAATAAAAAAATTAATTGTGGTTGATATAGTACCAAAAAAATATAAAGAGTCTCACATTGATATTTTAAAAGGACTTTCTATTTTAGATTTTAATGAATTAAAGACTAGAGATTCAGTTGATTTAGAACTATCAAAATATGTTAAAGAAAATTCAATAAGACAGTTTCTTTTAAAAAATTTATATTGGATATCAAAAGAAAAACTTGCATTGAGAATTAATATCGATATTTTAAAAAATAAAGTTTCTGAAGTTTCTAATTTTGATTATTTAACCAAGAATTATAAGGGTAATTCATTTTTTTTATTTGGTGAAAACTCTGAATACTATGATAAAAATGATGATAATATTATTAAAAAATTTTTTCCAAATTCTAAAATATCTTTAATTAGAAATGCTTCACATTGGTTACATGTGGAAAATCCAAAAGATTTTTTTAATGAAATTAAATCTTGGATATAGAATTTAACATCTTTTAATAATTATGTGAAAAATTAATCACTATTATTTTAAAATCAAATCAAATATTAATTTAGAAGCTATTTAAAGTTATGGATGTAGTAATACGATTAGCCGATATTAATGACAGTGAAGAAATTCTTAAATTAATTAAGGAGTTAGCTGAGTTTGAAAATGAACTTGAAAAAGTTGAATTGAATTTGATGGATATAAAAAATGATGGTTTTGGTAAGAATCCTATTTTTAAATGTTTTGTAGCTGAATACACTGACTCAATTGTGGGAATAGCTCTTTTTTATCCAAGATACTCCACTTGGAAAGGCCCTACATTTCACTTAGAAGATTTAATTGTAACAAAAACTATGAAAGGTAAAGGAATTGGCACAAAGCTTTTATATGCTTTTGTTAATTATGCCAAAAATGAAGGTGTAAAAAGAGTAGAATGGGAAGTTTTAGATTGGAACAAAAAAGCAATTGATTTTTATAACAAGAATGGAGCTGTAATTTTTAATGATTGGAAAATTGTTAAAATGAGTTCTAAAAGTATGATTAATTTTTTAGCAAAAAATAAAAGTTAGATAATGAAGGTTTTTAAATTTGGGGGTGCTTCTGTTAAAGATCACCATGGAGTAATTAATTTGTTTAATATAGTTAAGTTATTAAAACTTAAAAAAACTGTAATTGTTATATCAGCCATGGGTAAAACAACAAATGCCTTTGAAAAAGTTGTAAATGCATATTTTAATGATTTAGATCAAATTAATTTTTTTATTGATGAAATAAAAAAGATGCATTTCAATCTAATTAGAAAACTTTTTAAAGATATTAATGAAGAGTTAGAAATTAATATTGATAAAATTTTTTCTGAACTAAATAGTTTTATTCTTTCAAATAAGAATATGAATTATAGTTATGTTTATGATCAGATAGTAAGTAATGGAGAGTTGTTGTCTACCTTAATTATTCATCATTATTTAAAGGAAAATGGTTTGGAAAATACATGGTTAGACTCAAGAATTTGCATTAAAACAGATTCTTATTTCAGAGACTCTAATTTAGATTGGATGGAAACTGAAAAAAAAATTAATTCATCTGTCGATAAAAATTTAATAACTATAACTCAAGGTTTTATTGGAAGTGACTCAAATAATAATACTACCACATTAGGGAGGGAAGGTTCTGATTATTCTGCAGCTATTTTTGCATATGCGTTAAATGCTAAATCAGTCACTATATGGAAAGATGTTCCAGGGGTTTTAAATGGAGATCCAAGAATTTTTGATGATTTTATTTTACTAAATAAAATTTCATATCGAGAAGCTATAGAGTTAGCATTTTATGGAGCTTCGGTAATTCATCCTAAAACTTTACAACCCCTTCAAAGAAAGGAGATTCCATTATTTGTAAAGTCCTTTGAAGAACCTTTAAAAGATGGAACTTCGGTTTCAAAAGGAATTTCAATTGACCCAAATGTCCCATGTTTTATATTAAAATCAAATCAAGTTTTATTAAAAATGTCCTCTAAAGATTTCTCATTTATTGTTGAAGATAATATAAGTGAAATTTTCTCATTACTACACAAATATCAAATGAAAGTTGAGTTAATTCAAAATTCTGCTATTAGTTTTTCAGTATGTGTTAATAATAAGTACAATAGGTTAGATGAATTAATTTCTGTTCTTAAATTAAAATATAAGGTCAAAGTTTATAATAATGTTGAACTTTATACTATTAGACATTTTGATATAGATTCCATTAAACTTTTAGATAAATTCAAGGGCAAAAAAATATTAGAACAAAGAACAGAAAAAATATTTCAGGTTGTCAAGGCTCAATAGTTTTTTACATTAAATTTTCAATCACGAAATTTTTACAAAAGTCTCTTATTTCATCTCTGCTTTTTTTAAAGGAGTTTTTAATTTTATTAATATCTCCATTAATTTTTGAAGGATCAGAAAAGTTTTTATGAATTTTTTTTGAATTTTTTGAGTGGAAAACAGGACAATTTTCTTTTGCATTATCACAGACAGTTATAATAAAATCAAATTGAATTTTATCGTAATCAGAAATTAAGTTTGATTTTTGGTGGCTAATATCTATACCAATTTCACTCATTGTTTCTATAGCCATCTTATTTAGACCGTGAGTTTCTATGCCAGCACTATATATCTGAATTTTTGAACTATCGGTATAATAATTTAACCAACCGTGAGCAATTTGGCTTCTACAAGAATTTCCAGTACATAAAACTAAAATGTTTTTCATTAGTGATTTTTAATTTTATCTAAAATAACTTTTGCCAATTTCTTATGACTCTCATAAGTCCAGCCAGCAATATGAGGGCTTAAAATAACATTTTCTGCGTTTAATAGGTAATTTAAAGATGAGTTATTATTTTGAAAAATTGATTCAAAAGATAATGACTCATATTCTAAAACATCTAAACCCGCTCCTAATATCTTTTTTGATTTTAAACTTTCTATTACATCATTAGTATTTATAACACCCCCTCTTGAGGTATTTATTAGCCAAAAAGGATTTTTCATTTTATTAATAAAATCATTATTTATCATGTTTTTAGTTGATAAATCGTAAGGTACATGAAGACTAATTATTTCTGATTCATTTCTTAGTTTATTTAAAGTAACTTGCTTGGAAGACATATCGCCTATATTTTTTCTAATGTCATAGCAAATAACTTTACAATTAAAACCTTTTAATTTATTAGCAAATGATTTACCCATATTTCCATAACCAATAATCCCTATAGTTTTACCATTTATTTCATGACCTCTAAATTTCTCTCTTTCCCAAATTCCTTTTTTAATGGCTTCATTAGCTCTATATATGTTTTTTGTTAAGGAAAGTAACATTCCTAGAGCATGTTCGCCAACAGCATCTTTATTTCCCTCAGGTGCATTAATTATCGATATATTTTTAGAGTTTGCATAGCGAATATCAATATTTTCAGTTCCAGACCCAACTCTAGCTATAAAATCAAGATTTTTTGCTTTATCAATAAAAGCTTTATCTATTTTAAATCTACTTCTTATGACTAAGCCATTATAATTATTAATTATATCTAAAATTGTATTTAGATCAGAATTGTAATATTCATCATTTTTATATCCTAAATTATTTAAACCTTCAATTAAAATTGGATGATTTTTGTCAACATGAATTATTAGTTTTTTTTTCATTAAAAACCCAAAGCAAATTTAGCTATATAAAAAAACAAGAAAATTCCTAATATATCATTACATGTGGTTATAAAAGGACCTGTTGCAATTGCAGGGTCAATTCCTCTTTTGTCTAATAAAATTGGAACAAAAGTTCCAACAAGTGCGGCTACAATAATAACTAATATCATTGAACCACCAATTGTTAAACTTACAATTAAATTTTGGTCAAAAAGTTTCCCAGCTAAAACTAATATAAACGCTAAAGCTAAACCATTTATAAGACTTAATCCAATTTCTTTAATTAGTCTATTAAATAGGGATCCTTTAAGAGCATTATTTGCAAGACCTTGAACAATTATAGCTGAAGATTGAACACCAACATTTCCAGCCATTGCAGCAATTAAAGGAGTATAAAAGAACAAATTTCTTAGTTCAGGTTTTTCCATTATTAATTCAAACTTTTCAAGAATGAAAACACTTCCTAAACCTCCAAGTAATCCAAGAAAAAGCCATGGCAATCGTGCTTTTACTAAATTTAAAATATTGTCATCTGGTTCGACATCATTTGAAATTCCAGCTGCAAGTTGATAATCTTTTTCAGCTTCTTCTTTTATAACATCAACAATGTCATCAATTGTTATTCTTCCTAATAATTCCTTTTTTGAATTGATAACAGGTATTGCCTCTAAATCGTATTTTGACATTTTTCTTGCAACTTCTTCATTTTCTTCATTTACATAAACATAGTCAACATTAGGTATAAAAATGTCTTTAACTTTCGCTTTAGAATTTGCAGTAATTAAATCTTTTAATGAAAGACGACCCTTTAATTTATTTTTACCATCAACAACATAAATTGAGTGAACTCTTGTAACATTTTCTGCTTGAGATCTCATTTCATTTAGACATTTTAAAACACTAAGATTTTCATTAACCTTTACCAATTCTTTAGCCATTAAACCTCCGGCAGTATTTTCGTCATAAGTTAAAAGTTCTCTGATATCTTCAATATGCTTATCATCTTCAATTTGAGAAATTACTCTTTCTTTTCTTTCTTCTGGAAGCTCAGAAATTATATCAACTGCATCGTCAGTATCTAATTCAGTTAATTCCTCAGCTATTTCTTTTGTAGATAAATTTTTTAATATCTTTTCTCTTTTTTCATCATCGATTTCAGCAAGTGCATCAGCTGTGGTATCACTTTCAAGTAATTTAATTAAATAAGTAGCTTCATCAATATTAAGATTATCAATAAGTTCTGCAATATCAGCGTAATGAATGTCCTTTAAAGTTTCTTTTAATTTTTTATTATTATTAGCAGAAATGAAATTTTTTATTTCATCAATGATTTCATTATTAAAGTCAACTTTTGACATTGTTTATCATTTTTGATATTTCAACAAAATCTTTTCCTGATAGTTGTTCAGGACGTTTTTCAAAGATAGTATCTTCTGTTAAAAAAAGAGGTAAATCAAGTTTTTTTAAACTATTACGTAGAGTTTTTCTTCTTTGTCTAAAACTAAGTTTAATTATTTTAAACAAAAGGGTTTCATTGCAATTTAAATTAAAAATTTTTTTTCTTTTAAGTTCAATTACTGCTGAATTAACTTTTGGCTTAGGTTCAAAAACAGAGGGATTAACTGAAAACAAGTATTTTGTTTCATAAAATAATTGAGTTAAAACAGATAAAATTCCATATTTTTTTGATCCTGGATTATGACATATTCTTTCAGCGACTTCTTTTTGAAACATTCCTGTTAAATAAGGGATTTTATCTCTATGCTCAATAACTTTAAAAATAATTTGAGAGGATATATTATAAGGGAAATTTCCAATAATAGCAAAAGATTCCTTTTTAAAAACTTTTTTTAAATCTAATTTTAGAAAATCTTTATTTATAATTTTATTTTTAATCAATGGATATTTTTTAATTAGATAATTAACACATTCTTTATCTAATTCAACTAGATCTAAATTTATTTTTTTTTCAAGAATAAATTTAGTTAAAACACCTTTTCCAGGACCAATTTCAAGTACTCTTTTATAATGATCTAATTTTAGAGATTCAACTATTTTTTTTCCGATATTTAAATCGTTAAGAAAATGTTGACCCAATTTTTTTTTTGGTTTTATAATAGACATTAAAAAACTGAAATTTTATAATTAAATTCTGTCAAAACCAGTATATGGAATTAATTTTTTAGGGATCTTAATTGCTCCAGAAACTTGATTGTTTTCTATTAAACCTGCCATAAGTCTTGGAAGAGCTAAAGAACTTCCGTTAAGTGTATGTAATAATTTTTTTTCTCCGTTATTGTTTTTATATCTTAATTTTAATCTTTCAGATTGAAAATCTTTAAAATTCGAGACAGAACTTATTTCTAACCACTTTTTTTGTGCAGTTGAATATATTTCAAAGTCGAATGTAATAGAGGATGCAAATCCAAGATCTCCTCCACAAAGTTTTAAAATTCTAAAAGGAAGTTCAAGTTCATTAAGAATATCTTTTACGTGGTTAATCATTTCTTCAAGAGCTTTTGAAGAATTTTCTGGTTTTTCAATCCTTACAATTTCAACTTTATCAAATTGATGTAAACGATTTAAACCCCTAACATCAGAACCATAACTACCTGCTTCTCTTCTAAAACATGGAGTATATCCGGTCATGCTTATAGGCAGTTCATCATGATTAAGAAGTTTATTTCTATACAAATTTGTCAAAGGTACTTCAGCTGTAGGAATTAGATAAAGGTTTTCGTTTTTTATATGATACATTTGCCCTTCTTTATCTGGAAGCTGACCTGTTGCAAAACCTGAATCTTCATTTACTACATGTGGAACTTGATATTCTTTATATCCAGCAGAGATATTTTTATCTAAAAGATAATTTATTAGTGCTCTTTGGAGTTTAGCGCCTTTCCCTATATATACGGGAAATCCTGCCCCAGTAATTTTATTTCCTAATTCGAAATCAATTATTTTATTTTTTTCAGCAAGTTCCCAATGAGGTAAAGCATCTTTGTCTAAAGATGCAATTTTATCATTTTTATATACTTCTTCATTATCATTGTCTGAAATACCTGTTGGAACTTTTTCATCAGGGATATTTGGGACTTGTGTTCTAAGATTTAATAACTCATCTTTATTTTTCTTTAATTCATTTTGAAGTTTTTTTGTTACAGATTTTATTTTTAAAGACTTCTTTTTTAATTCCTCAACTTCTAAACGTTTATTTTCTTTAAATAATTTACCTATTTGTTTGTTAATATTGTTTGCATTAGAAAGTTCTTTGTCAAGTTCAACTTGAATTTTTCTACAAGTCTCATCTAAAGAAATTATATGTTCGATAATCTTTATGTTTTTAAAATTTCTTTTAGATAATCTTAAAATAATTTTGTCTTTATTATTTCTTATAAACTGAAGTGGAAGCATATTAAAATTTATATAAAAATAGTCTAAAATTTATTTATCAGGCCTTTGCAATAATCTTTGTCCTTTAATAATTGATTTCCTAATTTTTCAATGGAATCAAATTTTATTTCATTCCTAATTTTTTCTAAAAAAAATATTGTGAGTCTTTTCCCATAAATATTTTCATTGAATTTGAAAATATTTATTTCTAGAGTTTCATCTATTCCATTTAATGTTGGGCGATTTCCTATATTCATCATTCCATAATATGTCTTATTTTTTATTTTAGCCTTAATTAAGTAAACCCCTTTATTAGGAATTAGTTTATAATTTTCTTCAATTAGGATGTTTGCAGTTGGAAAACCAATTTTTTTCCCGATACCTTTTCCTTTAACGACTTTTCCATTTATTTCAAAGTTTCTTCCCAGGTATAGATTAGCTTTTTTAAAATTTCCTAGCTCAATTGCTTTTCTAATTTTAGTTGAGCTTATATTTATAGAATTAATTTTTTTTGCACTAATAACTTCAACTTCAAAATTATAGGTTAAGCCTAATTGGATTAAATCTTCTACACTTGATTCTCTGTTTTTGCCAAACCTATGATCATAGCCCAAAATTATTTTTTTAACATTAAGTTTTTTCACTAAAATTTCTTTTGTAAAATCATGAGAAGAAATATTAGCAAAATTTTTTGTGAAAGGTTGAATTATAAGTGTATTTAAACCTAATTTTTCAAACATTTTTTCTTTTTCTTTTAAAGTGTCTATTAGTTTGATTGAGAAATTTTTATTTAAAACCATTCTTGGATGTGGGAAAAAAGTTAAGATGAGAGATAAAGCATTTTTTGAAATAGATTCCTTTACAAGGCTTTTTATAATTTCTTGATGACCTATATGGATTCCATCAAAAGTTCCAATTGTAATTATTGATTTCTTTTTGGAAGAATAGTTTTCTATACTTTTTACAACTTTCATTAAAGTATTTTAATTTAAATACAAAAATAATTTATTCTTATACAATCACTGATTAGTTTCTTTATTTTTAAAGATTTATTTTTAAAATAAATTTTGATTATTAGACATAGGTTACATATAATATTTTTTTTGATTTTTATTAGTCTTATAAATCATTCAATAGCTCAAGATTATTGGATGAAAGTCGATAAGGCTAATTCAAGATTTAAAGGAATAAATCTTCAAAATAATTCTAAGTTATATTTATTAAATGAAGAAAAATTTAGATTCAATTTTAATAAAAATACTTTAAAGTCAAATTTTAAAAACGAAATTTATATTCCCAACGAAAAAGGAGAATATGAGCATTTTGAAATTACTAAAACTAAGCTTTTGTCAAATAGATTATCTATTAAATATGAAGATATTAAAACATTTGTTGGAGTAAGCAGAAAAAGAAAAAACGTTAAAGCAAGAATCACTATAACTAATAAAGGTCTGAGCTATTGGCTTAGAATTCCTAATAAAGAGGATTATTTTTTTCAACCTGTAAGAAATAAAAAAGGTTTACACTACGGATACTCAGATTTTAATGAAACTAATCAAAATGGTCTTAATTGTAAAACTAAAGATTTAAAAAACAAAATACTTAATTTAGACTTTTTGAATAGTATAAAATTTCATAATCAAAATAATTTAAAAACTTACAGGATTGCTATAATGGGAACTGGTGAGTATACTTCTTTTTGGGGAGATAATGATGATAGTAATGGTGACAATTCGGAGGATGCTTATAGGGCAGTAGTTAATACAATTAATAGAGTTAATGAAATTTATGAAAATGAACTTCAAATTAAGCTTGAATTAATATCAGATGCAAGCTTGATGTTTTTAAATGCAAATCAAGATCCTTTCAAATCATCTTTGAATGATGAAGCTCAGGTTGCAATGGATTCAATAGTAGGAAATGAAAATTATGATCTTGGACATTTATTCGATTATGGTCAACCTGATGGAGATGCAGGATGTGTTGGTTGTGTATGTAAAAATGGAGCAAAAGGAAGAGCTTATTCAATTCATCCTTTTGAAGATATTGATGGAGGTGTTTTTAGAAATGATTACTTTGACCTAGATTATGTTGCGCATGAAATTGGTCATCAGTTTGGGGCATACCATACTTTTGCTTTTCAGACTGAAAACTCTGGATCAAATGTTGAGCCTGGGAGTGGATCAACCATCATGGGATATGCCGGTATTACAGGAGAGGACGATATTCAAGCTCATGGAGATCCATATTTTCATTATGTAAGTATTAAAGAAATTAATAATTATGTTTCCAATTTAACATGTACATTTTCCTCTGTTTCAATTAGTAATAATGCATATAATATAGATGCAGGAAAGGATTATAATATTCCAAAGGGAACAGCTTATGAGTTATCACCTATAGTTGATGAACCAATTCCAGATCAAATTAATTTTAATTGGGAACAATTGGATAGTGGCCAAATAGGCTCTTCAAATTTTGGTCCCTTAAATGTTGTTGGTCCAATTGCAAGATCAATTTTGCCGTCAAATAAAAAAACAAGATATGTTCCAAATATTGAAAGAGTGATTTCTGGAAATTTAACTCAGACTAATCCCACTAGAGGAAGTGCTTGGGAAACAGTAACTGATGTAGGTAGAGTTTTAAATTGGGGTATAACTTTAAGGGATTTAAGAGATCCAAATCAAGGACTTATTTCACAAGACAATATGAAAATAAATGTAAGTTCAAATTCAGGACCATTTCTTATTACATCACAAAATTCTGCTAATATTATATGGGAAGCAGGTTCAAAGAAGATTATAACTTGGGATGTAGCTAACACAAATAAAAGTCCTATAGAAACTCAAAATGTAACAATCTTTTTATCAGAGGATGGCGGATATAATTACCCAATTAAATTAATTGAAAATACATTTAATGATGGAGAAGAAGAAATAATTGTTCCTAGTTCAATTTCCTCAAAAAATTGTAGAATAAAAATAAAGGCAGACAATTCAATTTATTATGCTATTAACAAAAATAACTTTGAAATTAAACAATTGCCTTTTGTAATTAATTATGATGAAAATAATATTGAGGTATGTTCAAAAAACGAGGTGACTATAAATTTTAAAGTAAACAGATTTTTAAATTTTGATAAATCTATAAACTTAAAAATTCAAGGGCCTTCAGAATCATTGAAATCATCCTTTTCTAAAGAAGTTTTTCTTTCTTCAGATTCTGAAGGGGAATTAGTTTTATCTGAATTAAATAAATTATCCCCAGGGATATATGAATTTGTGGTTGTTGCAGAATCAGAAAATAATTCTTATTCTTTTTCTTTTAATCTGAATTATAAAAATGAAATTTCAGTAACTCAAAATCTTATAAGTCCAGAAAACAATAGTGAAAAATTAAATTTATTTCCAGAATTAAAATGGGAAAAAAATGAGAATATAGATAAATTTAGACTTCAAGTATCTAAAAACGATGACTTTACAAATCTTGAATTTGATGAAACTTTATATAATAATAGTTATCAATTATCAGATTTAAATAGTGATCAAGTATATTTTTGGAGGGTACAACC
>CETH01443640.1_pt1 | contig 10937 bp, 13 predicted proteins | sample 361461 | NCBI WGS metagenome assembly CETH01 (sample SAMEA2622695, study PRJEB7988) | marine metagenome | isolation source: saline water (ENVO:00002010), including
CACGGCAAAGTCAGACAGACCGTAGGCGAATTTCAACAGGCTGCTAGTCTTCCGTCTTGGCCGCCTTGGCCTTGGCAGCGCGCTGCTTGCGCACTTCCTTCGGGTCCGCAATCAGCGGACGATATATTTCCACCCTCTCTCCTGACTGCAGCACCCGCTCTGCAGGTTTGGGGACGGCCTTGCCGAAAATACCCAGCGGGGCACTTTCCAGATCCAGCTCGGGGAAGTGCTGATCCATGCCGGACAGACGCACGGCGTCCAGCATGCTGGTGCCCTCGGGCACATTAAGCGTCACAATCTTCTGCTTGTGGGGCAGCGCATAGGCCACCTCCACCACCATGGTCTTCTCAGCCACCCCAGGTCTCCTTGGCCCGCTGACAGAAGGCGTCCACCATTGCATTGGCTGCCTGATTGAACAACGGCCCCAGCGTCGCCTTGACCAGGGCGCCGGCGTACTCGAAATGCAGATCCAGAGTGATCTTACACGCCGAATCACCAAGCGCCTTGAACTCCCAGGCACCACGAAAATCGCTGAACGGGCCATCCACCAGACGCAGCGTAATGCGCTCGCCCGGCACCAACGCATTTCGGGTAGTAAAGGCCTGGCTCATGCCGGCCTTGGCAATGTCCAGACGGGCACACATCTCGGTGTCAGTCTCACTGAGAACCGTCGCACCGGAGCACCAGGGCAGAAACTCCGGATAACATTCAACCCGGTTAACCAGGTTGTACAAATGGCTGGCCGGATACGGCAACAAAGCCGAGCGCTGAATGTGGGTCATGCAATCTTCACTTGGTCAGTTCGGTGACGAGGATAATCAGAATCCCCGCAGGGGCTACATAGCGTAACAGCGAATAGATGAGCGGGAACAGGCGGCGATACTTCAACGCCAGCTCATCGCGGAATACATCGCGGTCCAGCACCCAGCCTGCGAACAGCACAAACAGAAGACCACCCAGAGGCAGCATGATGCGGCTGGTCAGATAATCAATCGATTCAAAGAACGTCATGCCGCCCTCACTGGTCCAGCGGAACAGGTGCCAACCGTCAGCATCGGACACAAAGAACCGCGCATCCGCCAGCACGTTGAACGACAGCACCGTACCCAGGCCAACTACCCAGCAGAGCAGCGCAATCACCGAGGTCACCCACACACGACTGCGACCACTGCGCTCAACCCAAAACGCCACTGCCGGCTCGAGCATGGAAATCGCCGAACTCCAGGCCGCTACAGTTACCAGCACAAAGAACACAACACCAAACAGGTTACCGCCGGCAATATTGCCAAAGGCGATTGGCAGCGTGACAAACATCAGGCCCGGCCCTTCATTGGGCTGCAGCCCGGCGGCAAACACTACCGGAAACAGGGCCATTCCCGCGGTTAGTGCTACGACCGTATCCAGCAGACCAACCGTCAGCACTGTCGATCCAATGGACGCCTTGCGCGGCATATAGGCGCCGAACACCATGATCGAGCCGACACCCACGCTCAGGGTAAAGAATGCGTGCCCCATGGCGGCCAGAATACCGTCAGGCACCTTGGCCAAATCAAACTCGAACAGAAAGCGCACACCCTCCATGAAATGACCCGTGGTAAGGCTGTACCCCAGAAGCGCCACCAGCAGTACAAACAGCATCGGCATCAGAATCCGCAGCGTGCGCTCAAGGCCCGCCACCACACCCCGGGCAATCACCCAACCGGTGAGCAGCATAAATAGCGTATGCCACACCGTCAGCCGAACCGGGTCGCTAACCAGGCTGCCGAAACGCTGCCCCCCACCGTCACCGTCAATGCCGGCAAACTCACCGCGCACCATGCCAACGATATAATCGAGCGCCCAGCCAGCCACCACGCTGTAAAAGGACAAGATCAGCAGCGCACCAGTCATCCCCATCACCGCAGCCCAGGACCAGGCGGACGAAGCGTTCGAGTATCGGGAAAGCGTCTTCAGCGTATTGACCGGGCTCTGTCTGCCGCGCCGTCCCAGCAGGGTCTCGGCCAGCATCACCGGCAAACCGATCAGACAGATGCAGATCAGATAGACCAGAACAAAGGCGCCACCGCCATATACACCAGTCATGTAAGGGAACTTCCAGATGTTGCCGAGGCCTACGGCAGATCCGGTTGCCGCAAGAATGAAGACCCAGCGGCTTGCCCAGATCCCGTGAATGGAGACAGCGTCTTTGCTCATAAAGAGTCCCGGAGTACCCAAAAAAAGGAACGCATTGTCCAGATTTTAACCAATCACCACAAGGTCAAATCGCCGCAGGCATGAAAGCCCTCCACCCGCAAAATCCGCCGATACAGCATAGGAAACTACAGGTATACTGACGCGCCTATGAGCAAGCAAAAGAAATCCCCGGCCAACAGCGGCACCATTGCGCTGAACAAAAAGGCCAAACACGACTATTTCATCGAGCAGCGCTTCGAAGCCGGCATCGCACTGACCGGCTGGGAAGTAAAGAGCCTGCGCGAGGGTAAGGTGCAGCTGGTCGACAGCTACATCCTGCTCAAGAACAACGAAGCCTTTCTGCTGGGCGCCCACATCACGCCGCTGAAGACCGCCAGTACGCACGTCATCGCCGACCCGACCCGCACCCGCAAACTGCTGCTGCACGCACGCGAACTCGACAAGCTGGTCAATGGCGTACAGGCCAAGGGCTTCGCCTGCGTCCCGCTCGCGCTGTACTGGAAGGGTCACCTGGTCAAATGCGAAATTGCCCTGGTACGCGGCAAAAAGGACTTCGACAAACGGCAGACAGAGAAAGAGCGCGACTGGGATCGCGAGAAGCAACGCGTCGTACGCGAGAACCATCGCTAATTTTTTTTTTGCTACCCGCTGAACTTTCCCGCAACCAGCCCGTCATACCCTTTGACAGGCTGGTCCGCTCCACCAGCCGGTTTATGGTTTAAAGCATGTAACGCCTATACCCTGACTCGTCAGGGTATTTTTTTGTCTGCCGTGGCGGCTCGGGGAAAACGAAATGCGTCAGGCCGCTTGACGATCACGCCCGCACACCGCGCAAACCGGGCAGAACCGCCCTGGCCTGCAAACGATAGCTATTACTCAGGGAACCTTTCGCGTACAATCGCATCTTAGTAACAGACCTGAAAGATTTGGGGCCGATTTGGATTCGACGACGGTTACAAAACTTGAGGGGCATGCCGAGCTGGTAGCAGAACTCGTAAATTCGCTGCTGCAAACTTATAGTTGCCAACGACGACAACTACGCACTAGCCGCTTAAGCCGGCTAGCAGCCTCTAGGGGATGCCTGTAAACCCGAAGATTTGGCTGTCAGATAGAACAGGATCGCCGCCAAGTTTGCTGTAGACGTAACGGCTAAAACTTATACAGCTCGCTCCAAGCACCCTGCCACTCGGGCGGCGCGGAGTTAACTAAGTAGAGATGGCTAAGCATGTAGAACCGATAGCGGCGGACTGGCGGACGGGGGTTCAAATCCCCCCGGCTCCACCAAATATACATCTAAGGGCGTCCACGGACGTCCTTTTTTGTGCCTGAAATATATACAAATCAATAACTTAGCATCCATCAGCGTCCACAGACGTCCACCAGCAGCCAGTACTTCTGGTATTCCAAATGGTATTCCAAGCATTCACATGGTATTTTTTGGAATACCAAAGACGCAGCTGGAATACCAAAATGTCAGGCAAAGCCATACGTCTCACCGAAGCCAAGGTGAAGAATGCCGCCCCCGCAAAGACGGATTACGTCTTAGGTGATGGCGACGGCCTTCAAATGCGAGTGAGAAGCAATGGCTCTAAGCTCTGGAATTTCAACTACTACCACCCGGTGACCAAAAAGCGTCTCAACATGGGACTTGGAACCTATCCCGAAATCTCACTCTCACAAGCTCGCAAGCTCACCATCGATGCAAGACAGCTGATTTCTCAGGGAACCGATCCTAAGGAACAGCGAGATAACACCCGCCAGCAGCAAAAAGCTGCCAGCGAGCACACCTTGAGAAAAGTTGCCGAAGCCTGGTTTGATCTGAAAAAAACAGACGTCACACCAGCCTATGCCGAAGACATTTGGCGGTCACTGACGCTGCATGTCTTCCCGGATCTTGGAGATACCCAGGTATCTAGCATTACAGCGCCGAAAGTCATCGAGCTTCTTCGCCCCATTGAAGCTAAAGGCAGTTTGGAAACCGTGAAGCGCCTGTCTCAGCGGCTGAACGAAATCATGACCTATGCAGTCAATTCAGGTCTTGTACTCGCCAATCCCCTCAGCGGCATTAGAGCAGTCTTCAAAAAGCCAAAGAAACAGAACATGGCAGCTCTTAATCCAGAAGAGTTGCCAGAGCTAATGATTGCCATCGCCAATGCGAGCATCAAACGCACTACCCGCGCCTTGATCGAATGGCAGCTGCACACCATGACCCGACCAGTAGAGGCAGCAACCACACGCTGGGCTGACATCGATATTGATAAGAAGATCTGGACTATCCCAGCAGAGCGCATGAAAAAACGTCGCCCTCATATCGTGCCGCTAACGGAGCAAACACTCTCCATCCTGGATGCAGTGAAGCCTTTCAGCAGGCATAGGGAGTACGTTTTCCCGGCTGACCGCGATCCACGCACTCACTGCAATAGCCAGACTGCAAATATGGCACTCAAGCGCATGGGCTTTGCTGGCAGACTGGTCAGCCACGGCATGCGCTCTATTGCCAGCACCGTTCTCAACGAGCATGGATTTGACCCTGAACTGATTGAAGTAGCCCTGGCGCACGTAGACAAGAATGAGGTCAGAAGCGCTTATAACCGTGCTGACTACATTGAACGGCGCAGACCAATGATGGAATGGTGGAGTCAGCATATTGATCAGGCCGCCACTGGAAGCCTTTCTGTTGCTTCTGTTAACCCAGAAAATTCGAGAAAGGTTGTGCCTATTCGATAAAGCAATGACTAATCCCGGCCAGAAGGGGACCTTTCTGGGAGATCAACAAACCTGCCCCTTTTGCGCTGAAGAAGAAGCGGCTGCGGAGGCTTGCGCGGCAGGTAAAATAGTTTTACCGCAGCCACATAAATGGGAAAACCTGCATGGGCTATACCTTTTAAGGGCAGGAAAAGGTAATTTACGAAGTCTGCTTTAACAGAAGAAGCCCAAGGAGGGCCATTGGATGGCCGTTGTCAGATACAAGAAATGCTGCGGCGATCTCTCAAACGAAGTAAAAACCTGCCTACATTACGACGTATCAAACTTCGTGCATACGAAAGGGGCTTGTCTCACGAGACGGACAAGCCCCGTATGTCGCCGTTTGAGCCGATCTGGCAGAACCCGGAAATCGATGCAATGCAGGGCGACCCTTGGGCCGCTAATTAAGTGCGGCTTGGCAGCGTGTAAATATAGTTTTCTAGCCTTACAAGCCTCAAGTTTTAGCGGTACGACCTGCGCCACGCCAGTAGCAGATATCTACACGGACATGGAGAAAAGGACCCGATGAAGACGACGGGAAGGATGCTGATAGTAAAGGCAGTGAGCTACAAGCCGCGCCAAACCACCCCCGAGGATTGGAGCCAACCACGAATAGAAGACGAGCTGCGGCTTATCCGGTCTCGTACCAAGAAAGTTGCTGACCGGCACCACCCGTTCATGAACAAGAAGATCAATGATGGTAGTCGTTGCGTATTCATAAACGACTTCAAGGATCTTGGTGAAAATGGGGGAGTACTGTTCACGGTCTGTTCTTACGTCAAAGGTCATGCGCCAGAAGCTTTTTCACCTAAAATGGAAGAAGAAAAGGTCGACGTTGACGTGGTTAGCCTTTCAGATCCAGCCGGCGACCCGAAGGAGTTAGCTTATACCTATCGAGTCCTCGCATTCGGTCAGATTCTCATAGTCGAGAACGTTATGGGTTCCGGCGGCATAGCGGGCTTAGAACGTCTCTTGCGGGCGCTTCTTAAGGAGTTCCACCCAAAGCATCACGGTTTGCTACAGCTGTCTGATATCGAGTCGCAGGACCTCCGTGAGCTGATTCACTCTAAGAATGGCATCAAGGAGATAAAGGCTAAGCTGTTGCACGATGTGGTTGGGACTGGCAGCACCTATGGCACCAAGCTTTCATCGATAAAGCAGTCGATTATGGGGACGAATAAGTGCGCTGTGACGTGGGAAGCTGCGGATGACGATGAGATCAATGTGGAGGATGCAATGGACCTGCTCGATGACTCCGCATTTGACTCGATTTCTGTAAAGTTTAACCAAGGCGGTGGCTTCACAAGCCTCGATAAGTATCGCGAGAGAAAGCCCGTCCAAATTCAGATTACACCGGAGGGAAGAATCGCAGTAAGCGAGGTGGAGGCCCATCTGAATTCATATCTTCGAGACTTGCGTAACCCGGATGTGAAGGGTCCAATAACGTACAATGGCATTCTCCGGAAAAACATGAAGCAACTGAGCAAATAAATATGAGACTTCGTGACTTCATCATTCCCGACGAAGTGCAAAGCGCGTCCGCAGCAGCGACGGGCATGCTTGGTATTGTTACGCGCACGTCTCATTTTTGGCTTAAGCAGTGCTTTGCCGCGATTCTCCCTGTCGCGTTGGGTTTCGGTCTAGGCTGGCTGCTCTCAGGCGCGCTTGCGGGAAGGGAAGAATCTATAATCCGCGGCGTCGTCGCTGCGGTCTTGACTCTTGCTTCTGTGCTCGCTGGCTTTATGGTTACCTTGATGCTTTTCACTGGTCGTACTACCGGGGCTTCAAGCCTGCCATTCGAACAGGCCGAAGAGTACGTTGCCAAAGTCAAGTATCTGCTTTTTTCCCAAGCAGTGACGCTCATCGTACATCTCTTACTCATTGCGTTTTGCATAGCCTGGCTTATCGCAGACGCTGTGGGAGCAGCGCTGCTCATCGATAAGATTTTGTTGGGCGCAAGCAGCGGAGTGCTACTGCTTGCTCTCATAAGAACGTTGCTCTTACCCTTCCAGATATACGAAATTCACGAGTTTGAATTAGATTCGATGGTAGACGAAAAAAAAGACAATATCAGAAAGGCCCTACGCGAGCAGTACGATCGGAAGGAGTGACCATTCTGGGAGCAGGTCTGCCTCCCACCGCTTTCATCTCGCCTCACCGCAAACCCTTCACTTTTCCTGCTTATATAAATGGGCCTTCCGCTTGAGGTGGATTGCACTAAGTTTACAGACTAGTTTGAAAGACCGCTCTTGGCCGAAAGCAGCCCTCTAAGCAAACAACATAAACACTGCCTCAACAATTTCCATCCAAACTTTCTTCAACCCTACATAACACCCATGAGCCTACCCCAGCCAGTCCGCTCAACTGGCCTGTCTCATGAGGTTGTCACTATGTCTCGATCCTGTCCACGCTGTGGTTCGCAGCGGGTGGTTTTCTGTAATTACGGCAAGCGCATTGGCGGTTATGTTGGCACTGTTGCTGGTGGCATGACCGGTGCTGCAACGTCTACTGCAACTGGTGCATTGGCCGGTACCCGTATCGGCATGCAGGTTGGCGTCATTGCTGGCCCTGGGGGTGTAGGTGCTGGTGCCGTACTTGGCGCCATTACCGGTGCCTTTGCTGGCTGCATTGCTGGCCTGCGCCTGGGCAAGCTGGTAGATGACCAGCTGCTGTGTCAACACCGCTGCCAAGACTGCCACGCGCATTTCTGAGCGTCCGCTCACCCTTCCCTTTCTTATCTCATTTTGCCGCCTGGGCTAATTGGCTCAGGCGGTTTATGCCGTTATGGAGATTTCACCATGGCACATCAAATTGAAAATATGGCTTTCGTTGGTTCAACACCCTGGCATGGCCTGGGTAACAAACTGTCCCGTCATCAGCCGCTGGAGGTATGGCAGCATGAGGCCGGCATGAACTGGCACATCGAGGAGACCCCTGTGCGTTTTCTGTCGGATTCAGCAGCCCATCTGGGCAGCATTCACACCTTTCCGGATCAGAAGGTGCTTTACCGATCAGATACCAAGGCGCCTTTGTCTGTGGTCTCGCAGCGTTACAAGGTGGTCCAGCCCTTCGATGTATTGGAGTTCTACCGGGATCTGACTGAGTACGCAGGTTTCGAGCTGGAGACAGCAGGTGTGCTCAAGGGCGGTCGCAAGCTCTGGGCCTTGGCACGGACGGGGCAAGCATCGATGCTCAAGGGCAACGATCTGGTCAATGGTTACCTGCTGCTGGCTACGTCCTGTGATGGGAGCCTGGCGACGGTGGCCACACCTACAACGGTGCGCGTGGTCTGCAACAACACCTTGGCCATCGCACTGGACGGCTCGGCGCAATCGATCCGTGTGCCCCATAGCACTGAGTTCGATGCTCAGGCCGTCAAGCGTCAGCTGGGTGTTTCGGTAGCGCAGTGGGATGACTTTATGTATCGCATGAAAACCCTCAGCCAACGCAAGGTCAACTCAGGTGAGGCCTTGGGCTATTTCCTGCAGGTCATCTGCGATGCCGATGAGGATGTCGATGATCGCCGTGAGCTGAACCAGCATCGGGCTCTGCAGAAGGTACAGGATCTGTTTGCTGGCAAAGGACGTGGCTCTAAGCTGGAGTCAGCGCATAACACCGCATGGGGCCTGCTCAATGCGGTCACCGAATACGTTGACCACGATAAACGGGCACGCAGCGTGGATCACCGCCTGGACTCTGCTTGGTTCGGCCAAGGCGCCAGCTTGAAGCAGAAAGCCTTGGATCAGGCCATGGCCCTGGTTGCTTGATTCACGGCTCTGGACTATCACACCAAACACCACCTAAATCACCCTTAACGACATAAGCCCGGCAGCCACCGCTGACCGGGCTTTTTTGCGTCTGGAGACATCATGAACACAACCCAATCTACCCCTGCCTCTCTGGCGAATAAGCCAGGCCGAGGCGTCCTGCGCCTGGTCAGCACCAAGGATCTGAACCGTGAAGACTGGCTCGATGTACGCAAGCGTGGCATTGGCAGCTCTGACTCCTCGGCAGCCATTGGCCTGAACCCCTACAAGTCGCAGCTTGAGCTGTGGCTGGAGAAAACCAACCGCGACCAGGGCCTGGCCAAACCCAACCAGGACGATGACAGCACTCCGGTATTTTGGGGTGTGGTGCTGGAACCCGTGGTTGCTTCCCAGTATCAGCGACGCACGGGGAACAAGGTTCGCAAGGTGAACGCCGTCCTGCAACACCCAGAGATCCCCTGGATGCTCGCCAATATAGACCGTGAGGTGGTTGGCAGTGCTGAAGTGCAGATCCTTGAGTGTAAGACCGCTGGCATCAATGGCGCGAGGCTCTGGCGTGACGGCGTACCCAAGTATGTTGAGGTGCAGGTCATGCATCAGTTGGCAGTCACCGGCAAGCAAGCGGCTGATGTGGCTGTGCTTCTGGGCGGTCAACAGCTTGAGGTGTACCGGATCGAAAGGGATGAGGTCTTGATCCAGCACCTGATCGAGCTGGAACATCAATTCTGGCATTACGTTGAAACCGACACACCGCCCCCAGCCGATGGGTCTGACTCAGCTGATATGGCACTGCGTCTGCTCTATCCGGAAGACACCGGTGTGGTTATCGACCTCTCTCAGGATCAGTCCCTGAACGAGACCTATACCGAGCTCAAGCAGGTACGGCAGTCACTCTCTGATCTGAACACTCGAGAATCTGTTCTCAAGCAGCGCCTGCAAGAATCCATGGGGTCAGCCAGTAAAGCTGTGTTTGCCAATGGCTCTATCACCTGGAAGAAAGCCAAGGATGGCACCGCAGTGGATATGGAGGCCCTGTTCAAGGCGCACCCTGACCTGAAAACCCAATACCAGATCAGCAAGCCTGGCAGCAGGCGATTTCTGATCAATTGATCAACCCCATCCAGGGCAGTCCGCTCACTCAGCGATCTGCCCTTTTTCGTTATTCCCAAGGAGCATTCCCATGATCAAAGGTCTGGCTATCACGCCGCCCGTGCTCGGGCGCATCTCTATCGGCAAGGTTGTCGAGAAGAACGGCATGCGTCTGCCGGAAAAAGACGATCAATTCACCATCACCTCACAGGTACAAACCAGAGATGGCTGGGTCCTGCACCCACTGGATGAGCATCTGCGCAAGGATCAAGGCGGCAAGATCCGCAGTATTCCGGTGCGGTTACTGTTCAACGATCCTGATCTAAATTTCAGAGCTGAATACTGCCTGTTTGATCGTACCAGTGGCCGACCGCTGTGTGTGGGCAATGGAGAGACCTGTAAACGCTCTACCAGTGAAGGGCTGCAATCACTGCCCTGCCCCAGCCCGGATGGCTGTCCTTTAGCCAAGGGTGGTAACTGCAAACCCTATGGCCGGCTTAACGTGGCCATTGGGGATGATGACCTGCTGGGAAGCTTTGTATTCAGGACTACGGGCTTCAACAGCATTCGAACGCTGTCGGCCAGGCTCAGTTACCTGCAGGCGCTCTCGGGTGATCGCCTGGCATGTTTGCCATTGGAGATCCGTCTGCGCGGTAAATCCACACGGCAGAGCCATGGCACACCGATCTACTACGTGGATCTGATCCTGCGCACAGGCCTGTCTATGGAGGAAGCCCTTGCCCAGGCCAATACCTTGGACCGTGCCCGGCGCGATGCAGGCTTTGATCAAACCGCCCTGGATGCAGCAGCTCGAGATGGCCTCCTTAATGGCGCCTTTGAGGACAGTGATGAGGAAGCCGAGCAGGTCCTGGAGGAGTTCTACCCTGAAGCCACAGTCACCTCTACGCCACAGACAACGGCTATTTCGAGTTACAGCAGCCGCAAACCAAAACGTGACAAACCCACTTTGCACGACCTGATCCTGCAGCGCACCCACAGCCTGCAGGATCAACCAGTGGCACCTAGCAACCAACCTTAAACACTCTGGAGTTAAACATGCAGAAATCAGCCAAACAGGCGGCCATTGCGCCGCCTTGTAGTGGTCAACTGATCCCGGACACTGTTTTAAGTTTTTCTTCTGCC
>CETH01163384.1_pt1 | contig 10930 bp, 8 predicted proteins | sample 361461 | NCBI WGS metagenome assembly CETH01 (sample SAMEA2622695, study PRJEB7988) | marine metagenome | isolation source: saline water (ENVO:00002010), including
GTTTTGTCTCTCAAAATTATGCCTTTCAAAATTCGGCTGTATATAGACTTTTCGCCTTGTTCAATCAACTGTTTATGTCGTCTTTTTGCCCTAATTTTTGCACTTACTGTAATGAAAAGCTTTATTTTTGCATTTTTAAAAACATTAGAACCTATATCTCTACCATCTATCACGCATCCTTTATAAGATTTTAGCATATCTTTTACTATAATCTTTTGCTGATAATTAATAAAATTCCTTATTTCTTTATTTTTAGCAATTTTAGATGTGGCTTTACTGATAATTTCTGTTCTTAAATTTTTATGTTTTTTGGCAGATATATGTTTTAGATCTTTTAAAAATTTTTTTATATGATTTTTTTTGTTTATATCAATTTTATTTTTTAAAATCAAAAAAGTTATTCTTCTATACAGCATTCCTGAATCTAGATGGTATAATTTATATTTTTTTGCAATATACTTTGCAATTTTCTCTTTCCCAGAACCTGATGGACCATCTATAGAAATAATCAAATTATTCAGTTAAGTTTCCTCCTACCGCATTTAAATTTTGTACAAATTTTGGGAAGCTTGTTTTAATATATTCAGAATTTAAAATATTTAAATCAGTGCCCAGCCTTGTACCCATAATAGCAAAAGACATAGCTATTCTATGATCAAAATTAGTATCTATTTTATTACTTTTAAATTTACTTTTTTTTGTTGGATCGATAAATAAATTTTCTCCTTCAATTTCAGAGAATATTCCACATTTATCTAAATTATTTCTAATTAATTCAAGTCTATTACTTTCTTTTATTTTTAATTCGCCCAATCCCTTAAATAAAGATGGTGAGCTAGCAAATGAAGCGGCAATTGATAAAATTGGATATTCATCAATCATTAATCTTGCTATATCTTCATCTAATTCACAGCCTACTAGATCTGAACTTTTTATTTCAAGATCAGCAATTAATTCTCCATTAATAGTTCTTTTATTGTTAACTTTAATTTGCGCTCCCATCATATTTAGAGCTTTCAAAATACCATTTCTTGTAGGATTGATATTTATTCCATCAATTTTTAATAGTGAATTTTTATTGATTAAAGTTGCAACAATAAAAAAAGCAGCACTAGATAAATCTGAAGGTACAAATATATTTTTTGAATATAATTCTTTTTGTCCATTTATATAAATATGGTTTTCATTTTCTATTTTTTTTATATCTATATCCGCGCCAAAAGATTCAAGCATAATTTCTGTGTGATTTCTTGTAATATTTCTTTCAATTATTTTATTTGTTCCTTCAATATTTAAAGAAGCTAACATTAATCCAGATTTTACTTGCGCTGAAGGTAATGCAAGATCGTAATTAATATTTCTAAGTTTAGTTCCAAATATCTCTAATGGTAGTTTACTGTCATTGCTTTTAAAGCTAGCACCTACTTTTTCTAAAGGTTGAATAATTCTATCCATTGGTCTCTTTGACAATGAAATATCTCCGATTAATATTGAATTAAAATTTTGAGAAGACAGAAGTCCCGTTAACAACCTTGCTGTGGTTCCAGAATTACCCAAGTTAATTTCAGATGTTGGGGAAGTTAGAGAATTTAGCCCTTTACCTTCAATTAATAATTTATTGTTATTTTTAATTATTTTCACACCCATGGCTCTAAAAGCATTCATGGTATTCATTACATCTTCAGATAATAAAATATTATCAATTTCTGTAAATCCATTTGAAATAGAAGGTATAATTATTGATCTATGAGAGATTGATTTATCTCCAGGAATATTAACGTTTCCATTAATTCCTCCTGAAATTTTAGAACTAGTTAGCATAAAGACTAAATAGAAAAATTCGAACCAAGATAAAATTTTTTTATTTTGTCGTCTTTAACCGCATCCGATGGTCTACCTTCAAAAAATATAGCACCTTCATTTACTATATATACTTTGTCTACTATTGATAAAGTTTCTCTGACATTGTGGTCTGTAATTAGAATACCAATATTCTTACTCTTAAGTTTTTTAATAATAATTTTTATTTCATCAATAGAAATTGGATCAATACCTGTTAAAGGTTCGTCTAATAATAAATAATTTGGTTTTGAGGCAATTGTTCTCGCAATTTCTAACCTTCTTCTTTCCCCGCCAGATAAAACAATAGATTTTGATTTTCGTACATGAGATATGTCAAATTCATTTAAAAGATTTTCTAAAATAATATTGTGTTTATATTTATCTTTTTCAATTATTTCAATTATTGACATTATATTATCTTCTACATTCATACCTCTAAAAATCGAAGGCTCTTGAGGCAAATAACTTATTCCTTTTTGGCCTCTAATATAAATTGGTAATTTTGAAATATCCTCTTTATCAAGATAAATAGAACCAGAATCAGGATTAATTAAACCTACTATCATATAAAAGGTTGTAGTTTTTCCAGCTCCATTTGGACCTAGAAGTCCCACTATTTCTCCCTTTTGAATATTCAAACTTATATCTCGGACAATATATTTTTTATCAAATGATTTTGAAATTTTATTTATATTAAGACCATTATCTAAAATTTTAAATTTACTCATCTTCTTTTTCTTTTAATAACACTCTTACTTTTTTATCTGATTTATTTGAAGTTACTTTATAAGATTCATCTAAGGTATTTATCCGAGCATAATCTCCAACTATTGATTCTTTATCTCTAATAACTTTTACCTTATCAAATAATTCAATAATATTGTTTTTTTTATCATAAATTGCTTTAAGTGCATACATATCTAAAGTGTCAGTTTTTATGTTTACCCCGGCGTTGTCTTCTACATAGAGACTTTCTACTTCATTCACGTCTTCTATATTGATAAATTTTCCATCTATTAAGTTTCCAGTGATATTAATATCTTCACTAATTAAATTTGATTTTGGACCTTTCAAGGCAAATAATCCAGTTAAATTATTAACTTTGATGGTTCCATCGGATTTCATTTCAACTTGATTTGTGGTCAATATAGAATCTTTACCATTTATTATTATATTTTCATCTTTTATATTAAAATTAACTCTTTCCCCAATTGCCTTCATTCCTTTGTTGGACGTAAGCACCACATTGCCTTCAGATATTATTTGGATGACATCATAAAGACCTTCATTGAAAAAAGCTTTAACTAATTCATCAGCTTTTAGATTAAATTCATCTGAGTTTATTTTGATATTCTTTTTTAATAAATAATATTTTTCTTTTTTAAATACCTCAATTCCCTCATCAGTTGTAATTTCTGTTTGACCCGCTTCTCTTGCAAAAATTTGAAAAGAATAAAAAACTAATACTAATAAAAAATATTTCATTGACTTAACAACACTGACGTTTTCCCATTAAATAAAATTATATCTCCTTGTTCAATTAATCTAAACCCTTGAGAAATAATTTCAGTTCCATTTGATTCAAACTTTGAGTTTTTATTGCTTTTTGCAGTTTGTTTTTCTCTATCAAAAGTAACTTCATCGGATAAAATTTTAAACTTGTCTGATTCAAAATGAACATCATTTGTTAATAATATTAAATTTTTATCAATAAAATTACCTTGTTTAGCTTTCACGGAAATTTTTTCTTTATCATTATTAATTGTAAATGTTGGATTAAGAATATCAAATGATGGATTTAAATCAATTATTTCATTAGTACTTTTTTGAAAATTAAACTTTTGAAATAAAATAGCAATTGCAAAAATACCGCAAAATAAAAATAGCAATAATATTAAAGCTTTCTTATTTATATTAAGAAATTTATTCAATTTACGTGCTAAGTCTTAGTAAGTCATGAATATGAATTATACCTATAGGTTGGGAGTTAATGCATACGAACAGACTTGTTATTTTTTTTGAATTCATAATATTTAAAGCTTCTCCAACTAACATGTTGCTTGTAGCAAGTGTTGGTTTTTTTGTCATAACCTGAGATGCTTTCATATTAACTATGTTGGTTTTCATATTTCTTCTCAAATCACCATCAGTTATGATTCCCACAATCTTTTTTGATTTATTAATTACGCCAACACACCCAAAACTTTTCTTGGTCATAACTAGAAGAGTTTTAGACATTAATTCGTTATCTTTAACCAAAGGTAACTCCTTTGGTCCATGCATGATATCTGAGAGTTTAACAAGATCTTTGCCTAAATTACCTCCAGGATGAAATTTACTAAAATTTGATTTTTTGAATCCTCTCATTTTTAATAAACTAACTGCAATTGCATCACCTATAATTAAGGACATTGTAGTTGAACTTGTTGGTGCTAGATTTAATGAACAAGCTTCCATAGGTTTTTTAAATAAAATAGCATGATCGGATTTTTTGAATAAAATACCTTTTTTATTTGAAGAAATGCTGAGTAAAGGAATATTAAATCTTTTAGCAAAATTTATTAAATTATTTAATTCATTAGATTGGCCAGAATTTGATATAGCTAAAATACAATCATTTTTTGTTATATTGCCTAAATCCCCATGACTTGCTTCTGTTGGATGAACAAACTGAGATGGCGTGCCGGTCGACGATAAAGTCGCAGAAATTTTATTTGCAATATGACCACTTTTACCGATACCAGTAATTATTAATCTACCTTTTGTATTATAAATTGTTTTTACAACGTTATAAAAAGCGTTATTAAATGTTGAACTAAGAGTTTTAGCACTATCAATTTCTATTTTTAAAACTCTTTTTGCTTCTTTAATTATTTCTGATTTTTTCATATCAAGTTCTCATTTTAGTGCTTAAAAATATCCTCCTCGGCCCAACCTAAAAGATCTAAATCAGTTCTATACTTAATAAAGTTAAAGCATTCTTGAGCTAATTTTGTCCTTTTTTCTCTTAATAATATTTTATCTAATTCTTCTTTTATTTTGTGAAGATAAAGAACATCTGTTGCAGCATATTTTTGTTGAGAGATTGTTAATTTTTTTGAACCCCAATCAGATGTTTGCTCTTCTTTTGAAATATTTTTATTCAATAATTCTTTGCACAAATCTTTATATCCATGTTTATCAGTAAATGTTCTTGTCAATTTTGAAGCAATTTTAGTACAATAAATATTATCAATATTTATTTTATAAGAGTATTTTAATATCCCTACATCAAATCTAGCATAGTGAAATATTTTTATTAGCTTCTTATTTTGAAAAATTTTAATTAAATTTTTTGGTTTTTTTTGAGCATTTTCTATTTTAACTAAATGGCAAATACCATTTCCGCTAGACAATTGAACTAAACATAATCTATCTCTAGAGTGTTTTAAACCCATAGTTTCTGTATCAATTGCCACTGAATTTTTAAAAATAATATTGCTTGGCAAATCATTAATATGTAATTTAATTTTCATACTATAAAATTTGAAAAAATTTGTTAAAAGTAGTGCTATATCACTTTAAAATATAAACGTCATGAAAACTGTATTAATTTTTGGAGGATCTGGCTTTATTGGCCAACATATAGCTAGGAGAATGGCAAAAAATGGCTATAAAGTCATTATTCCTTACCAAGGACATGTAGATGATGCAAAATTAAGATTTATTGGAGGAGTTGGTCAAATTTGCCCAATTAAGTTCCGTAGTTTATCGGAAAAAATTATTGACGAGTCTATTAAGGAATCCAATGTAATAATCAATCTCAAAACTTTATGGTATGAAAAACCTGTTTCTTTTGAAAAAGGGATATATAAATTTAATCAAGATCTTGTTTATTTAATTAAAAATCATGACCAAAATAAATTGTTAATTTTCTTTTCTGGACTTGGCACTACACACGACTCTAAATCAAAAAGAACAAAAATAATTGCTAAAACTGAGGATTATATAATAAACAATCTGTTAAATAGTTTGATTATAAGGCCCGGCCTAGTATTTGGATTAAATGATAATTTTTTAAGAAAAATAATGCCTTTGATTAAATTATCCTTCATAATTCCTATTTTTGGAAGTGGGGAAACCAGAGTCCAACCTGTCTATGTCGATGACGTAGCAAAGGCCGTAGAAAGGTTGGTAGTTAATAAATATATTGGTAATAAAATTTATGAATTGTATGGTTCTGAGAATTTTTCATATAGATTTTTATATAGATTTTTGGCCCAATCTTTAGGTTTGCATAGAATTATTTTTCCGATTCCAATTTTTTTAGCAAAAGTATTAGTGTATTTTATTCAAAAAATATCGAGTAAATTCATAACAATTGAACAATTGAATCTTTTTATGAATGACAGCCTTCCTTCTAATAAAACGGCTACTTTTAGTGATCTAGGGATAGGGCCTCAAAATATTCTTCAAGTAATAAAAATTATTATTAAAAAATAGTTAAAAATTGCCTAAAATAGTACATTTTTTTAAATTTAGTACAAACATGGGACTAATTACACTATTTTTTTATATATTTTTTAATTTTTAAGGGTTAATACGAAAAAAATTAATAGAATTAGTACCAATATTTTACTAAATGTTAAAATTTGTAGATATACCTTTAAAAAAACCTAACAAAATTTCTGTTAGTCAAAGAAAACAGGATTTTAGCGAAATTTATGTAAATTTTGCTAAAGAAAAAGCTGAAGAACAAGCTTCTAGATGTTCCCAATGTGGCGTTCCTTTCTGTCAAGTTCATTGCCCTCTTCACAATAATATTCCTGATTGGTTAAAACTGACTGCAGAAAATAGATTAGAAGAAGCTCACGAACTTTCTAGCTCTACAAATAATATGCCTGAAATATGTGGGAGAATTTGTCCCCAAGATAGACTATGTGAAGGAAATTGTGTAATTGAAACTTCTGGTCATGGGACTGTTACAATAGGATCAGTTGAAAAATATATTAATGATTTTGCTTGGGATAACGGTTGGATTAAAAATATTGAAGTTGAAAAAGAATCTTCTTTATCAATTGGCATCATAGGTTCGGGTCCTGCCGGACTTGCTGCTGCAGAGCAATTAAGAATAAAAGGTTATCAAATCACAATTTATGATCGATATGATCGTCCAGGAGGTTTGTTAATTTATGGTATACCAAATTTTAAATTAGATAAACAAATTGTTAATAGAAGAACAAAAAGACTATTGCAAAGTGGTATTAATTTTAAATTAAATTGTGAAATTGGATCGACGATTAGTTTTGATGAAATTAAAGAAAAACATGACGCAATTTTAATAGCCACTGGAGTTTATAAACCTAGAACAATAAATTTAAATAATAAAAATTTCTCAAATGTTGTACCCGCTTTAGAATATTTAATTGCTAGTAATAAAAAAGGTCTCAAAGATAGAGTTCCAAAATTTGATGATGGTCATCTAAACAGTTTCAAAAAAAATGTATTGGTAATTGGGGGTGGAGATACAGCTATGGATTGCGTACGTACAGCAGTCAGACAAGGAGCTGAAAGTGTTACATGCTTATATAGAAGAGATAAAAAAAATATGCCGGGCTCTTTACAAGAAGTTGAAAATGCAATTGAAGAAGGAATTAATTTTGAGTGGTTAACACTACCTACTGAATATATTGGTAATGGCAAAATTGACAAAACTAAAATTGTTAGAATGCAACTTGGTTCACCAGATGAATCGGGTAGAAGAAAATCAGAGCCTATAATAGGAAGTGAAAATATTATTGAAACAGATTTAATAATAGAAGCCTTAGGTTTTGAGCCTGAAAATATTCCTAATTTATTTAACAAGGATGATTTAGTTGTAACAAATTGGGGCACAATTAAAATTGATTTTAAAACTATGATGACAAGCATCGATGGAGTTTTTGCTGCCGGGGACATCGTTAGAGGTGCAAGTTTAGTAGTTTGGGGAATTAAGGATGGGAGAGATGCAGCAGAAAATATTCATCAGTATTTGCTTAATAAATCTAAAGATTTGATGTTTGAAAAGAGAGTAGATTAATGAAAAAGAATTTACTATTGAATAAATGGGAAGAAAGCAGAAAAATATTAGAAAGTAATCACGCATATAATGAATTAGATGAACATTCTTCGTGTGGGGTAGGATTAATCGCTTCAATTAAAGGAGCAAATTCCAGAACCATAGTAGATATGGGAGTAGAGGCATTAAAGCGTCTTTATCACAGAGGCGCTGTAGACGCTGATGGTAAAACTGGAGACGGTGCAGGAATACATTTAAATATCCCAAAAGATTTCTTTATAGAGCAAATTGAAAGAACTGGTCATAAACCTAATGCAATGCCATTTGCAGTTGGAATGGTATTTTTACCAAGAACAGATTTTGCAGCTCAAGAAAAATCAAGAAATATTATTGAATCGGAAATCCTAAAATCAGATTTAAAGATTTATGGATGGCGTCATGTTCCTATTAATACAAAAGTAATTGGTGAAAAAGCAAAAATTACTAGACCAGAAATTGAACAGATTTTAATTGAAAATGATATTTACGAAGATAAAGATATTTTTGATACTAAACTTTATATAATTAGAAAAAGAATTGAAAAAATAATCCAAAAAGAAAATATAAAAGATTTCTATATTTGTTCATTATCCTCGCAAACTATAATCTATAAAGGAATGTTCTTAGCTGAACAACTTGCAAATTTCTATCCAGATATTCTAGACAAACGTTTCATTTCTAAATTTGCATTATATCATCAACGATATTCTACTAATACTTTTCCTACTTGGTCGTTAGCACAACCTTTTAGAGTTATTGCACATAATGGAGAAATCAATACGCTTAAAGGTAATAAAAATTGGATGTCCGCACACGAGCCACGTTTATCTCATCAAAATTTTGGAGATTCTATAAATGATTTAAAGCCAATAATTGATCCCAATGCATCAGATTCAGCAGCATTAGACTCTGCAGTTGAGCTTTTGGTTAATTCAAATAGATCTTTGCCTATGGCCAAACTTATAACTATTCCAGAAGCATGGGCACATCGGGGAGATTTTTCAAAAAAATTAAAAAATTTATATGCATATGCAAATGCTGTTATGGAACCATGGGATGGTCCTGCTGCATTATGCGGAATTCACAAAAACTGGGCAATTGCAGGAATGGATCGCAATGGTTTAAGACCCTTAAGATACTCATTAACAGACGATTATCTTATTGTAGGATCTGAAACAGGCATGGTCGAGATTGAAGAATCTCAAATCATAGAAAAAGGGAGAGTTGGTCCAGGACAGATGATAGGAATCAATTTTAGAGAATCAAAGTTTTACAAAGATGAAGAGATTAAGCTCATGCTGTCTTCTTCTAAGCCTTTTGAAAATTGGACAAAAAAGATCACACACTTGGACAAAATGGTTCAGTCAGTTGATGAAGAATTTCGAGCTATAGATCCTAAAGATTTAAAAAAAAGAATGGCTTGTTTTGGATGGACTATTGAAGATATAGAACTCATTTTACAACCTATGATTGTAGATCAAAAAGAAGCTACTGGATCTATGGGAGATGATACACCTTTAGCCGTTCTTTCAGAAAATTATAGAGGGTTGCATCATTTTTTTAGACAAAATTTTAGTCAGGTCACTAACCCTCCTATTGATAGTCTTCGTGAAAAAGTTGTTATGAGTCTAAGAACTAAAATAGGCAATCTTAGTAATATTTTAGATGAAGATGAATATCAGTGCGATCATTTACAATTAAACTCCCCTATTTTATCAATCAATCAATTTAAAACCTTGCGTCAATATATGAAAGATAAGGTCAAAATAATTGATACAACACTTAATTTAGAAGAAGAACATGTATCTTTTAAAAAAGAATTAATGCGCATTAATCAAGAAGCAGAACAAGCAGTAAGATCGGGTTTTGTTCATATTATATTAACAGATAAAACATTATCAAAAAATATAATGGCTTTACCTATGATACTAGTTACAAGCTCTGTTCATAATCATCTTGTAAAGAAAAATTTAAGAACTTTTATATCTTTAAATATACAGTCTGCAGAATGTTTAGATATACACTACTACGCAGTTTTATTAGGAGTGGGAGCGACAAGTATAAACGCATATGTTGCTCAACAAGCAATTGCAGAAAGACACAAAAAAGGTCTTTTTAAAAATCTAACATATGAACAGTGTGTTGAAAGATACATTATATCAGTGAAGAATGGATTATTAAAAATTATGAGCAAGATGGGAATTTCTGTAGTTAGTTCGTATCGTGGCGGATGTAATTTTGAAGCCATAGGATTGAGTCGTAGCTTAATGGCAGAATATTTTCCCTCAATGAGTTCAAAAATTTCTGGAATAGGACTTAAGGGGTTAGAAAAAAGATCAATTTTAGCGCATAAAAATGCTTTTGATAATAATTTATTTACTTTGCCTATAGGAGGTTTTTATCGTTATAGAAAAGGGGGCGAACAGCATTCTTTTGATGCAAGTTCTATTCATATGTTACAAAGCTCCGTAGGAATAGATAGTTACAAAATATTTAAAAAATATTCTGAAATAGTTAACAATGATCAGATAATTAACTTAAGAGATTTGCTAGCTTATAAATCTTCAAGAAAATCTATACCGATAAATAATGTTGAGAATATTAATAAAATAAGAAAAAGACTAGTTGCTCCAGGAATTTCTTTAGGAGCTCTTAGTCCAGAAGCTCACGAAACATTAGCTATAGCTATGAATAGAATAGGATCAAAATCAGACTCAGGGGAAGGTGGAGAAGATCCTGAAAGATTTAAATTAAAAAATAATGGAGATAATCCCTCTTCTGCTATTAAACAAATTGCAAGCGGTCGTTTTGGTGTAACTTCAGAGTATTTAAATAAATGTGAAGAAATTGAAATTAAGATTGCTCAGGGGGCTAAACCAGGAGAGGGTGGCCAACTGCCTGGAGGTAAAGTAACGTCTCTAATAGCCAAACTTCGTCATTCAACAAAGGGTGTAACTTTGATAAGCCCTCCTCCACATCACGATATCTACTCCATAGAGGATTTAGCCCAAC
>CETH01179256.1_pt1 | contig 10926 bp, 9 predicted proteins | sample 361461 | NCBI WGS metagenome assembly CETH01 (sample SAMEA2622695, study PRJEB7988) | marine metagenome | isolation source: saline water (ENVO:00002010), including
TCATTATAATTTGAATCTGTTTCCGTGATTTTTTTGAAATTCATTTCATTTAAAATTAGTCAATTATAATTTCTTCAAGGACATACTCATCATATTCGCAGACCTTGAAGTAACCAAAAACAATATCATCATCATTATTAACGTTATTAATGTTCCCTTTGATTGATGCTGGAGGTGTTGAGAATGGGCCATTTTGGGTGTTTGTTTGTATGAGAATTTGAAGCATATATTTGAAATAATTATAATTTATACCTTCCATTTTAACTTTAAGTTTTTTTGACTCAGGTATCTGATCTTTATTAATAAAATATGAAAATGTAAAGCTGTTTCCGTTGATGTAAAGGTCTCTAGCAACTTGTATATTACCTTTGTCACCAAATTCGAATAGAAAATAATTATCATTTTGAATAAGATCTGTAAACGTTGTAACAATTTCAATATCATCATCGCTTAAGGTATTTCTATCACCTTGTGTAACATTATCGATAAGACTTGATTTTGTTAAGTTTTCTATAGCTGAAAATTTGTTTTTTTTGTGTTCCACGATTAGCTGGTAGCCACTTTGCTCATTTATATATGGAATATCAATCTCATAAACACCATCTTCGATAAAGTTTAGAATATATTCCTTGTTTGTTTTCAATTCTAATATCCTGACATTTGCATCATTAATGTACGTTATATTATCATTAAAATAAGGTCTTGATTTTGTTATTAGAACTTTTGAAAATCCTGAGTTTGAGTTTACATGCTTATTGATTTTTGCATCAATTACATAATTTTCATTTGAAAAATTGAGATCTAAATCAATAACCTTTTCGCATCCAAAAAATAAAATAATTGATATAAATAAAAATATTTTTTTCATTAAAATTTAAAATTATAGGTTACTGAGGGAACTATGCCAAAAATTGATATTTGTACTGCCTCATTTTTGAGTGTTTCGTTATTCCTTCTAAAAATAATTGATGATGCATTATCCCTATTATATAAATTATAAACTCCGAAAACCCATGAGCTTTCAACTTTTTTATCTTTCTTATTTGGAGTTAGTGTAAGATTTACATCAAGTCTGTGATAATTTGGTAGTCTGTTTGAATTTCTTTCACCATAATTTGGAACATTTAAATTCATATAATTATATTGTGAATTAGGATAATTTGTTGGCTGACCTGTTTGAAAAATAAAATTACCAACTATTTTAAGTTTTTTATTTAAGTTATACTCCGTATTAATACTAAAATCATGTGTTTTATCATAGGGCGTATTATACCATTTTGACATATTAATTCCATTTTCGTTACTATTTCTTCCACTTGTTTTTTGCTCTGATTTTGATAAAGTATAAGCAATCCAATATTTATGTCTACCCAAATTTTTTCTTAGTAGCAGTTCCATCCCATATGCTCTTGAAATTCCTGGTAATATAACTGTCTCAATATTATCATTTGCAACTAAATCAGCTCCATCAATATAATCCAATCTATTTTTAATTTTTTTATAGAAAACCTCAGACTCAAATTTGATTCCTTTCAATTTGGTATAATAACCAAGTGCAAATTGATCTAATTTTTGAGGTTTGATATAAGGTCCACTTGGCACCCAAATATCCAGTGGAGTAGGAGAACTTGTATTCGAAATTAAGTGCAGGTATTGATTTAGCCTGTTATAGCTAGCCTTAATACTTTGATTTTTAAAATTATAAGAGATATTTAATCTAGGCTCAATGTTGCTGTATGTGCTAAAAACAGATGAGTTATTATCAAAATTTTCAGCTAGTGGAGTTGCAGGATCATAAATATTTAAAACATTATCATAAATCAAAGGATTATTATTTAGATATTTTTGGAGTCCACTTTGTCTTAGCCTGAGAAATTGGTTAACTCTAAATCCATATCTCATCGATAATCTATTACTTAATTTGTGAATTACATCGAAATAAGCTGAATTTTCCATTGCAAACTTTTTATTAAGCTGAGAAAAATTGATTCCAGATTCATCTGTAAGAGGTCCAATTGAACCAGGATTAAAGTCGAAGTATATAAAATTTAAACCATAATTGAATTGAAACTTGTTTGAAAAATAGTTTTTTAAATCAAATTTTAAATTGAAATTTTTTATTCCTGATTTCCAATCAAAACCAACAAAATCTAATTCAAGACCATAATAATAATTACTAAAAATTAAAGATGTATTTGTGAATGTCTTATCATTTATTAAGTGGTTCCATCTTAGATTTAAGGTGCTGTTACCATAAGTGTTCGAGAAAGTACCATCAAGTTTAAATAAATCTCTTCCAAAATAACCCGACAGAAATATTTTATTTTTTTTATCAATTACAAAATTTGATTTAGTATTCAAGTCATAGAAATATGCAATATTTTCAATATCAGTGAGTTTGAGAAATAGATGTGCATAAGTTCCTCTAGAAGCAACTAGAAAAGAGCTCTTATTTTTTTGTATTGGTCCTTCAGCTAAAAATCTGCTTGAGATAGCTCCGATTCCTCCATTAAAAGAAAATTTCTGATTATTACCATCCTTTTGATAAACATCCAAAACTGAGGATAATCTTCCACCATATGACGATGGAATACCGCCTTTGAATAATTTTACCTCTTTTATGGCATCAGAATTAAAAACTGAAAATAAGCCAAATAGGTGAGAAGAATTGTATATAATTGCCTCATCAAATAATATCAGGTTTTGGTCAGCACTTCCACCACGCACATTGAATCCAGAGGCGCCTTCACCAGCACTGGAGACACCGGGCAGTAGTTGGATTGTTTTAAGTATATCGGATTCACCAAAAACAACAGGTGTTTGTCGAATGGTTTTTCCTGACAAAATATTTAGACTTAATACAGGCAGTTCAATATCAACTTCTTCGCTATTATCTGTAACCACTACTTCATCTAATGATTCTATTTGCTCTTGGACATATACGTTAATTGAGAGGTTTTTATCTAGCTTTATATTTTCAGTAAATTCTTTGTAACCAAGGCTCTGTACTTTTAAGGTATATTCACCCTCATCCAAGGTAATAGAAAAAAAACCATAACTATTAGTTACAGTTCCAACTTGCAGTTCCTCTATTATCACACTGGAACCAATGACCAGTTCATTACTTTGACTATCAAGTACATAACCGTTAATGGTAAACTCTTGTTGGGATTGAATTAAAAAAAAATTCAGAATAAAAAGTAGAGAAATAAGTTTTTTCACAAGAGCAAAGTAATCAAAAATAAACTAATTATTCAGCTTTAATTTTTATGATACTTTAGAATCAAGATTGGTTTTGATAGCATCTAAAAATTCTTGTGTATTTAAATAGTGCTGTCTTTTTAAATTACTTCCATGAATCAATAATGCTAAGTCTTTAGTCATCTTTCCTGATTCCACAGTTTCAATACAGACTTTTTCAAGTAAATTACAAAAAATTAAAAGTTTATCATTTGAATCTAATTCAGCTCTATGTATGAGTCCTCTGGTCCAGGCAAATATTGAAGCTATTGGGTTTGTTGAAGTTTCTTTGCCTTTTTGGTGCAATCTGTAATGCCTTGTAACGGTTCCATGTGCAGCTTCAGCTTCCATGGTTTTACCATCAGGTGTTAATAAAGTTGATGTCATCAAACCTAAAGATCCAAAGCCTTGAGCTACAGTATCAGATTGAACATCCCCATCATAATTTTTACATGCCCAAACAAAACCACCTTCCCATTTCATCGCAGCTGCAACCATATCATCTATAAGTCGGTGTTCGTAAGTAATTCCAAGCTCATCGAATTTTTCTTTAAACTCATTTTCATAAACTTCATGAAATATATCCTTGAATCTCCCATCATAAGCTTTTAAGATTGTATTTTTAGTTGAAAGGTAGAGTGGCCATTGCTTTGAAACTGCTCTATTCATACATGATCTGGCAAAACCATATATAGATGATTCAATATTGTACATACCCATGGCAATACCATCTTCTTGAAAATTATATATTTCCCATGTCTTTTTATCGTCGCCATTTTCAGGTGTAAATGTCATGGTAAGCTTTCCTTTTCCATGTGTTACAAAATCTGTTGCTCTATACTGATCGCCAAACGCATGTCTACCAATACATATTGGTTTTACCCAGCCTTGAACATATCTAGGAATATTTTTCATGATAATTGGTTCACGAAAAACAGTACCGCCGATGATATTCCTTATTGTTCCATTGGGCGATTTCCACATCTTCTTTAATGTATATTCTTTAACCCTTTGTTCATCGGGAGTTATTGTTGCACACTTTATCCCAACATTATATTTTTTTATGGCATTAGCAGCATCAACCGTAACCTGATCATCGGTAAAATCTCTGTTTTTTATGCCAAGATCAAAATACTTTATATCCAGCTCTATATAGGGCAGTATTAATTTTTGTTTGATATAGTCCCATATAATCCTAGTCATTTCATCTCCGTCGAGTTCAACAACAGGGTTTTGGACTTTTATTTTAGACATTAGAATTATTTTTTAACTTCTTGAATTCTGGCCTTTTTACCTCTGAGCTCTTTGAAGTAATATATTCTGGATCTTCTTACTTTCCCTTTTTTATTAACCTCAATTTTTTTTATTGTTGGAAGATTAAAAGGAAAAATTCTTTCAATGCCAACAGTACCTGACATTTTTCTGATGGTAAATGTTTTTGTTTTTCCAGTTCCTTTAATTTGAATCACAACACCCTTGAAAAACTGAGTCCTAGACTTTTCACCTTCTTTAATTTCGTAATAAACAGTTATTGTGTCACCAGATTTAAATTCCGGATATTCATTTTGGGTTATGAATTCGTCTTGAACGTATTTTAGTAAAGACTTCATTTTTTTTATTTTAGAATGACCAACATACATCAATGCCAGAGGTTAATCAAGAGCTGGCAAACTTACATATTTTATAATTAAAAAAAAATTATTCGGCAACTAATTAAGGCTTTATAATCTTTGTCTTCTCCTCGGATTTTTTCTCCCTCCAGTTGCTAATTTTTTCAATATTTCCAGAAAGTAGCACATCAGGAACATTTAAATCTTTATAAGTTGAGGGTCTTGTATACACTGGAGGCGCTATTATACCATCTTGAAATGAATCTTCAAGTGCAGAAGTTTCGTCATTTAAAACTCCTGGAATTAACCTTATTATTGAATCGCACAAAACTGCAGCCGGAAGTTCGCCACCTGAAAGAACGTAATCACCTATTGAAAGTTCCATTGTTATTAAATTATCCCTGACTCTTTGATCGACTCCTTTGTAATGACCACATAATATTATTAAATTTCCCTTTATTGATAATTGATTTGATATTTTTTGAGTTAATTTTTTAGCGTCGGGAGTCATGAAAATAATTTCATCATAATTATTTGACTTTTTTAGATGTGAAATACAATTATCTATTGGCTCAATCATTAGTACCATTCCTGAGCCTCCACCATATTGATAATCGTCAATTTGTTTTTTTTTGTTTTTTGAGTAATCTTTTAAATCATGGAAATTGATATTTACAATCTCTCGGTCAATAGCCCTTTTCATGATTGAGCCGGAAAAAGGACTTTTTAAAAGCTCTGGCGTAGCACTAATTACATCAATGACTTTCATTAAAATTAATCAAAAACAAGTTTTTCTTTTTCACCATTTAAATCAATAAAGGTAATCTGGAAAATATTTTCTCCCTCAAAAGATTTTAGGTCGTTTGTGCTTGATATCTTGTTATTATTAATTTCTGATAATAAATAACCTTGTCTAATGCCCATCCTAAACAATGTTCCATTTCTGTTGATAACAACTTTTACACCGTTTTCAGCATTCAGTTCAGCAAGCTCGCTTTCGCTAGCATCTTTAAGTTGCATACCATAAAATTGAACATATGTACTCCTTTTAAGTTTAACAGCAACATTTAAAGACTTATTTTCTCTAAAAATTTTCACATTCAACTTGTCACCTGGTCTTTTTGAATTTAAATATCCAGAAAGATCAGCAAACTTATTTATTCTCACGTTATCAATCTGCTGGATTATGTCACCTTTTCTAATACCTGCTAAATGAGCTCCCATGTTAGGATCTGTATCGTTTATGTAAAATCCTTCAGTTATATCAATACCTAACTCATTTGAATTTTGAGCATTTAAACTTTGACCGGTAACACCCAAAAGTCCTTTTTGTACATCTCCAAACTCTAATATATCTTCATATATTTTTCTTGCTATATTGCTAGGAACGGCAAATGAATAACCTATAAATCCAGCATTAGTACTTTGAATTGCAGTATTAATACCTATTAAATCACCGTTTATATTAACTAAGGCTCCTCCGCTATTTCCACTATTTACAGCTGCATCAGTTTGAATAAAAGATTGATTTTTGGAATCATAATCATTAAGATCTCTAGACTTTGCGCTTATAATACCTGCTGTAACTGTTGATGTCAAATTAAATGGATTACCAACTGCCAAAACCCACTCCCCAATTTTAGTTTGGTCTGAATCAGCAAATCTTATGTATGGGAATTTTGATTCACTATTGATTTTTAATACAGCTATGTCGGAGTTCTTATCAGTTCCAATTAGCTCAGCATCATATGATCTATTATCATTGGTGGTAATTTCAATTTCAGTAGCATTTTCAATTACATGATTGTTAGTAATGATGAAACCATCACTTGAAACTATAACACCAGACCCAGTACCAACTGTGGTTCTATCATTTGAATTTCCGTAAAAGAAATCAATTATGCTATTTGAGTTTTTTGCTTTTGCAGTATTTTTTACATGAACAACACTATTTATAGTTTTTTCAGCAGCTACGGTAAAGTCGGGATTTCTAACAATAAAATTTCTACTTTGTGGTGCTTGATTTGATACAGTTTCAGAATTTAAAACTGTATTAAGGATGCTGGATTCAACCTCTTTTTCATTTTTCTTTTCAATGAAAATAAAAATGACTAAGCCGATAAGTGATACCGGAAGAATTATGTTATACAAAAGCCTTAGATTCTTCATATTTATTTTTTTATAAAATTAATTTTTTAAACTTTTCTTTTTTAATTTTTAACTTCTTTTTAACATGATAAACTATATTTACATATCCATTTATGAAAATTTTTTTTGACAAATATCATGGCTGTGGTAATGATTTTATAATTATTAATAATTTATCAAATACCTTTCCAAAAATATCCAGTAAAACAATAAAAAATCTTTGTGACAGAAATTTTGGTATAGGAGCAGATGGGTTAATATTAATTAATAAAAGTAAAAAAGCATCTTTTGAAATGATTTATTATAATTCAGATGGAAAAATTAGTACAATGTGTGGCAATGGTGGAAGGTGTGCATTGCATTACGCATGGAAAAATGGTATTTCTGAAAAAAAATCTAGTTTTTTGGCATGTGATGGATTACATTTTGGTGAAGTTTCAAATGACTTCGTATCAATATCTTTGCAAAATATTGAAGAATTTAAATTTATTGAAGACGATGTTTTTATTAATACAGGGTCACCACATCTGGTAAAGATTTTCAATGATATTTCAGAAATGGATGTTTTTAAAATATCAAGAAAGATTCAAAAATTAGCCCCTTTTAAATCAAATGGTATAAATGTGAATTTTATGTCATTAACAAATCAAAGTACCATCCAACTAAGAACCTATGAAAGAGGAGTTGAGGATGAAACATTGTCATGTGGAACAGGTGCTGTAGCTGCTGCAATATCTCTAAGTATTGTGTCAAAAAAAGATTTAAAAAAGATTTTGGTTAAAGCTATGGGCGGTGACTTATTTGTAGAATTTAAGAATGATAACAATAAATTTTATGATATTTACTTATCAGGAAATGTAAAAAAAGTTTTCTCTGGAGAGACGAATTATGAAAAAAATTAAATATCTAATAATAATTCTTATTTGCTGCTCAGCAATAATCTTTGTCTTTGAATCTTATAAGACCTATTTTATGAAAAACACCAATTTTTCAAGCGATAGCATTTTCTTGAAGATCCCTACAAATGCATCAAAGGTCCAGCTACTTGATACCCTATCTAATTACTTGCTTAATATGGATACATTTGAAAAAGCTGCAATCAAAAAAGACTATTTTCTAAATATTAGAGCCGGTCGGTTTAAAATAAATAAGGATGACAGTAATAATAAAATCATAAACTCGCTTAGATCCAATAATATTCCGTTAAAAGTAACATTCAATAATATCGAAACATTAAATAATTTAGCAGGTGTAATTTCAAAGAAAATTGAGGCTGATAGCGCCAGCATAGTTATGGCGTTTAAGGATAAAATTTTTTTAAATGATTTAAACCTTGATGAAGACTCAGTTTTTGGATTATTTATACCCAACACTTATGAGTTTTTTTGGAATACAGATGCTGTAGGTTTTAGAGATAGAATTTTAAAAGAATTTGATAATTTTTGGAATGATAATAGAATTGAAAAAATAAAAAAAATTAATCTAAATCCCATTGAAGTAATGGTTTTAGCTTCTATAGTTCAGAAGGAGACACCTAAAGTTGACGAGAGACCCACTATATCTGGTGTATACCTAAATAGATTAAGAAAAAAAATGAAATTACAAGCTGATCCAACAGTTGTTTATTCTATTAAACAAAAACAAGGATTTGATAAAGTAATAAGAAGAGTTCTCTACAAAGATTTGAGGATAAAATCAAAGTATAATACATATTATTACAAAGGACTTCCGCCGGGTCCAATAGTAACACCAGATATTTCATCCATCGAATCTGTTATAAATTATTCAAAAAATTCCTTTTTATTTTTTGTTGCTGATGTTTCAAATCCAGGTTACCATTTATTTTCTAAAACATTGTCTGAACACAATAAGAAAAAAAGACAATACACAAAGTGGTTAAGAGAAAGAAACATTAGAAGATAAAATGCTGGTTATCAGATAATTATAAAAATTGTTATGTTTGTGTTGGTTTTGCAAAATAAATTGTTTGCATCCAACTAATGTTTTATAAGTTAAAAATTAGTTTATTTTTTCTTTTAGCTGTTTCTTTTTTTAACAGTACTGACCTCCCAAGCCCTAATTTTAATGTCAAATATTCTGTAGAGCTTGATGTTGAATCTAAAACTTTAATTCCAATTCCTTTTACAATCAATGATTTCGTGGGTTTTAAAAACTTTTTAGGTTTTTTTGAATCTGGATCGAACTACAATAAAGTAAATAGGTTTGGATATTTAGGAAAATATCAATTTGGAAAAGGTACTTTAAAGATTTACGGCGTGAGCAACATAAACGAATTCAAAAATAATCCAGCGCTTCAAGAGAAAGTCTTTCTAATGAATGTTATGAGGAATAAGTGGATTTTAAGAAGAGAAATTTCATGGTATTCAAACAGATATTTAAACGGTATTTATGTAAGTGAGTCTGGAATTATTGCTGCTGCACATTTATCAGGACCAGGAAATGTAAAAAAGTTTTTAAGAAGTCACTGTGATCGAAATCTAGATAAAGAAGATGCCAACGGTACATCAATATCAGATTACATGAAAATTTTCAAAAACTATTCTTTGGAAAATATTCCTGCAGTTAGAAAACCTAGTAAAAACTAATCAGCAAACTTCTTATTAAGATCCTCAACATATTTCCTGAACTGTTTATCAGTGAATGCGAGGTTGTCCACAGTTTTACAAGCATGTAAAACTGTTGCATGATCTCTGTGGCCTATTTTAGTTCCAATGCTAGCAAGAGATGCTTTAGTAAATTTCTTTGAAAAAAACATTGCAAGTTGTCTTGCTTGTACAATATGTCTTTTTCTTGTTTTTGATTGAAGAGTAGAAACATCCATTTGGAAGTAGTCTGAAACCACTTTTTGAATATGATCAATGGATATTTCTTTTTTGGTATTCTTAACAAACTTTTCAACGATAATCTTAGCTAGCTCAATTGTTATATTTTTTCTGTTGAATGAGGATTGAGCCATAAGTGAAATTATAGCTCCCTCTAATTCTCTGACATTTGTTTTTATATACTTGGCGACATAAAAAATGATTTCATCATCCATTTCAACCCCATCACGATTCAATTTGTTCTTTATTATTGAGACTCTGGTTTCATAATCTGGAGTTTGTAGTTCAGCAGATAAACCCCACTTAAATCTAGATAAAAGTCTTTGTTCAATTTCCTGCATGTCAACAGGAGCTTTGTCAGATGTTAAAACTAATTGCTTTCCATTTTGATGTAGGTGATTAAAAATGTGGAAAAAAACATCCTGCGTTCCAGACTTTCCAGAGAAGAACTGAACATCATCAATTATTAAAACATCAATTAATTGATAAAAGTGAATAAAATCATTTCTATTATTTTTCTTTACTGACTCAATATATTGCTGTGTAAATTTTTCAGCTGAAATATATAATACTGTTTTATCAGGGAACTTTTGCTTAATGTTAACACCAATGGCATTAGCGAGGTGTGTTTTGCCAAGACCAACACCACCAAAGATTAATAATGGATTGAAAGATGTGCCACCTGGTCTATTAGAAACAGCATAGCCTGCTGATCTTGCCAATCTATTTGAATCCCCTTCTAAAAAATTATTAAAGTTGTAATTTGGATTTAACTGAGAATCAATTTTTAAATTTTTAATACCGGGAATGACAAAAGGATTTCGAAGCTCTGTTTTGAAATAAGCAGATGAGCTTTCTATTTTTTGGGACTGCATTTTAGGTTTATATTCACTTGGAATTTTTTCTGTGAAAGATTTTGTTGAGCCAAAAGTATTTTCCATTTTGATTACATAAACCAGCTTAGCATCTTTTCCTAATTCTTTTGTCAAAGCAATTTTAAGAAGTTTAACATAGTGCTCTTCCAACCACTCGTAGAAAAATTTACTTGGTACTTGAACACTGAGAACGTTATCCTCAATTTTTAC